>Ga0247841_10008514_pt1 | contig 14741 bp, 13 predicted proteins | sample LaCruzMarch2015__2_FD_192410 | JGI IMG/M metagenome (GOLD analysis project Ga0247841, IMG submission 192410) | Freshwater microbial communities from meromictic Lake La Cruz, Castile-La Mancha, Spain - LaCruzMarch2015_18m | ecosystem: Environmental > Aquatic > Freshwater > Lake | place: Spain...
CAGCAAACTAAAGCCGGCGTTTATCCGTTTCTCTTCCGGGACAACAGGAATAAGTAAAGGTGTGGTGCTCTCACATAAATCTATAGTTGAGCGTATCGATGCTGCAAATAAAGGCCTGAAAGTTACGTCAGCCGACCGCGTGATCTGGGTTTTATCTATGAGTTTTCATTTTGTAGTGACGATTTTATTATTTTTAAGGCGGGGGGCAACGATTATAATTTCGCACCGACAATTCCCCTATGATTTACTCGATAATCTTAAAAGATATAAGCCTACACTGATTTATGCTTCTCCTTTTCATTATCATGTGCTTTGTAGCTTAAGTTGCCCGAGGGGCCTTCTATCAAAATTGCGCCTGGCAGTTTCTACGGCTGTTAAGCTGCAGCCCGATTTAGCGGCCAGATTTTACAAGAGATTCGGCTTTGAATTATCCGAGGCCTACGGAATTATTGAGGTAGGTTTGCCTTTCATAAACACCTCGGGTAATAAAAATAAGCGCGGTTCTGTTGGCCAAGTCCAGGAAGATTATCAATTAAGTATAAATGATTTAGACAGCCAGGGTATAGGCACAATTTATATAAAAGGAAAAGGTATGTTTGACGCTTACTTTAACCCTTGGAAAGAAAGGAAAAGTGTCCTTGTAGACGGTTGGTTTAATACCCAGGATTTGGGTAAATTAGACAGGGATAAATTCCTTTATATTGTCGGACGAGAGAAAAATGTGATTAACTTTAATGGGATGAAAATCTTTCCTTCCGAAGTAGAGGCTGTTTTAAATCGGCACCCTTTAATAAAAGAATCTTTAGTCTTTGGAGTTAGCCATATAGAATACGGGCAATTACCCGCGGCAAAGATAGTTTTAAAAGATAATGCCCGTGGTATTAATTTAGAAGAATTGCGTTCTTTTTGCTATAAGCATTTAGCTAATTATAAGGTCCCAAAAGATTTTATTTGTCTGGACGCATTGGAGAAAACCGCAAGCGGGAAGCTAAAAGTTTAATTTATAATATGCTTGAAATCGCTTAATCTTATGGTAAAATAGCCAATACTTTAAGGGCCCATGGTGCAGCCTGGTTCAGCACGTCAGATTGTCGATCTGAAGACCGCGAGTTCAAATCTCGTTGGGCCCGCCACTTAAATAGCCCCCGTAATTATTTACGGGGTTTTTTTATGTATTCTTTAAAGATGTGGTAAAATATCTAAAATAGGCATTTCTTGGCAAGGAATGCGGGTTTTTATAATCAATAATTATTTTAAGACTGGGATTATCAATATCTGGCTATAGAATTGAATAAAAATTATCCTATCCGTATGGTAAATAAAATTAAGAATTCTTTATCAGTGGTAATACCGGCGTTTAATGAGGAATGTGTTATTCAAGAAAATATTCTGCTTTTGGACGCGTTATTAAAATCAGCATTTAGAGAATATGAAATAATCGTAATCGATGATTGTAGCATGGATAATACATTGGAATTATTAACTCAGCTATCGTCTAGCATCAAAGAATTAAAAATCTTGCATAATGATTCAAACTGTGGGTTGGGCGTGACATTGCGGAGGGGATTTTTAGCTGCAAATAAGGAATTAGTTTTTTATACTGACGCAGATAAACCGGTTGATTACAGGGAAATATACAGGGCTGTAGGAATTATAATAAATACCGGGTCAGAACTGGTTATCGGATTTAGTAGAAATAATAAATTAAAACCCCCATTGCGTAGATTGTGTACCTACTTCTATAATCGGCTGATTAGAGACTTGTTTGGTATTAAGATTAGAGATATTAATCTCTCCTTTAAATTATTTAGAAGAACCATTCTAAGAAATTTAAACCTACAATCATCAGGTTCTTTTATTGATGCAGAGATAGTAATAAAATCTAATTATTTAGGATATAAAATTACGCAAATTGGGGTTGAATATCTCCCGCGGCAGGGAGGAGTTTCACATCTTTTTAACTTTAAGAATATAGCATGTATATTATTTGAAATTATAAAATACTATTCAGGTATATTGAAACTTAAGAAAAGAGGATATAGCTATGGTTAAACAGGAATTTGCTCGAATCGAAGTAAAGGCTGCATTTTTCTTGCTAATACCTATTCTGGTTTATATCCTTGGGATGTCGCCTTCACTTGTTGGAGGTGATGGCGATGAATTCTTAATTCAAGCATTTAGGTGTGGCATAGGCCATCCTGGTGGCAGGCCAGTTTACATATGGATCGGTAGCTTATTCTTGATTTTCACAAACAATGCTCTCTATACCATGAATTTAGTTTCAGTTGTTTTTTCTTCATTTACGCTTGTAATATTATATTTATTTATGCTTAAGCTGGGTATTTCAGTTAGGGCTGCAATTGGTTCGGTAATGGTGTATTCTTTTGTCCCCATTATTCTGAAATTCTCAACGAGATCAGAAGTTTATAGCGTTAATTCCTTTTTTATTGTTTTGATATTGTACTTATTTTATGCCTGGAGCAAACGTCGTGACTTGCGAACTTTTTTAATATCCGGATTTATATATGGACTTAGTTTAGGCATTCACTTCTCTAATATATTAATGCTTATTCCGTTACTGTTTTTTGTAGCTATGGAATCCGAGAGAAGGTATCTTAAGAAAATATCATTAATTGTCTTAGCTATTATTTTGGGAGCAGCAATTCCATTTCTTTATATATGTATTCGTTCAAGAGTGCTGCCGGCAATAGGAACAGAATATAATCCTGAGAATATTAAGAATTTCATTATTTATATGACTGCGGAGAAGCGCGTAATGATTTTACCAACTGCGCCAGCGTTATTAAAGCGAATACTATTTCATAACTTTCTTTTTGTCTTTAGTTTTGCCGGGATAGGGATTTTTTATGCTTTTCGGGGATTCATATTTGAATTGAAACGCAAAAATAATTTTGCTTTGCTTCTATTTTTCTTTTTATGTATTAATTTCGCCTTTTTTACTTATTATATGTCAGCAGCTTATTATAACAAGCCTACGCTTTCGTATATTGTAATAGCTATATTTATGGCGCTTGGTCTTAATAAAGTATCTACTGATAGATTAAACAAGATAATCGTGCCGTCTGTCGTTGTATTTATAATTACGTTTCAAATTATGTTTATCTTACTTTTTTCCTTTTCTGTGAAATCAAGTATCTTTAAAAAAGATACCCTCATCTTAGGTGAGGGTAGGCAGGTTTTAAGCATAGCGCCAGATAATGCAGTTATTTTCTCTAGCTGGCATTATTTCCCACCCTTGTTGTGCATTCAGGATATTCTTAAGGAGGGTGCTCGGGTAAATGTGTATGAAGGCAGCCTAAATTCACGTCACTATAGAAAGGGCGATACAATAGAAACAGTCAAATGTTTTGATTATATTAAGAATAATATTAATTCAGGGCAAGCGATATTTTATTATCGCCCAAGTAAGTACGTAAAAAATTATCTTGAGAAATATTATAGAATAGAAGAAGTATACAAAAAATTATTCCGCATAACTATAAAATGAGTTTGAATAGATTTAAAATATTAGTATCCAGAATATTTAAAAAAGAAAATGTCCCTTTATTAATAGCGGTTATCATACTCTCATTTTTTGTAATTTGGACAGTATCTAAAGTTCAATCATTTAAAGGATGGGATGCAAAATACTCCATATTTTATAGAAATTACCAGAAAACTGGCATCAACCCGAAGCATTTATTTCCTGCCTATAATTTTTTACTCACAGATCCGCCTTCGCATATATATCTTGGTAAATCTCCCCTTGTGCCGTTAATTATGTATTCTGCAGCAAGAATATTTGGAGACAGGCCAGAAACTTATAGAGGGATGATAATAATAATCAATGTTTTGTTTTTTAGTATTTTGTCTTTTTTTATTGCACGTTGGTGGAATATAAAAGCTGCTTTATGGGCCTTATTTTTTGCTTCCTTAAGCAAATACGCGCTTTTGTTTGGGAATACGCAGACACCTGAGCAATTAGGTGTAGTAGGGATGTTTTCTGCAATCTTTCTTTATTTTGAGTGGCTTAAAACTAAGCAGGCGCGTTTTATGGCACTTTGCGGGCTTGCATATTTCATTGGTTTTGCAGCAGATTATTGTGCATTCTTTGCTATGCTGGTTATCTGTCTGCATTGGGCTTTCTTTGTTAAAGAGCATAAGAGATCCGATTTAATAAAATTATCTATATTGCCATTCATAACTATATTTTATTCTTTTTTAATGGTTTCATTCATGCTAATTGCAAGAATACCAATTTACAGATGGCTAGGCAGGGCTGTAGCAAGAAGTACGGGCAGTCTATGGGATAGGTTACTTGGGTCGTTTATTAGCTACCATTTAGAATTCATAGGTCCTTTGGTTATAATAAGTTCATTAGTTTTCTTTATCTTGCAGCATAAAAGGGTCAATCGGATTCGCTACCCATTTAGATTAGATATTTTGTATTGTCTTTTAGTTTCGGGTTCGTTATTTATTATTATTTTTGGCAATTCCTACATCAATCATAAGTTTTTTGTGATGTATTTATTACCATTCTTTGTTGTTTCAGGTGCTGCAGGTATTGATATTTTATTACAGCAGATTAGTAATCTATGGCAAAAACATATATTGATTTTGGTTATAGTTGCTATTTTTCTAGCAATGCCTTTTCAGGTTAAAGGAGATAATTTAATACTACAGAGATTCTCTAAGCATAGAAGTTATAGTCCTTCAGAATCGTTGGGTGAGTTCGTGCTTAAATTAAAACCAACATTAAAACCTCAAGATAAGCTTTTAGTTTTACGTAATGTAGGAGTACCTTTTGGTGTCACAGCATTTTACTTTCTTTGGATTCCTACAGTAACTTCAGTAGGTAATTGGGATAAAGCACTTATCGCAGAAGATTATACTTTAATATTGACTACCAATCATGAATCTTACAAGGTGGCCAGAAATTTAAAGAATACCGAAGTTTTGTTTACTAAAGATGATTTCGCTTTCTTTAGGAAAAAAAATTAATACTACTATTCCTGCTTTGTTTTAATGAGGTAAATTGCCCAGTGATTATTCAAAAAAGATATAGGAATATGTGTTTAAGTTAATACGGGAGAAAGAATTTTTATGTCAGGTATAATTGGTATTACCTTAGCAGATGAGTTTATCGACTTGGATTTACTGGCGATTGCAACAAATACGTTAAGGCATAGAGGCCTGGATGACGAAGGTTATCTTTTAGTCAATACAGTTACCTTTGATGCTCAGGAAAGAAAGGGCAACAACGCGCCAGATGATTTGAAATTGCAGCATATTAGCGAGCCAAGCGGGAAAAAATATAATCTTTGTTTTGGTCAGAGAAGATCTGCTACTATCGAGCGTCTGTCTTGCGGGCATCAACCTATGTCCTATGACGACAAGAATTTATGGATAATTCTTGATGGCCCGGTATATAACTTTGTGGAATTGAGAAATGAATTGCAGGGGAAAGGGTACCAATTTGAGTCCGATACCGATACCGAAGCTGTGGTGGCTTCTTATAAAGAATGGGGCTATGATTGCGTAAATCATTTTAACGGCGATTGGAGCCTTTGTATTTATGACAAAAAAAATAGTAAATTATTTCTTTCTAGGGATAGATTTGGCGCGCGTCCTTTATATTACTACCTAGATGACAAAATATTTGCTTTTGCTTCCGAAATAAAAGCATTATTTAAATTTCCGGGTATTTTAAAACAGCCAAACCCGGATGCGCTGTATGAATTTCTGGCCTTTTCTTTAAGCGACCATAGTAGTGAAACAATGTTTAGAAACATTTACCAGCTAAAACCAGCACATAATCTGATATTTGATATTAATACGAAAAAGATTAGCCATGCAAGTTATTATAAGCTTAGTTATAATTCTAATTTTGGATCATATAAACATAGCAAGGCTTTAGTCTACGCAGATTACTTAAGGGGAGTTTTAATTGATTCTGTTAAATTAAGATTACGAGCAGACGTTGCTGTCGGTCTATCTTTATCCAATGGTGGATTAGACAGTTCAAGTATCGCAGGAATTATAAATAAGATATATAAAAATAGCGATAGCAATATTCAGAACCAGATTCCGCTAAAGACATTTACTAATCTCTGGCCCGATTCTAAATTAAAATACTGTGATTTGGTTAATGAGTACACTAATTCAAACGGGCATTATATCTATATCGACTACGCGCATTTTAATACAAGGATGAAAGATTTTTCGTACTATATGGACGGTCTTTTCCCGAATCGCAGCATCTATGCCGGATATGGGCTTGTTAAAGAAGCTAGCAAATATGTCAAGGTAATCCTTGAAGGGGTAGGCTCAGACAGTATTTTTGTTGGAAAAGAACCTCATTTGAAGAATGTATACTTGGCGCAGCTGGCAAAGGAAATCAAGATCGCTAGTTTTATAAATGAATTCTTAAGCCTTATTGAAACGAAAAGTTTTGATTGTTTTAAAAAGACATCTATCGGGCAGATAAAAAAAGTTATATTCTTACTAATAGCCGAAGGAAACAAAAACAAGCTTCTACGGAAGTCTTACAAAAAAGCAATAAAAGAGGCCGGTGAATTATTAAAACTTAAAAAGAATAATATTCCTCGAGAAATTATAGAGAAATATATACCTAATATAAATTCGGTTTCTTGCTTAAGCCAGACAAAGTTCCCTCTTCCCCGTATGCTACATATTTTGGATAGATATACAACAATATCTTCGCTAGAATCCAGAGCTCCATTTTTGGACTATCGTTTAGTAGATTATGTGTTAAATATTCCTGCTTGTTATAAGATAAGAAATGGTTGGGATAAATGGTTATTAAGACTGGCGATGGATGGATTGTTGCCCGAAAAGATAAGATGGCTAAAGCAGGGATGTGTACCAGCATCTCCTAAAACCGACTATGAAGGATATTTAAACTTTAGATTTTTTAGGTTCGCTAACTGTAACCTCTTTGAGAAGGATTAGCCTTTGGCGGAAGATGCCAAGAAAGGTTAATCTTCGATTCTTGGAATATGTAAATATGGATTTAGCAAGTAAGTTTTAAAGTATAATTTAGATATATTGAACTAAAAAAGTTGTTTAATTATTGCTTCTATGTTATTTTATTATAAGTTGATGGTTTAATATTTTTCTTTAGGAGGATAAAAATGTCAGTAATTGAAAAAGATACATTGCTTAAGCGTAGGGAAAATGTCCCATTTAAAAAAATGGGAGTGGATTTGGTAATTCTCGACCTTCATACTGGAGATTATTTCTCTTTAAATGATGCTGCTGGTTTTATCTGGGAGCGGATTAACGGAAAGAATTTATTAGGTTCAATCGCGCTTAAACTTGCTCGGGCATATGGGATAAGTCAGGAACGTGCTTTAAAGGATACTTTTGAATTCGCAAAGCTGTTGATTCGTGACAATCTTGTTAGAATAACTTGATTTTCTAATAACCTGTTTGTTGAGTTATTACCCTTAAGTTACCTTGTTTTTTGATTTGAGGGGGGGTGTATGTTTTCTTCTTCTTATCTTTTTTCATGGCTTCCTCCTTAATTTTAATATAACAACAATTTAACAAAAGTCAAGTTTACATTATTATACTAAAAAGATCATGCGCTATCTTTGCAAAGAAAGTCTATCTAGGCGGTTTATAGATCCTTCGGATTGGGGTAAGGCCAGGGCAACTTTTCCTCACTCTCCCTGGAAGTTTTATTTAGCCCCCAGAGGCGATTTTCCTCAGAAAGCATGGCTTAATTTCTGCACTGCTGCACGCTTTGTTCAGGAATGCGCCCTTAGAGATCTCCGCCAAGAAAACATTAAAACGGGTCTTAGATTAAAAGATATTTTGACTATTTCTGCAATTGTTATCAATGGTCATAAATCGTCCTTAATTAATCTGCCGAGAAATTTTATTACTTATTTCACATTAAGCATTGCCCAAATAAAAGAGGTGTTTAAAAACTGTACCACAGCATATAAAAATGACGATAATCTAGACATAAGAGTTGAAGGATTCTGGCCGATTAATAAGAACTTTCTTGAGTTTGTTTGTCTAGTTTTTAAGCTACGTAAGGGTGCTTATTCAGCAGAACGTAGTAACGATAGCGCGGCGCGCAAATTGCAAAGATTGTTGTATCAACGTGCTAATAAGCGCACAAGATATTGGCATAGCTATGGGTTGATTTCGTTACAAGATCGCAAAGATCAACTAAAGCGTATAATCAAATGGTATAATTTCCAAGCGGAAAATATACTTAAAACTTCTATTTTTGGTAGTTATGATTATAAGAGAAGAGTCACTATTTTAGCAGTGAAGATGCAACGTTATGTTGATATAACGCATTTATGTATTGATGGCTCAAGCAGAACAAGCAGGTTTGTTCAAGATTATGTATTCCTGCGCTTCGGTCTTTATCCTCCCTTGGCCCCTATTTTTAAATTCAGGAACCATTATTATGATATAGGCACATATTTGCCTTTAGATGAAGCATTGCAGGTTTTTAGAGTCTAGTTCATAAAACAAAACAGTTGTTAATCTCGGTTCAAATATAGCAATAGGAAGCATATTAGGCAGGATTTTTATTTGGTCCAAATAAGTTCTTCAATTATATCGCATGCTTTATTTAATCCTCGGTCATTATATGTCAGCTCGAAGCAGGGAGTATTATTAGCTAAGGCATAAAGAGTCCAGAAGTACTTAGTTAATAGCTTATCATTTCTATCATTCTGGAACTTAGTTATATGCGCATCTGATAATTTCTTAAAAGCAATAGGGGCGGGGATTCTTTTTAAAGTTACAGTTCCTTCCTCTTTGTACCTTGGGAATATAAGGAAATCGCAATAGTTTATATTCTTGGTGTTATCAGGGGGCGTATTTAGGAACAGGCGTTTTTTACCTCCGAATTTAAAATTAGGAATAATTATTTTCTTTAATTCTGGGAATTCATTCAAGGTCGATTTTTTTACTCCAATAGAAGTTGGGATTGGATACACTTGAGCATTTTTAGGTGTTAATTTTAAGAAACATTTATCATCCGTCAATAAATTAAACTTTCTTTTTAGAACCAGAGAAAGAGAAAGTACGCTTTTCCCGCAATTCTGAGGTCCAGAAAAAAGAATAGTCTTCCCGTTTTTAGAAACAAAAGAAGCATGTAGGAAGAATATTTTGCTAATTGCTAAGATAAACCTTAAAGGCTGAAAAATTGTAAATTCAACCAGGCTGTCTTTAAATACCTTAAGGCTAAAGATGTCAGCTTTAACAACGTTTAAATATGGATCGGCTTTGACAGTTGCTAAGGGTAAATTCGTAATTGTTGTTTGATGGATATTGGCACTTGGAGAAATTCCTTGATTTAAGGTTTTTTTACTGCCCGATTTATCTGTTGTTTTTAAAAGGACTAAGAAATCAATATTTCTATTAGAAACGTTTCCACTTTTAATTTCACCAAGTTGATTTGCTACTTTATTAAGAATAATCCGGCTATTAGTTGTCAGGTTAAGAGATAAAAAATTATGGAATTGGAATTTTCTTTTATATAACATTTAAATATACTATAATTTTTTCCTTTTAATTTTGTTGGGCTTATTTGTATCTATTATAGGTGAAAATACTTAGAATTAAAATGCGTTTTTTATGGCTATTCCGTAATTTTCTTAGTAAAATAATATCTATAATGAAAATACTATTAGTTAAATCTTTTCCTAAGCTTACGTCGGTTGGGAATCTGGCCAAAGGATTAAAAAAAAGAGGCCATGATGTATATGTAGTTATTCCTGGAAATCATTCGGATTCAAAGAGAATGAGGGCTTTTGGAATAAAGACGTGCGTAATCGATTTTCTTAATCCAAAGTGCTATTATTCCAATAGCAATCTTATCAATACCCCATTATTTAAGAGGATTGTAGCTTTTCTTAAAAAAGAATCTTTCGATGTTATTAATCTTAGCCTGCCTCAGGCAAGAAAGATTTGGGGTGTGGCTGCTTATGTATCTGGTAGAGGGATTATTACTTCTACAATTAGAGGCTTTGAAAAGGATTATAATAAGATAAGTAACTATTTTGATGAAGCTATTATAACGGTATCCAGAGCTTTAAAACAGCATCTTGTATTAGAAGGTATCTCCAGAAATAGGATTTACGCAATACCTAATGGCCTGGATATTAAAGAAATAGATGCTATTCCAGAAGACAAGTTATATTTACATAAAGAATTGGACCTAAAACCCGGGATAAAAATCATTGGGATGATTGCTTATTTTTATAACTATTGCTCTAAGGGGCATAAGGTTTTTTTGGATGCTGCAAGAATTATTCTGAAGGAGTTTCCAGATGTTAGATTTGCTTTAGTCGGAGACAATCTTGTGGCGGATGGTTTCAGGGAACACTTTGAAGATTACGCACATAAAATTGGGATAAGAAATAAAGTTTTCTTTCTTGGTGAGCGCGAGGATATATTTTCCATAATAAGTTCTTTATATATATGTGTATTGCCTTCTCAGGCAGAAGGTTGTGCGAATGTTCTGCTTGAAGCAATGGCCCGGAAAATACCAAATGTTGCTTCCCGGATAGAAAGTATCGAGGAAATCGTAAAAGATGGATCAACCGGAATTCTTTTTACTCCGGGTAAAGCTACGTCACTAGCTAAGTCCTTAAAAGTTCTACTTAATAATCCAAGACTGGCAAAAAGAATGGGTATTCTTGGCCGCAAGAGACTTCTGGGGAGATTTCAAGTAAATAAAATGGCTAAAGAATATGAAGATTTATTTAAAAAACTTATTAAGCGACGAGCGCTAAATGCCAAAACTTAACCCCAAAGTCACCGTTACCATGCCTGCCTATAATGCCTCTAAGTATATAAATGAGGCAATTAAAAGTGTCTTGACCCAAGACTACAATAGTTTTGAACTGTTAATACTTGATGACGGCTCAACCGATAATACCTGGGATATTATCAGGCAATACCGGAAAGACCCCCGCGTCAGGATCTACAGGAATAAGAAGAATTCTGGAGGTGGCGCAGCCAGAAATAAGACCATCCGGCTTGCCAGGGGTAAATATATTTCTTTTTGCGATGCAGATGATTTAATGCTGCCTGGAAACCTAAAAACCCTAAGCAAATTCTTAGATAACCATCAAGAAATAGGCATGGTTTATCCAAGAGCTTTGGTTATTAAAACAGACATAAACAATAAAATGTTGGGGTCTCCTTATCTGCGTGGTCAGAATCCAGATAAGGATTGGGATCTTCTTAAAAATACCATAGGTCAGGGCGGGGCAATGGTAAGAAAGTGTATTATTATCAAAGCTGGCGGTTATGATGAGACCAGTTATTATTCTCCGGTAGACTATGGATTATGGCTTAGGCTTGCGGAAATCGCCAGTATAAAGTATATAGATAGCAATGTTTATCATATAATAAATATACGTACTAAGCGTCTGGAGAGTGAAGATAAAAGATTGTATAATGCCTATAAGCTGCACAAAATATCCCAGGCCATAGAGAGAAGATACGGATTTAAACTGTAATTTAGATTAGGCCAGGCTAAGTTAAATAAAAGTTTTTATCTAAAAACCTTTATTATTACAGGCCTGCGGATGATTCTGTAAGGATTGAAATTCTTTGTAGTCATTCTTTTTAACCCAACGAGTGCCGCGGTTTCATAAAATCTTTTTACGAGTAATTCAACTTTTTTATCCCAGATAGCCCGGGGATACGCAAAGTGTTTTACTTCCTTTCCCAGATTTTCCCTAAGAATATCAATTGGCCGCTTTAATTCAGCAATAATAGTATCCTTAGTTTCTTTAGGCAATTCTAGATGCATGTGGGTATGGGAGCCAATTGTGAGTAGCCCCGATTCTGACATTTCTTTAAGCATTTTCCAGGATAAAGGTATACTTTTCGGTAAATTATTGATAGGGCCGCTGTTTTCTATGAACCCTGTAGGTATAAAAACTATAGCAGGGAGATTTAAATTCTTTAAAACCGGGAAACCAACGGTATATAAATCCTGATAACCATCATCAAATGTTAAGACGTAGAGGTCTTCGGGGATAACCCTGCGGGAGGATAGGGTTTTAATGGCCTCATCGTAAGAAATTATTTTTTTCTTGTGTTTTAATAATTCTAGATGAGCCCAAAATGTAGATTTCGGGAAGTCTACCTCTATTCTATGATAAAGAAGAAAAGATACTGCATGATTTATTTTGGCCATTAGAATAATTCTAGATCCCCAAGCGTAAAATCCCAGTTTTTTAGATTAAGCAAGCTTGGGTTTATTTTAGCTAGTTTTCGAACAGTAAGAATAATGTTTGGTTTGTCCGGTTTTTGCATAAATCCTACCTGGAAAAGCATTTTTTGCTCTAACGTACCGTGCGCAAAATAAGCAATATAGCGATCAGCCGGGTTTTCTGTAATCAGTTTATTTAGGAAAAATGCCCCAAATTTTGATTCTGTTTTGTCTAGGAAAATATCAGCAATTGATAATGTCTTGATTTTATGGCGTCTATTTTCCCGGAGAATTGCAAAAGCAGATAGCCGGTTATTGGTTTCGTAAGGGTAAACTAGGTATTCAAAATGCGGACAATTGCCGTATCTCCACTTTAAATATCGCAGATCCTTAGATATCCTGTAACCATGCCTTGTATTCTCCCAAACCTTAATTAAATGATTAATCTGGTTTTTGTATTTTTTGTAGAAAACGCCCCAGGATACCGAGCCTTTTGTTAATGAAAATTGTTTTCTAACCTTTTTGTGCGTACTATAGGTATAGAAATCCAGTAAACCCACTATTTTCCAGCCAAGCTTTAAATATCCTGGCAGGCTTGTTTTAGGATTGGGAGTATTAAATATAAAATGGATATCCATCTCCGATGTATCTTTTAATGCCCTTTGAGTAAGAACAGAGAATATTCCTTTCCTTTGATATAGTGGGTGCGTAGCAGAGTCAACGGCACGCAGGGCATAAATTATCCTGCTATCGGGGGAAATAAAAGACCATCTCATTAGCATTCTTAGGCTTAAAGCCATCCGCTTTTTCTTATCCCAAGCGTAAATACCATAAGATTTGCCAAATGGATTGTTCAGGTGTTTCCATTTCCAAAAGTTTATTGCGTGCTGCTTAGAAGCTGTTTTGCTTCTGGTCAAATGCAACAGTTTTATTAAAAATTTCTCATCGCCGGGTTTATAAGGTAGGATGCGAATAGAATAATTATCTAAAGTTTTGTGAGTTAAGCTTTTCTTCATCTAAATAATAAATTTAGCCTTAAATTATCGGAAACATGTTTATCCCCAGCGTTAATGTATATTAAAATTATAGCACATTGATAAGCAAAGGAAATGATTTTAATCAAGAGCTTTTTAATGACAAATCTAAATAAGGTTGGTATTATATATTAGCTTTATTGATTATTTATAAACAAGCGCTAAATGCCAAAATCTAACCCCAAAGTCACCGTTACCATGCCTGCCTATAATGCCTCTAAGTATATAAATGAGGCAATTAAAAGCGTTTTGACCCAAGACTACAATAGTTTTGAACTGTTAATACTTGATGACGGCTCAACCGATAATACCTGGGATATTATCAGGCAATACCGGAAAGACCCCTGCGTAAGGATCTACAGGAATAAGAAGAATTCCGGGGTAGCAAAAACAAGAAATAAATTAGTAAAATTGGCAAAAGGTAAGTATATTTCCATTTGCGATGCAGATGATTTAATGCTACTTGGAAATCTAAAAACCCTAAGCAAATTCTTAGATACTCACCCAAAAATCGGAGTTGTTTATGGCAATATGCTTATTTTAAATATCAATAATAAAAATGAACTTACTAAGCGTCCTTATGTTGCGAAGACAGATTATGTAGCTAAATGGGATTTACTGGAGAGAAACTCAATAGTAAGTCACCCTGGCGCAATGATAAGGAAAGAGGCGATTTCCAGGGCGGGCGGATATGATGAAGCCCTGTTTTATCTGGATGATTTGTCGTTATGGCTTAAGCTTTTTGAGGTTACAAAATTTGAATATCTAAAAGATGGTTTATATTATATATGGAGAAGACATCCGCAAAGCTTAACCAGGGTGGTTGGTCCGGAATTAAAGTTTGTCGATAGGGATAGGATAAAAGAATTAGCGATCGATGAAGAAAGAATTAAAATAAAAGAAGAAGCGATTAAAAGAAGGTATGGTTTTGATTTTAAGTTTCGCTAGTATTTCGAATTTATGGAAAGGTATAAATCGTTTCGAATATTCCTTGATTCCCTAGGGCTTCCCGATATGGTTTTCCTTCTAAAGTTAGCCAGCTGTGCCCTTTTAGTAAACCTTCTTGATGTCTTACGCCAAAATTTATATTTATTTTTAACCCCTCGCTTCTTAAAGATACAAATAGAACCAGAGAACGTAGCAGACAGGGAGTTTTTGTTTTCTTCCAGGGCCACAAGGAAATAAAAAACGAAGAGTAAAGACATGTTTTATTGATTCTATCAGGATTGGGAGTAGACTTGATATTGGTATTAAATAGTTTTAATAATAGGTTAGGTTTACATATTTTAACGGCTATGGGTAAGAAAATGAACGCCATAAATACTTTTAAGAAAAGGAATGGATATCGGGGGATTTTTATTCGTCGCATAAAAATATTATAACACGGTTTTTCTACTCTTTGAATAAACAATTATTTAATAAGAAGAATATTATGATATCAGATGTTCCGCTTCTAAACTCAATAAGCAATGAAGAAAAGCTAGTTT
>Ga0247841_10008515_pt1 | contig 14738 bp, 9 predicted proteins | sample LaCruzMarch2015__2_FD_192410 | JGI IMG/M metagenome (GOLD analysis project Ga0247841, IMG submission 192410) | Freshwater microbial communities from meromictic Lake La Cruz, Castile-La Mancha, Spain - LaCruzMarch2015_18m | ecosystem: Environmental > Aquatic > Freshwater > Lake | place: Spain...
GACCAATATAAAAAAGAACAGGAATATCTGAAACTGAAAGGCGCACATCATATAGCCTCATTTTACAAGGTAAAAGCATCTGATGACCTTCGTAATTGTTCTGCGATGGATGTGTCGCAGGAGCTTAAAGATTATCAATCTCTTGAAAAAGAAGTTAACTCAAAAGAGTTTGCTGAAAAACTTGGTGCTATAAAGTCCTATACTTTCGAAAAGACTGAAGAATACAAGAAATTGATGGAGTTTAATCAATTAAAGAAGCAAAGTACGATAAAAAAGTATTATAAGGTAAAGAAATCTTCTAATCTGGCAGCTTTTAATAAGACTGATCAATCAGGTATTATTGATAAACTTAATGACCTTGAAAAGCAGGTAAGCAGCAGGGATTTTGCCTCTAAAAAAGCAAAACTCGAATCAGAAAAAGCTTTTGCAAATTCTTCCGAATCTCAGTTGGAAAAAGAATATCTGCGGATAAAAAACAGTTCTGAAGTTAAAAAGTATTACAAATATAAAATCTCTGCGGCTTACGAAAATTTCAAAAACCTTGATGGTTCAAAAGATATTCTGAAATATGAAGAACTTGCCAAAATTACTGTTACCAGAGAGTTTCTCGATTTCAAAAATGAGATGGAGGATAAAAACCGTTACATGAAAACGGAAGAGTACCAGCGACTTGCACAATTTGAAATTCTGAAGAAACAGCCAAAATTTGTAGCTTATTTCAGATTTAAAGAATCATCTGCTTATAATAATTTTATGAAGCTTGATGGTTCTTCTGAAGTAGCTCATTTCGAAGAGCTGGAAAAATACTTGAATTCTTCTGAATTTCTGGAATTCAAAAAAGATATGCTCGATAAGTACAGAATTAAAAAAACTGAAGAATATCAAAATAATGAGCAATATCTTAACCTGAAAAAGTCACCCAGGTTTCAAAAGTATTTTGCATTAAAATCATCTGACAAATTTGCTTTCTTTAATAAATGGCAACTTAGTTTTGAGGATGATTTCGAAGGCAAACAACTAAACCGTTCTTTATGGATCACCATGTATTACTGGGGTAAAAAGCTACTTGGTGAAAGTTATTCGCTTTCAGGTGAACGGCATTATTTTACTGATGGAAAAAATGTTGAAGTAAATGATGGAGTTTTAAAAATTTTCACAAGAAAAGAAAAAGCAAACGGAAAGATTTGGAATGAAAACGGAGGCTTTGCCCCGGCAGATTTTGATTTTACATCCGGCATAATAAACAGTGGGGAATCATTTCGGCAGAAATATGGTATTTTTAAAGCAAAAATCCGGTTCAGCAATTCTACCCCTGTAAACCACCTTTTCTGGCTGTCTGCTGATAAAAAAGTGCCTCAGCTTGTAATTGTAAGAACTTCAGAAAAACACAAGTTTATTTTTTCAAGCTTCTGGAGTAAAGACTCAAAGCATAGTATTTCGGATTTTAACGGATCAAAATTTCTAAATAACTTTTTTATCTACACCCTTGAATGGTCATCTGATAAACTTATCTGGAAAATTAATGATGTTCCCGTCAAGGTCCAGACAAACAATATCCCACAGGAACCTATGTATATCAATTTCAGCTCAGGAGTATTTTCAGAAGCATCTGATGGCAGGTTACCGGCACAGATGGAAATAGATTGGGTAAGGTGTTACAGTACAAAAAATTAATATTAATTTTATGAAAAAACTAAATGCTTATTTATTAATTATCACATTAAGTCTTTCATTTTGGGGATGCACTATCCCAAAGCCTGGAGATAACATGAAAAATATAAATAAAGAACTTACTGATAAAGTCGTTCAGTTTTTGCTCGGTAAATATGGTAACAAAGCTGAGGACAGGATAAAAAAAGGGGTCAGTCAGGTTGCTTCATTCTGGACTTCAAAAGACGGAAATGATAAAATGTTTCAGGAATTCTGTATCAGCAGTTATATTGGAAATGATGAAGAACGAGCAAAAGTATTCAATCATTTATGCCAGAAATATGAAATTCTTGGAGGTAATTTCAACCGGATAAGTGTTGATCTGAAACGCCCGCTTCACCTCGATACCGGTGAATTATTGCCTGTTGACATGATGTTTGGGGAATATGAGGCGGCTTCTCATCTTACCGATGATTTTTTTTATAACAAGATAGCTTTTTATATCATACTGAATTATCCATTTTATTCATTACAGGAAAAAACTGAACTGGGAAATAAATGGAGCCGCCAGGATTGGGCATATGCCCGCGCAGGAGATATTTACACTTCAAGAATACCGGCAGAGTTAAACCTTAAAACAGGTGAATTGCTAACCCAAGCTGATTCGTATATATCTGATTATAATATCTATATGGGTAGGCTGGTTGATGAACAGGGTAAAACATACTTCCCTGAAGACATGAAACTTATTTCTCACTGGGGACTTCGTGATGAATTAAAAGCAAATTATCAGGCCACTGATGGTCTGAAAAAGCAAAAAATGATATATGACGTTATGAAACATATTATTATTCAGGATATTCCGCAGTCAGTGATTAATAATAATATATTAACCTGGAACCCTGTTTCAAACAAAGTATATGATGGCAAGAAGCAAATGGAAAACAAACCCGAACCTAATACCCGCTATCAATATTTACTTGATATATTTAAATTAATGAAAGAGGCAGATTCATTTTGCCCTCAATACCCGACTTATATCCAGCGGGCATTCGATGAAGGTATGGAAATGTCGCAACCGGAGGTCGAAAAATTATTTACTGATTTTTGCTCATCTCCGCAGGTGAAGGAAGTTGCTACGCTGATCAGGAAGCGCCTTGGTCGTGACCTTGAACCGTTTGATATTTGGTATGATGGATTTAAAGCCAGGAGTTCAATACCACAGGAACAACTCGATAAAGCAGCAAAAGAAAAATATCCAACCAATGATGCTTTTCATGCCGATATGCCCAATATACTTGTAAAACTTGGGTTTGCAAAAGATAAAGCAGAATTCGTTGCTTCAAAAATTGCAGTTGAAGCGGCCAGGGGTTCAGGACACGCCTGGGGAGCTGAAATGAAATCGGATAAATCTTTGCTTCGTGCCCGTATACCTAAGGATGGTTTTAATTATAAAGGATATAATATTGCCATGCATGAGTTTGGTCATAATGTTGAACAGACAGTTACTCTACAGGATGTTGATTATTACATGCTTAAAGGTGTTCCTAATACAGCATTTACCGAAGCTATTGCATTCCTCTTCCAGAAACGGGATCTTGACCTGCTTGGAATAAAGGACAATGATCCTGACAAAAAATATCTCATGTTGCTTGATAATTTCTGGTCAAGCTATGAAATCATGGGTGTTGCCCTGGTCGATATGAATGTATGGAAATGGATGTATGCAAATCCGGGCGCCAATTCAGAAAAACTGAAAGAAGCCGTTGTCAGTATTGCCAAAGATATCTGGAATAAATACTATGCCGGTGTTTTTGGAATAAAAGACCAGCCAATCCTTGCCATATATTCTCATATGATCGATAATCCGTTGTACCTGTCAAATTATCCGGTTGGTCATCTAATTGACCTCCAAATTGATAACTATGTTGAAGGCAAAAATTTCGGTGAAGAAATTCAAAAAATGCTTGTTAAGGGAAGTATTATTCCACAAGAGTGGATGCAACAGGCGGTCGGAACAAAAATATCTATTGAACCTACTATTCAGGCTGCTGAAGAAGCTTTAAAGCATATAAAATAGACCAGTTAAAATCTGGAATCCTGACGACAGTATTTCTTATTTTGGATTTTTGCCGAATATTTTTCTGATGAACCTGTGTAAACTATGAGGAAATTTCACGGGCAGACAATACATCATCAGGCACTCCTTGGTTATAATATTGTCTTTATCTTCAGCATATTTTATTACATTAGTATTTTCTGCTCCCTGTTGCACCCAAATACTCCTTATTCCTTTATTTTCAGCTTGTTGAATTAAATCAAGAGTCAGGGCAGGAGAGGTGTTGATCACCAAAGAACCAACATCATCAGGTAAAGCAGAAATTCCTGGGTAACATACCTGGCCTTCATATGTATCTATATTAGGATTAACAGGATATACATTGTAACCTTTCTTTCTTAATTCACGGAATATAACACTTCCAAATTTGCTGCGGCTTCGCGAAACTCCGGCTACTGCAATATGTTTGCATTCCAGAAAATTATTTATTGACTTCAATTTGCTCATATTTATTTTATTAATTCTTGTTTCAAATATAATTATTTCCGGCAACAATGATTTTTATACCTGATCCTGAAAAGCGGTAATAATATTGAGGATAAATATATACTGTAATGCAGTAAATTATAAAAACTTACCGTCCTCTGCCCTGAAGCACAATTTTAATAGTATAGATTAATATTTTAAAATCAACATAGAGCGACATATTTTTGATATAAAGAATGTCGTATTTTAACCGGCAGATCATTTCCTGAACATTTTCGGCATATCCGAATTTTACCTGGCCCCATGAGGTGATGCCAGGCCTTACACGGTGCAAATGAACGTAATGAGGTGCCTCTTTTGTGATCATTTCTATGTAATACTGTCTTTCAGGACGAGGGCCAACCAACGACATATCTCCGATAAGAACATTATAAAACTGTGGTAATTCATCGAGCCGTGACTGGCGCATATATCTGCCGAATTTGGTAATCCTGTTATCATCTTTATATGATAAAGCAGGTCCGTCTTTTTCAGCATTAACAAACATAGAACGGAATTTATAAATGGTAAATGGTTTTCCAAACCTTCCGATTCTTTCATGATAATACAAAATGGGACCTTGAGATGATAATCTGACTCCGATTGCTATCGCTAAAAAAAATGGGGAAAAAATGACCAACACTAATATTGATATCACGACATCTAATATACGTTTAAAGTTTTCCTGCCATGTCGGCATTAACTCATGCGAAATTTCAACCAGAGGCGTGCTGTATAAAGAAGACATTTTTACTTTACCTGTAAGAATATCAAACATGTCGGGTATTACTTTAATTACGATGTTTAGTTCTTCAAGAGTATTTACAATTTTCCCAAGTTCTTCATGTTCAGATGATTCAATTGCAATAATTACTTCCTCAACCTGATGATTTTTTACGACTGATTTCAGATCGTTAATGTCACCTAAATATGAAATGTACTTGCTAAGAAGATTTTTATTATTTGAATTAATAGTAACAAATCCGATGAATTTGTTTCCTCCAGACTTTTGGTGAGACATAAGCTCCTTGTATAATTTTAATGCCTTATTGTTACCACCGATAATTATTGTGTTAAAACCTATAATACGGTTATGAATTTTCCAGTTTGTATTTGTGGTAATTATTAATCTTGGGAAGTAAGAAAGCAGGAACTGGAGTGAAAATAAAACTACAAATGAATAATAGTAATTAACATAAGAATAAACGGTATCATCCAAAATAAGGACAAAAAAGATAATTATTACACCGACAAGAGAAGTAAAAAATGTCTGGCCAAGTTCTGTTAATCTTGATTTACGGTAAATATTTCTGTAATAGCCAATAAGGTAATAAGACAACATCCAGAAAGAAGGTAATACAATAAGACCGGTGTAAAATTTGAAATCAAAAGTTAAAGGAATGTCATACCCAAACTTAATAGGTTCAATGTATATTTTCCTGTATATATAAAACAAGCTCCATGCAATTGCTGCAGAAAAAAAATCGGATAATATATATTTTATTACTTGTCGCTTATTGTTCATTAAAAATGAATTAGTTTCAGGTTATCCAGGTACACATCTGCAACGGAAAGAGTATCAGTTTTATATATGCTGAAAAAGATATTAAAGTTTATTGCATCAGGATTGGTGGAGGTATAATATGTGAGGTCAACGCATATTTTTTTCCATGTATTACTGGGATTAAGGTAAATGACAGGTTGCTGTGTAAGGGTATAGCTTTTATTTATGAACAGCCCGAATGCAAATATCCTTGAATTCTTATAATCCATTTCAAAATACACAGAACTGTTTCTTGGTAAAGTGAATGATTCATCAGATATACATTCAAAAAATTTTTGTGTGCTGTCAAGAAAAATATGAGCCGCCTGATTATCAGTTTCATCAAAAATAATTATGTCAGTTTCACTCCTGTAAGTAGTATCAATGGTTATTCCTGCCTCTTCAAAATCTTCAATCCAGGCAAAGACAGTTTCATCACGATAACTCACTGTTGGATTAATAGTAATAACCTGCTTTTCGGTTAATGTTGTGTCATCTTCAAACATTGTATAAAAGGGATAAATTACCCTTGAAGCTGCTATTCCATTGTTTTTGATTCCCGGATAAAGAGTTATCTTATGTCTCCCGGTTTCAAGTACAGGAAAATGTGCTGGCAATTCATATGCTCCCACAAAGCTGCCATCAATATATACCCAAACATCAGTGATACTGTGAGTATTTATTCCTTCTTGTGGTTCATTAGTCTGAAGTTTAAAAGTATCGATTTGAATATATGAGGGTAACTCTTCAGGCGGATTAATGATTTCACATGATGTTAAAAAAAATATAATTATTGATAAAATAAAAAATATAGTTTTAAATCTAAAAATCATGAAGAATTTAATTTTTTTTTGATTGTTAAAAAACGAGGTTAACAGGTATATATTGCAGAATAAAGGCAATATAGGCTTTTAAACATCCTTAAATAAGTCAGGACTTATAATTCTTCATTTTATCGAGAATCTGATATGCCAGGTTAATCGCATTATAACCATCTTCAATTGTCACAGCAGGGATAATTTTTCTTTGAATAGCATTATTAAAACTATTCAATTCTTCTTTTATGGCGTTATTATCAGATATTTCAGGTTTTTCAATATAGAATTCTTTTACCTTACCATTACCAAGGTCAAAAGTAAGAATGGATTTGTCAGAACGTTCATCAACATCCTTTACTTTTACAATTTCGGTTTCTTTATTTAAATAATCGACAGAAATATATGCATCGCGCTGGAAGAAACGACTCTTCCTCATTTTGAAAAGCGAAACTCTGCTTGCAGTAAGATTGGCAACACATCCGTTGTGAAATTCGAGCCTCGCATTAGCAATATCGGGAGTTTCACTAACAACAGCTAATCCGCTGGCGCTAATATTCCTTACATTTGATTTAACAACACTTAAAATAATATCGATATCATGAATCATCAGGTCGAGGACAACAGGAACATCAGTTCCCCTTGGATTGAACTGTGAAAGACGATGTGCCTCAATAAACATCGGGTTGTTAAAATGTGTCCGTGCACTGATAAAGGCCGGATTGAACCTTTCGACATGACCTACCTGAACGACAACATTGGCTTCAGTTGTAATTTTTATCAGGGCTGCTGCTTCGATTGCAGTATAGGTGATGGGTTTTTCAATAAAAACATGCTTTGATTTCTTTAAAGCATTAACTGCATGATCATAATGAGAAATCGTAGGTGTCACAATATCAATAGCATCAACCAGGTCAATAAGTTCTTCGGGTGATGTAAAGTCAGGTATGTGAAATTCCTGCTTGATTTCATTCACCTTAAAAGGATCCGGATCATAAAAACCAACTATCTCAAATTGTGGAATTTCCTTCAGTAACCTTATGTGTATCTTTCCCAGAAATCCTGCTCCTAAAACGCCAATCTTTACCATTTTTTTTTGCTATTGACTACAAAAATAATTAATTATTTGTGATCCGCAGATTTAAACACGTGTAAAACGTTTAATTTTGCAGCTCCCTGTAATATTATGATTGATTCGTTTAAAGAAAAAGGTTTACGAAAAAAGCTTGTTGATGAGATAAGCAAAAAAGGCATTATTGATAATAAAGTACTTGAAGCAATAAATAATGTTCCCCGCCATTTTTTTATGGATACCGGTTTTGTGGAATATGCCTACAGGGACAGGGCATTCCCTATTGCAGCAGGACAAACGATTTCGCAACCCTTTACGGTTGCTTTTCAAACGCAGCTTTTAAATATTCATCCCGGAGATAAAGTTCTGGAAATTGGTACAGGAAGTGGTTACCAGGCGGCCATACTTGCTGAAATGGGAGCCAGAGTTTATTCAATTGAAAGACAGCATGAACTGTATATTTCAGCTAAAGCATTATTGAGCAAACTGCATTTTAAGACCCAGCTTTTTTATGGTGATGGTTATGAAGGTCTTAAAACATACGGACCATTCGATAAAATATTAATTACAGCCGCTGCTCCACATATTCCTGAAAAATTAAAGCAACAGTTGAAAACCGGCGGGCTTATTGTTCTTCCACTTGGAGGAAAAAATACTCAGGTGATGACAACTGTCGAACGTATTTCCGAAACAGAATTCCGGGTACATGATTACGGATATTTTACTTTTGTCCCACTTCTGAAAGGGACTGTCAGGTGAAACTCAAACAAATTAATAATAAATTGGATGATATCAATAAGGATGTTCGTTTTTAATGATTTTCAGGAAAATACATATTTGTTGTACGATGAATCGAATGAATGTATTATTATTGATGCAGGAAATTATTATGACAATGAGAATCAGGAAGTTTTAGATTTTATCATTTCGAAAAATATTAAACCTGTTAGGCTGCTGAATACCCACTGCCATATTGATCACATCGTTGGAAATCTGTTTTTTTCAGAAAAATTCAACCTCGCACCGGAAGCGCATATTGAAGAGAATTTTTTAATAAAAAATTCGGTAACAGCTGCCGGATTGTTTGGACTTACAGTCAAACAACCACCTGTCATAAAAAAATATCTTAACGATCTGGATATAGTCAGATTTGGCCACTCAGAAATACAGTGTATTTTTGTTCCGGGACATAGCAGAGGAAGCCTTGCTTTTTACAGTAAAGAATTCAAATTTGTAATTACTGGTGATGTTCTTTTTAATGGCAGTATTGGGCGTACGGATTTACCAGGCGGTGATTATAACACAATTATTACTTCAATTACTGAACGATTGTTTACTTTACCTGAAAATGTTATTATTTACCCCGGACATGGACATGAATCCACAATCGTAAATGAATTAATGAATAATCCATTTTTTCAATAATAAGTTATTAGATATGAACATAATAGATATTGAGGCTATAAAAAACTGGCTTATTTCATCTGGAATTAATAATAATGTGGTTGTTTTTCTGAACTCCCTGATTATATTAATCATAATTGCATTTTTATCTTTTATTGCCGACTGGATAACAAAAAAGATCATCCTTTCAATTCTAAAAAGAATAATTAAGAAAAGTAAAAATACCTGGGATGATATTTTCCTTGAAAAGAGAGTATTTAACAGGCTGTCGCATATTGCACCAGCTCTGGTTGTTAATGTTTTAATTGGTGTTGCATTTGCAGATTTCCCAATATTTTTTGTATCTGTAATTCAGACCGGAACTTATATCTATATGCTGATCATCGGAGTTATTGTTGCAAATTCGACAATTAATGCCCTTCACGAGATTTATAATACGTTACCGGTGTCAAAATCAAGATCAATAAATGGATATGTGCAAACAGTCAAATTCATTATCTATTTAATCGGTTCAGTAATAATACTTTCAGTAATATTAAGAATTTCTCCTTTTACATTTCTTGCCGGACTCAGTGCTATGGCAGCTGTTCTTATGTTTATTTTCAAAGATGTCTTGCTTGGTTTTGTTTCCAGCATACAGGTAGCAGCGAACGATATAGTAAAACCGGGAGACTGGATTGTTATTCCAAAACATAATATTGATGGTAATGTTATGGAAATAAACCTGACAACAGTCAAAGTAAGGAACTGGGATAACAGCATCAGCACAGTTCCTACTTATTCTCTTACTTCAGATTCATTTCAAAACATGAAAGGTCTTGATATATCCGAAGGCAGAAGAATTAAACGATCAATTAATATTGACATCCGCACCATACATTATGTCTCATCTGAATTTGTCGAACGGATAAACAGTAATTCCCGGCTTCATAGTTTTATTGAAAAACTCCATTGTCATGAGTTGATTACTGATGATAGACCCACCAACCTGGGCATTTTCAGGGAATATGTTGAATGGTACCTCATGAGCCATCCGAAAATAAATAAAAATATGACATTATTGGTCAGATCACTTCCTTTGACTGAAACCGGGGTTCCACTGGAAATTTATTGCTTCACTTATGAAAAGGACGTAGTTAATTATGAAAAAATTCAATTTCAATTAACTGAACATATTATTGCAATGCTTCCTGAATTTGAACTTAAAGCTTTTCAAAAAACAACAGATTTTTAATATTACCTGGCAATCAATTTAGTACACCTAAAAACTGTTTATTTAATTATGATACAAACAACAGTGAATCCGTAAATGTTAATATTTTTCCTAAAATTCAGGCAACCAATCTAATGGTTTAATGTCCTACAAGTAATAAAACTCTACCCAATATATTATTTACAAAAATATTATATATTTTTACACTCAAAATATTTTAATATGAAAATGAGGTTTACAAAAGGAATTGCGGTAATATTTTTTTTACTGTCTTCTTATTTTGCAATTTCACAGGGTAATCAGGGCAATATCTGGTATTTTGGCCATTACGCCGGAATTACGTTCAGCACTCTCCAACCAAATGGAAATCCTACTCCACTTTTGAATAGTGCGTTAGATACTGATGAAGGTGTTGCAACAATCTGTGATCCATTGGGAAACCTTTTATTTTACACTGATGGAATCACAGTTTGGGATGCCAATCATGACCCGATGCCAAATTCATTATCAACCAGCACAGGAGGAAGCCTGCTTGGGGACCCTTCTTCTACACAGTCGGGTGTTATTGTACCCAGACCTATGAATCCGGATATATATTATTTATTTGCCGTTGACAATAACATTGGTCCTAGTGGTCTGACATATTCCAAAATTGATATGACCCTGAATGGTGGAATGGGAGATGTAGATTTATCTGAAAAAAATGTTCTTCTTTATACTCCGGCAACAGAAAAAATCACTGCTGTAAAACATGCCAATGGTCAGGATATATGGGTTATTACACATGGGTGGCTGAGTAACACTTTTAAAGTCTATAAAGTTACGTCAGCAGGTGTTCAGCTTATTTCAAGTCCCATTACTACAAGTATAGGCACTGTTCATACCGGAACAGAAGCAGCAACACGAGGATATATGAATGCATCACCCGGAGGTAGTAAAATTGGTGTAGCCATAGAAGGAATGCAAATGTATGAACTACTTGACTTTGATAATGCTACAGGTATCCTCACTGATCCTGTCAATTTTAGTGACCCGACCTTTGATGATTGTTACGGGATTCAGTTCTCAAATGACGAACATTATCTTTACGGAAGCGAACGATGGGGAAACGAAATTCATCAATGGGATATTTCTCTGCCCAGCAGCGCTGCAATAATTGCTTCTCATCAGGTTGTCGGTGTTACCCCTACTGCTTATGGTGGTGCTTTACAACTTGCACCAGATGGTAGAATATATTTAGCCCGTAACAGTCGAAAATGGCTGGGAATAATTAATAATCCTACTGTTGCCGGTATTGGGGTCAATTATGTCGATACAGGTGTTTTATTAGGACCCGACTATCCTTCTGCACGACTTTCAGGTGAAGGGTTACCGACATTTATAGCATCATTTTTTAATGTGGCAGAATTTGACTTTATTCACGAATGTGATAATGATACCACATTCTTTAGTATTGCAAATACCTATCTTCTTGATTCAGTTGCCTGGAATTTTAATTATCCAAGTAATAATCCGGTTTATCATTCATCGCAACTAAGCCCTTATTACCTGTATCCTGAAGGTGGTGTTTATGAGGTTGAACTGATTACTTTCAGATTTAACACATCCGACACAGCTTATCAAACCCTGGATATTTCTTATTTCCCGATTGTTGAGCTTGGCCCACCTGATACTGTTTTGTGTACTAATGATACTCTGAGTTACGATCTTTCTTTTAATGACCAGTTCAGTTTATATGGAGAGGCTACATACCACTGGAATGCATTAGTGGGAACTACAAATTATACTTACAACACACCTACCATAAGTATTGATAAACCAGGGACTTACTCAGTGACAGTTACTGTAGACACAATCTGTGGTTCAAAAACTGATCAGATTGTAGTTCATTATAATAACGTGGAAGCTGACCTGGGAGCAAATATTACCAATGGGCTTTGTTATGGTTCTGACGATCAGTTATTAGATGCCACTTATACAAATACTAATTATGGCACAACACATTATCATTGGTCAACAAATGGAGTTACACCAACAATTTCAGTCACACAAACCGGGATCTATTCTGTCACTATTGAGCTGGGAGAATGCATCGACGATGATGAAATTTACGTTGAATTTGATACTCCATTGGTAACCCCGCTTGGTGCTGACTCAAGCATATGTCAGGGAAGTTCTGTTACCCTGGATGCATTGAATCCAGGTTCTGTTTACCAATGGTCAACGGGTCTTAATACTCAAACTATTGAGGTAACTAACCAGGGAACTTATTATGTTTCTGTTACTAACGGATGCGGTACCATAGTTGATCATATTAACATGAATATTACAACAATCCCAGTGGTTGAACTCGGACCAGAAGTTATTATCTGTAACGGGAATCCTCATATCCTCGACGCAGATTATCCGGGAGCATCATTTTTATGGTCAACAAACCAGACAAGCCCTGCAATACAGGTCTTTATGGGTGGCGTTTATTGTGTTACCGTTACTAATCAATGTGGAAATGCAATTGATTCAGTTCATATTATCGGACAGGTACCCATGAATTTAAACCTGGGAGCCGATACCTTGGTTTGTTATGGTTTTTCATTGGATTGTAACTATCCAAATGCTTCTTATCTTTGGTCGACAGGTGAAACAACACAAGCAATCCCGGTTACTACCCCCGATTTTTATTCAGTTGATGTGACAAATGCCTGCGGGGTATATTTTGATATGATTTACGTTGACCTTATCCAGCTTGATTTATTCTTGGGTCAGGATACAACACTGTGTTCAGGTCAGACAATTACTCTTGACGCAGGTAATTCAGGCTCAGTATATTACTGGTCAACAGGAAATTATACACAGACTATTACTGTATATAACCCCGGATTATATGATGTAGCTGTGACTAATATCTGCGAAACAAAATTTGATACCATTGAGATAAGTGTGTTTGATCCAACACTTAATCTTGGTAATGATACAAGTATTTGTGATGGTTCTTCAATCGTACTGGATGCAGGGCACCCCGGTTCAATCTTCGACTGGACAACAGGAGATATTACACAAACAATATCAGTGAGTGAAGCAGGTACCTATTCTGTTAATTTAACACATATTTGCGGGGACATTTTTGATGAAATAGTTATTGATATTTTAACTGCACCTGTAATTAACATGCAGGATTCATTAGATTTAATACCCGGCGAAACAGTAACTCTGGATGCAGGATCAGGTTTTGCGTCGTATCACTGGTCAACAGGGGCAACCACTCAAAGTATTGAAGTAGATCATATGTCCTGGTATTATATAACAGTTACCGGTGCAAACGGATGTACTGCAACTGACAGGGTATTCGTTGGTTACGTGGGCATTCCTTCTATTGATGATGCAAATACAATTAGTGTTTTTCCAAATCCTGTAAAGGATCAGTTAAACATAAAATCACCTTTTCCGGTTGAGAAAATTGAAGTTTATAATGCAATCGGCGAGCTGGTAATTAAAGAATCTCATGCTTCCAAATTAGTGACTTTAAATACATCAAACCTGTTTGACGGGGTTTATATTGTCAGGATATTTACTTCAAAAGAGGATATGCTGATAAGAACAATAAATGTTATGAAGTAGTTATTAACCTCTTTTCGTGGTAATTTCGTATTAGCGAGCCGGCCTGCAAAGCCGGCTCTTTTTATAACTATTTCATAGTCGCCGGATAATATTTTTTTCATACAACAAGGTAATTCCATTAACGTTGAGGTCTGTAAATATTTCCGCATCAATTCAGACTGACTTGAGAAATAATGGAACTGAAATAAGACACACCGGTACTTTAATAGCAGGAGTAATAATTTACAGCTTATCACATAAAATACAATCCATTATAAGTAAATCACAGGACTTGAGATAGATAACCGGATTAAATAATCCGTGAAAATACTTGTCGATTTGAGCAATTGATAGTCTTTATGCATACAATTAAATACACCAGAATTACTATTTTCACCTTCGCATTATTGTTGCCGAAAAGGTTTACCGGCTATTTTTCATAAATGTAGCTCGCTTTTCAAAATGCAGCCCGTAAAAATATATCTGCGAAAAGAAAACTCCTGATATCTGCCTGTAATCAGTTATTATGCAAGTTCTTCAGATATTCTTTTACTTATTAACCTATTCAAGAATCATGGAAGTTAATATCATGTAATGAATAAGTTACGATAAAGAGTCGGGGTGAGTAGCCGACTAATGGATTTTACAAGTAGCTAATATATAACACTATACAAGCCTGTAAAATAATCCGGTATCACAATAGTATCACAAAACACATGAGAAAATGGTTCGTTTTTCAAAAGTGCTATTAATCAGTGCAATATGAAACATTTGATTCGTAATGCGATTGAAATATTTTCTATTACGGTAACAAAAATGTATGATCAGAAATGATTTTATTCATTTTATCACTGATACCTGAC
>Ga0247841_10008518_pt1 | contig 14734 bp, 14 predicted proteins | sample LaCruzMarch2015__2_FD_192410 | JGI IMG/M metagenome (GOLD analysis project Ga0247841, IMG submission 192410) | Freshwater microbial communities from meromictic Lake La Cruz, Castile-La Mancha, Spain - LaCruzMarch2015_18m | ecosystem: Environmental > Aquatic > Freshwater > Lake | place: Spain...
TGGTTTAATGCATAATTTGCTATGACTTTTCCGGCAGTATGCAATAATAAGCCTGAAAAAGAATAATCTTCATTGCTGTTTTCCTTGACTCTCCAGTCGCTTCTGTCAAGATACTCTGAAATGGTTTTGTTGACATCAACAACCATTGATTTTATTTCCCTGATTTTTTTATGTTCTTCCCTGTAAAGAATATATGATTTTGCAGTATCAACATAACTTTCTTTTATCAGAACCTGCTCAACAATATCCTGGATTTGCTCAACCGTAGGTATGGTTAAACCTGCAAATCTTGCTTCAACTATTGCAACGACTTTATCGCAGAGTTTTTCTGCTATTCTTCTGTCCGGTTCTTTTCCTTCTTTTAAAGCAACCGCGCTTCCTGCTTTGAAAATCGCTTCTGTTATCTTTTCCGGATCAAATTTTACAGTTCTTCCGTCTCTTTTCTTTACTTGTTTAACCATTTTGCCACCGCACCTCTTTTATTTTTATTATTTCTTTATTAATTTTCTCAGTTCCTGCTCAAAACCAGATAAATCAGTAAACTCCCTGTATACTGAAGCAAAACGAATGTAAGCAACCTTGTCCAATTTTTTTAATTTTTTCATTACTATTTCTCCAATCTCCTTGCTGTGAACTTCTTTTGTTTTTTTCAATCTAAGCTCAGATTCAATCTCGTCAACAACTTTCTTAATCTGTTCATAGCTTACTGGTCTTTTTTCACAGGCCCTTAGTATTCCTTTTTCAATCTTGGCTCTGTCAAACTCCTGTCTTGTGTTGTCTTTTTTTATGATAATCAGGTCAATGTTCTCAACTTTTTCATAGGTTGTGAACCTTTTTTTGCATTTCAGGCATTCACGCCTTCTTCTTGTTGTTCTTTCTGCACTTTCCCTTTTATCAACAACCTTTGTTTCCTTATAATTGCAGTATGGGCATTCCATCTTATTGTTTTTTTAAATTATTTTCACTTTTTAGTAACCACAACATATTGTGCTTTGTCATGGTTAGAAACACAACCTGTTGTTATTGTTAAGCTAACTAGTATTTAAATATTTGTATTATTTTTTCTATAGTTTTGGTAAAATATAATCCAAATATTATAATCAAAAATAAATATTGAAACTGTGATTTTCAAACATCTTTCTATTGTTTTTTTATCTTTTCTGCCTTAATAGGTTTTATGCCAGAATGTCCAGTGAGAAGATAGGCAGATTACTTACCTTTTGATAACTGAAGCTTCTTAAAGAAAAGAATTAACTTTTACATTGGTTCCGGATAATTGAAATGCTTGCCTTCATAATTTCTAAGAACAATTACGCCGTCTCTGTGCTTTACAACATAGTTAGGAAGTACAGGTATCTTTCCTCCGCCGCCAGGAGAATCTATAACATAGTGAGGCACACACAATCCTGAAGTGAAGCCTCTAAGTGCCTTTATTACTTTTAATCCGTCTTCTACTTTTGTCCTGAAATGCTCTGTTCCCTTAACCAAGTCTGCCTGGTATATATAATAGGGCCTTACTCTTATCTGAACAAGCTTCTGCATTAACTCTTTCATAATCTCAGGATCATCATTTATTCCTTTCATCAGAACACTCTGGCTTCCCAATGGGATTCCGGCATCAGCAAGCATTCCGCAGGCTTTTTTGCTCTCTTCTGTTATCTCACTAGGATGAGAGAAATGGACATTAATATATAGTGGGTGATACTTTTTCAGCATGTCGCAAAGCTTAGGAGTTATTCTATCAGGCAGCACGCAAGGTATTCTAGTTCCTATTCTTATTATCTGGACATGCTTTATTGCCCTTATCTCTTTTATTATATACTCCAGTTTTTCATCGCTTAATAAGAATGGCTCTCCGCCTGAAAGCAAAACATCTCTTACTTCATCATGCTCTTTTATATATTCTATTCCTTTCTTTATCTGCTCCAGGGTTATTCTTTTCTTGAAATCCCCTACTTTTCTCTTTCTTGTGCAGAACCTGCAGTACATTGCGCATTCATTATTTACTAATAGAAGAACTCTGTCAGGGTATCTGTGAGTCAGTCCCGGAACAGGGCTGTCAATCTCCTCATGCAAAGGATCTTCTTCTCCAACATTATCCTGCAGCTCTCTGATGTCGGGCATGCAGATTTTCCAGATAGGATCATTCTTTTCCTTTATGAGGCTAAGATAGTAAGGAGTTACTCTCATAGGATATATCTTGGCAATCTTTTTTAGCTCAGCCATATCAATATCAAATTTCTTTACAAACTCGTCAAAATTAGTTATTCTGCCATTACCTGAAACTTTTACTGCTTCAAGAATAAGTTCATCATTGCTTTTTACTTCGTTATTTAAACTAGCTTCAGCTATGTTTTGCATTTATACTTTCCCTCTTTTAGAATTCAATGGAATCATTTCTATAATCATCTTAATCTTTATTGGAGTCTATTCCTCGTTTTATAATAATATAAGAAGTCCTTATTGTTTATTTGAAAATGATTTGTAGATGTTGAAATTTTGTTTCTGTTCAACTGCTTTTCACCGGAATTATAACTTTTAAACCTCAAAACTTTTTTATATTTGTTTTATAACTGTTTTATATGAAATTACTCCTTTAAATATTTTACTATCGCTCGACGAGAAACAAAAATCCAAAAAGTGCCGATTTTGAACACTTTTGAACACTTTTTTAGTTTTTAAGACGAGAAAATATTTTTAAATTTTTCTGAAAAAAGTTCTTTTGAAAATAAAAAAAGCAGAAATCTCTGAAGTCTTTGATTTTCTCGTCTATTCTATAATTTTATTGTATTTTTAGATTGTATCTTCTTTTTGCAGAATCAATTACCATTCCAATCATTTTGTTATAATCGATTCCTGCAGCTCTTGCTGCTCTCGGAAATCTGGAATTCTCTTTTGGGTCAGGAATCAGTCCGGGCAGAGAATTTATATCGATAACATTCGGAATTCCTTTTTTATCCAGCCTGATATCAAGTCTTGCCATATCTTTGCAGTCAAGGAATCTGAAAGTTGAAAGAGCTACTTTTTTTATCCTTTCTTCCAGTTCTTTTGGGATTTTTGCAGGACAAACCAGGGGATCCATGTTTTTTTCAGGGTCGTCATAAAACCATTTTGCTTCATACGAATCAATTTTGTTCATTCCTTTCGGTAAATCATCAAATTTAACCTCTGTTATCGGCAGAACAACAGGACCTTTTTCGTTCTCTATTATTCCAACTGTAAATTCCTTTCCGGGAAGAAACTCTTCAGCAATAGCTGGCTGCCTGTATTTTTCAACAACCTCATTTACTTTTTTTCTTAGTTCGCTGTCATTTTTAACAACGCAGTTGTCCATGATGCCTTTGCTCGAGCCTTCTCTTACAGGCTTGATAATCAATGGAAACTCCAAATCTGCCCTCAGTTTGTCTTTTTGGTTTTGAAATACCTGGAATTTTGCATTTGGAATTCCAAAAAATGAAAGAATTTCTTTTGTTCTTGCTTTGTCAAGAGTTATTGCAAGATTTATAGGTCCTGAAGCTGTAAAAGGTATTTGTAGCATCTCCAGCATTGCAGGAATATGGGCTTCTCTGGCTTCTCCATAGAAACCTTCTGCAATATTGAAAACCAAATCAACTTTCTTTTTTTCTTTCAGCTCTTTTAGTTTTATGTAAGCTTCCTCGTTAGCTTCAACCATGTGAACTTTATGCCTGTTGGCTTCAATAGCTTTTTTTATTCCTTCTATTGTTGCAGGGCTGTCGAACTCAGCATATATCTGAGCCTGCTCATCTGTCAAAGACGGGCCAATTAATTTTACATTATACAGAAAAGCAATATTCATTTGTTCACCTTCCTTCAAGTTTTCAACTCTTCTTTATAGATTGAAACAACTTTCTCTTTTATTTCCTTCGGCATTGTTATTGAATCATAAACCGAAAAGAATTTCTTATGAAGCTCATCTGCTTTTTCTCTCATCTCTTCAAGATAGAGCTCTTTGAACTTGTCAATAAGATAACCTTTTGCTCTGTTTTTGTAAGCAAGATAAAATGCAAATTTCTGTTCCTCTTTTCCTGTTCCTGCCTTGTCATAGCCGACCATTGCCTCGCTTCTCTGAAAAATCGGAAAAGCATGCATAAATTCCCTGTCAAACATATTTTTAGTAAAGCCGACAGTTTTAGGGTCAATATTGTTTGCTTTCATTAAAACAAATATTCTCGCGCATTTAGAACAGCACTGGCACCATGCATTTTCTTTTCCGGAAGGATTGTCATCAGGAAAACAAGACATCTGATATTTTCCAATCTCTTTGTATCGGGTGTGCAGTATTTTCACAACAGCAATCTCATTTATTGGCTCCAATACGCTCATTACGTGGACTTTGTTGTTGGTCATGGTCTTTGCCATCAGCTCCATCTGTTTCATCCATTCATGCGTCTGGTCGTAAACAGGAAAACTCTTGATGTTATCATTATTATAATAGGTATCATTGCAGCTCTTTTCATTCCCGAAAACAATGTATTTGGTTTTATTGTAATGGGCAAAAGGCAGAATCTCCAGGCTGAATTCAGTAATCAAATGCCCGTAGCCCCATTCTGTTCTAGGAATCTTGAAATATTTGAAATCATGCAATAATTGGACGCTGCTGTCTATCCTGTTTACTTTTGTTTTGAATTCTTTATAGAATTTTTTCATGCTTTTGGCTTTGTATTCATTTTCTATTGCAGTATCTTCATCATTTACATAAACCAAAATAGGATTCAATCCGATTTCCCTGCATACTGCATAGCTTAGCAGACTGTCTTTGCCAAAACTGAAGTTTACAGTTGCCTGTTCATTGTATTTCTGCCTGTATTCTTTATGTTCAGGAACTTTTATGTTTTTGTCCATGAAATGATACTCTGTATTCATATAATGCTTTATCTTTTCAATGGAAGACACAGAATCCGCATCAGAAGCAAAAGGAATGTTGTTTATCATCATTTTATAAAAAAAAGACTCAAAAAAAGGTTTTGCTGTCTCATAATTTATTTCTTTTTTGCCAAACATCAGAGGCAGATGCATTGTTGTCAAGTAAGAGATGTTGTCAAGAAGTATTGCCTTTAATTTGTCAGGATATTTTTTCCATACTTTTTCAGGATAATCGATATAATATTCCTTGCCGTTCACATTTACAGCAATTCCTTTGTCTGAAATTCTTCCTTTTACATTCATTTTCTGTTTATTTTTTCTGTTTTTTTCTATTTATATCTTATTTTACATCTCTTTTCTTAATCTGCATCTTTCAATTGCAGAATCGATTATCATTTTTATCAATTTTTCAAATGTTATTCCCCTGAACTTAGCAGCTGTTTTCATTTCTGATGCCATCAAGCCGGGATTGGAGTTTATGTCCATTACAAATGGATTACTTTTTTTGTCCAGTCTTATGTCAACTCTTGCAAAATCATTGCAATCCAAGGCAGTGTACGCATCTAAAGCGAGTTTCTCAATTTTTTTTCTTAATTCCTTGGAAATCTCTGGATTTTTTTTTACAACCTTGTCACATAATCTGTCGCTCCATTTTGTGTCATAAAAACAGAATCTGTTTTTGGAATTGAAACTCTTGTCAAATTTGATTTCCATAATAGGGAATACTATTGGCTTTTTATCTCTTATTTCATTTCCGATAACTACGGCAGTGAATTCTCTTCCGGGAAGAAATTCTTCAACCAAAACCGGTTTTTTCATTTTCTTTGATACTGATTTTATTTTCCTATCTAGCTCTTTTTTTGTAAAAACAATAGAATCTTCGTCGATTCCGACACTTCCGCCGCCATAACTGGGTTTTAAAAACAGCGGAAACCTTAAGCCTTTTCTTAATTCTATTTTTTTATTTTTGAATAAATCAAAAACCTGAAACTTTACAGTCGGTATATTATGGAAAGAAAGAATTTCCTTTACACGGGTCTTATCGCAAGTTAAATGAAGTGTGGCAGAATTGCAGCCGATGTAATCTATATTTAACAATTCAAATAGCTGAGGCATCAGAGGTTCTGCTTCCGAACTGCCGTAAATCTCTTCACAGAGATTAAAAACCAAATCAGGTTTTAATTTCTCTATTTTAGTTATAGTTCCCTGTACTTTTTTATTTTTCATATCGAGAATACTTACTTTATATCCTAAAGAAGAGATTATGCCGCTTAAAAGCTTCATCTCTTTTTTTGTGTAGCAGTCAATATCATCGGGACCGCCGATATTAGTCAGTATTAATATTTTAGTCATTGTATTTTTATTTTTTATTTGAAACTTTTATCAAATGATTTGTTTTATTTTTGAAATTATTAAACGTTTGATTTATTTAAATGTTGTTATCGCTCGACGAGAAACAAAAAAAGAAAAATGATGATTTTTAATGAATTTTGAATGATTTCGCCAATTTTTTGTGATTATTTTGTAATTGTGCCAAAAATATTAAAAAAATATTTTGTGTATTTTATTTTTCATTAATTTTTTATTTAATTTTTTATGAATGTTTCAGTTATTTTCAAATAAAACGCTTTTTTTGCTATTTTTGCCTTGTTTTTCATGAAAAGAGAAAGCTTTTTAAATAGTCAATAATTTCTTGTCTTTAAACCCGAGTTCAGAGCATGGGCGCTTTAGGGTAACTAAAAACTTAGTTCTGAACTTTTGACTATATATTTTGACTATATATATTAAACAGTTAAGCAAATTCAGACAGATACTATTTTTGAAAAAATGGAACAAAAACCGCAGCAAAAAGCAGCAGGAGCAAATCCTGAAGTAAAGCATTTGGTCAGAATCATGAATACTGACCTGAGTGGTTATAAGCCTATTTATCATGCTCTTAGAAAAATAAAAGGAATAGGGCCAATGTATGCAAATATGCTGTGCAATCTGATAAACCTCGAAAAGACAAAGAAAACAGGAACATTGACAGAGGAAGAGATAGAAAAACTAAATGATGCAATAAAGAACCCTAAAAAATATAATGTTCCGCGATGGATGATGAACAGGAGACTGGATTATGAAACAGGGGAAGACATGCATCTAATTACAACAGACTTGAGATTTGCATCTGAAAATGATATAAGAAGAATGAAGAAGATAAAATCCTACAAAGGAGTAAGGCATTCAATAGGACAGCCAGTCAGAGGACAGAGAACAAAGGCTAATTTCAGAAGAAATAAGGGAAAATCAGGTTCTGGAGCAAAAAAGAAAGTTACATCTGTAAGAGCATAAGTTAATGCTGATTTATTGACATCATAATTAATATAAAAAAATAATAAAAACATAAAAAATAGGAAAGGAACAAAATGGGAGATCCAAGAAAACCAAGAAAAAAATACACAACTCCGGTGCATCCCTGGCAAAAGCTGAGGATTGAGGAAGAGCGAGTTTTACTTAAAGAGTACGGTCTGAAGAATAAAAGAGAAATCTGGATTATGAATTCAAAATTAAGAAATTTCAAGGCGCAGGTTAAAAGATTTGCTTCATTAAAAGGAAGCCAGGCAGAACTTGAAAGAAAACAGCTATTATCAAGATTACAATCATTAGGCTTAATCAGTCCTGAAGCACAGGAGGGAGAAATCCTGGGTTTGGGATTGAAAGATATTCTGGACAGAAGATTGCAGACTTTAGTTAGCAAGAAAGGTTTGGCAAGAAGCATAAAGCAGGCAAGACAATTTATAATTCATGAGCATATTTTTGTAGGAAATAAAAAAGTAAAAGCACCAAGTTACCTGGTTACAGTAAGCGAGGAAGCTTTAATCAGATTTGATGCAAAATCAGGTTTATCAGATGAGGAACATCCTGAGAGAATGCCTCTCGAGAAAAAAGGAAAAGCAAAAAAAGAAAAAGAAGACAAAGAACCAGAAGCAGAGGTAATACCTGAGAAAGAATTAAAAGAATTGGAAGGAGTGATTGAATAAAATGGCAGAAAGACAAGAGAGGCAGGTTAGGTGGGGAATAGCGCACATTTATTCATCCTATAACAATACAATCATTCATATTACTGATATAACCGGAACAGAAAGCATAGCAATATCTTCCGGAGGACAGATTGTAAAGTCTGACCGAATGGAATCAAGTCCTACTGCAGCAATGGGCGCAGCAAAAAAAGTTGCCGAGATTGCAATGGAAAAAGGAATAAACGGGATTCATGTAAAGATAAGAGCTCCCGGAGGGCATAATGGCCCCAATAATCCGGGTCCTGGCGCTCAGGCAGCAATAAGAACATTGTCAAGAATGGGACTTAGAATCGGAATAATAGAAGATGTAACTCCTGTGCCTCATGACGGTTGCAGGAAAAAAGGTGGTAAGCGTGGTAGAAGAGTCTAAATTAAAAGTTGAAATTTTAGGAAAAGAAAAAAACAGCAAGCTTAATTTTTTGCTAAAAAATTCTTCAGTAGTTTACGCTAACACATTAAGAAGACTTATGGTTGAAGAAGTTCCGACAATGGCAATTGAGGATGTTGAAATAAGAGAAAACAGCTCGGCTTTATATGACGAGGTTTTAGCGCACAGACTGGGCCTGGTTGTTCTGGAAACTGACTTGAAATCATACAACCTGCCAAAAGAGTGCAGCTGCAACGGAGCAGGATGCGCAAAATGCACATTGAAATTGACATTATCAGCAAAAGCAGACAAAGACGCAGTAAGTGTTTATGCTTCATCAATAAAATCAAAGGATCCAAAAGTGGTTCCTGTTCATGACAAGACATTAATAGTTACATTATACCCGGGACAGAAAATAAAATTAGAGGCAACAGCTGTTTTAGGACAGGGAAAAGATCATTCAAAATTCAGTCCGGGACTATTTTTTTACAAATATATGCCTGAAATAACAATTGCAAAGAACTGCGATAACTGCGGAATTTGTATAAAGCAATGCCCAAAAGCAGTATTCAAAAATGAAAAGGGAAAGGTAGTTGTTGACGAAGATACAATTTATGATTGTCATTTATGTAATGCGTGCGTGGATGTCTGCCCTAAAAAAGCTGTAGAAGTAAAAGGTTCAGAAAATGACTTTGTATTTACAGTTGAAACATGGGGCGCATTAAGCACTAAAAAATTGGTTGAGAAAGCAACTGAGATATTCGAAGAAAAGCTGAAAGAGTTCGACAAGCTCCTCAAATAAGCACACTGCATTGTATAATACTTATTTTGCGGGAGTGCCGGAGCGGTCAAACGGGCATGGTTGAGGGCCATGTAGCTTAGTGCTTGCGCGAGTTCGAACCTCGTCTCCCGCATTAAAACATTAAAAAACAGAAAAGAAAAAAAGAAATCAGAAAAAACAAAAATCAAAAAATTATATTCAAAGAAAAAACAAGAAAATGAAAGAAAATCCGCAAATGCAAACTTTGATTTTCGAATTGAAGAGAAAATCAGAGCAGGAAAAAGTGAATATCTGGAAGAAGGTAGCTTCTGACTTAGAGAGACCTACAAGAATCAGGAGAATAGTTAATCTTTCCAAGATAAGCAGGTATGTCGGAGACGATGAGATTGCTCTTGTTCCGGGAAAAGTACTTGGCGGCGGAGAATTGGAAAATAAAGTTACTGTTGCTGCTTTCAGTTTTTCAAAACAGGCAATGGACAAGATAAAGCAAAAGAACGGAAAAGCAATGCTTATTTCGGAATTAATGAAATCAAATCCAAAAGGAAACAAGGTAAGAATAATAGGTTAAATTAAAATGATAATCGACGGAACAGACTTAATAATGGGACGATTGGCAACATTCGTAGCAAAGAAATCTTTATTGGGCGAAGAAGTAAATGTTGTTAATTGCGAAAAGGTTTTGATTACAGGAACCAAGAAAAATATTTTTGCAGGCTATGTTCGCAGAATGCAGATGGGAATCCCTACAAAAGGCCCTTTTTTGCAAAGAGCTCCTGACAAAATAGTGAAGAGAGCAATAAGAGGGATGCTGCCTGTTAAGCAGGAGAAAGGGGAGAAAGCATACAAGAGAATAAGATGCTACAAAGGCATTCCTGAAAGTTTCAAGGGCGAAAAAATTGAGACTGTTCAGACAGCAAATATATCAAAAATACCTAATCTTAAATATATGTCAGTCGGAGAGATTTCAAGGCTGATAAGCGGAAGACAATAATTTAATAAAATAACAACAAAATAACAATAATAAAAAACAACAAAGGCCAAAATGAAAATCATAAATACAAGCGGTAAAAGAAAAAGAAGCATTGCAAGAGCTGTTTTAACAGAAGGAAAAGGAATCGTAAGAGTTAATAAAAAACTATTAAGCTCAATGGAGCCAAAATTGGCGAGATTAAAGCTGGAAGAGCCAATGATTTTGGCAGGCGATTTAACAGCCAAAGTAAATATTAACATAAATGTTCATGGAGGAGGAATCATGAGCCAGGCAGAGGCATCAAGAGTTGCTTTATGCAGAGCATTGGTTCAGTATTCAGCTCCTTTGAAAAAAAGATATTTGGAATATGACAGAAGCTTTTTGGTTTCAGATATGAGAAGAAAAGAAGTTTCAAAGCCAAACAGGCACGGACAGGCAAGATCCAAAGTCCAGAAGAGCTACAGATAAACAAAATAATGGTGATAAAATGATAATTCCGGTAAGATGTTTTTCGTGCGGCAAGCCAATTGCACATCTATGGGAAGAATATAAAGAGAGAGTTGCCAAAGGCGAAGACAGGAAAAAAGTCTTGGATGATCTGGGTGTTGAGAGATACTGCTGCAGGTCTTTGTTTCTGGGGCAGGTTGATTTATTGGAAACAACAGCAAAATTCAAGAAGTTTTAATTTTATCTTGTTTTAGTTTTATCTTTGCTGAATTTTGTATTTCTTAAAAATTTAAATTTTTTCTCTTTATTTTGAATAACTTTAAATATTAATTGTGCTTCCCTTTCTAAATGCTTAAACTTTATTTGAATTTAAGTTTACTTTCAGGCTTGTTGCTTCTGTTATTGTTACTGTGAAGTCTCCAAGAGACTGAGCAGTGTTAATCCATTTTTCTATAATTATTAAAAAAATTATAAAAGGTGATAAAAATGCAGGAAAAAAAATCTCCGTATGGCTGGGTTACAGAACCTGAAAAATATGAGAAGGATGCAAAGAGAGTTATTATATTTGACACCTCTCTGAGAGACGGCGAGCAAAGTCCAGGAGCAGCTTTGGGCATTGATGAAAAATTTCAGCTTTCAAAATATCTTGCTGATTTGGGAGTTGACGCAATAGAAGCTGGTTTCCCAATCTCTTCTCCGGGGGATTTTAATGCAGTAAAGAAAATAGCAGATTTCAATAAAAATACTGATGTGGCAATATTTGGCCTGTCAAGAGCATTGGACACTGATATTTTGAGAGCATATGATGCAGTAAAGAATGCCGGGATTCCCGGAATTCATACTTTTATCGGAACATCTGAGCAGCACATAGAAAAAAAGTTCCCCGGAAAAACAAAAGAAGATATAATTAATATTGTAAGAAAAGAGGTTTCATATGCAAGAAATTTATTTGATGCATCCGGGAAAAAAGGCCTGGTTGAATTCTCTCCTGAAGATGCAGGAAGAACCAACAAAGATTTCCTTTACAGGGTTTGCAATGCAGCAATTGAATCAGGAGCTAACATAATAAATATTCCTGATACTGTTGGCTATACTTTGTCGTGGGAATTCGGAACTTTAATTTCAGACCTTTTTAAAAATGTAAAAAACATGGATAAAATAATTTTAAGTGTTCACTGCCACAATGATTTGGGAATGGCAACAGCAAACAGCATCGAGGCAATAAAAAACGGAGCATTGCAGGTTGAATGCACCATAAATGGAATAGGGGAGCGGGCAGGAAATGCAGCACTTGAAGAGATAGTAATGGCTCTTAATGTCAGAAATGATTTGCTTAATAAAAAAACCAGCATAAATGCAGAAAAAATATTCTCGACAAGCAAGATGTTCTCTGCTTCTACAGGATATCATCCCCAGAGAAACAAGGCAATAGTAGGAACAAATGCTTTTGCCCATGAAGCAGGAATACACCAGGACGGTGTTCTGAAAGGAGAAACAACTTATGAAATAATGACACCTGAAAGCATTGGCCTTACTTTTAATCGATTGCCTTTGGGCAGAAGGTCAGGGAAAAGAGCATTGTTTGAAAGGCTAAGCCTTTTGGAGTATCAGATACCTGAAAATGAAAAAGAAAACATCTATAGTCATTTCATTAATATAGCAGATTATGAAAGGAAAGTAACAGACTCTGTTTTGATGAAACTAATGACTGACATGGAGTATAAAACTAGTTTTGTTTTGCCCCTAAGATACATTAATTTAGATTATACAACAACAGGAGAAGCGCCGCAAGCCAAACTAACATTAAACTACAACGGAAAATTAAAATTCGCATTTGGAAAAGGGGACGGGCCTGTCGACGCTGCTTTTGATGCAATGAAGCAAATCCTGGGCCATAATGGAGAGAAAAATGTGGATATACTTACCTATAACAGCAGTTCACTGGGGATTGGCTCAAAAGCTACAGCAAAAGCAGAGATTACAATAAAAATAAATGATGATTTAATTACAGGGGAAGGCTACAATACAGATATTGTGAAGGCTGCTGTTATTTCATTCATTGATGCAATTAACGAATACAAGATAAGGACAAAATAAAGGCAAGATAATGGCAAACTAACAATAATATGAAGACAAAATAACTGCAGAAGGCAATTCAGGAGAATACAAATCAAAATAAATCAAAAAAATTATAAATGACTGTGAACTAAGGTTTTAACATGACAGAGTTCAGGGAAATAGAGGCAAAATGGCAGAAAAAGTGGGAAGAGCACAGTATTTTCAGAGTTGCTGAACATCCTAAAAAGCCAAAGTTCTACTGCCTGGAAATGTTTCCTTATCCTTCAGGTGCAGGACTGCACATGGGGCATGCACTGAATTATACTATCGGCGATATTTATGCAAGATTCAAACGAATGAATGGCTTCAATGTTCTCTATCCAATGGGTTATGATGCTTTTGGACTGCCTGCTGAGAATGCTGCAATAAAAGAAAAAGAGCACCCAAAGAAATATACAGAGAAATCAATATTGAATTTTATAACACAGCAAAAACTTTTGGGAATAAGCTATGACTGGGAAAGAAAAGTTATAACATGCAATCCTGATTATTACAAATGGAACCAGTATTTTTTTCTGAAGTTCTTTGAGCACGGCCTTGTTTACAGAAAAAATTCAGGAGTTAACTGGTGCCCTAAATGCAATACTGTTCTTGCAAACGAACAGGTTCATGACGGAAACTGCTGGCGGCATACTGACACAGAAGTCCAGTTAAAGCATCTGGAGCAGTGGTTCATAAAAACAACAAAATATGCTGATGAACTTCTGGAAAAAATTCCAGAACTGCAGTGGCCTGAAAGAATAAAGACAATGCAGGAAAACTGGATTGGAAAAAGCTTTGGAACTCTTGTGAATTTTAAATTAAAAGGAACAAATGAAACATTGCAGGTTTTTACAACAAGGCCTGACACTTTATATGGAGTTACATTCATGGTTTATGCTCCGGAACATCCTAAAGTTCAGGAATTAATCAAGGGAACAAGTTACGAGAAAAAAGTAAACGAGTTCATAAAAAAAGTAGTGATTGAAGATAAATTTACAAGAGCAGATGAGTCAAAGGAAAAAGAAGGAATGTTTATTGGAAAATATGCAATAAATCCCCTGACTGATGAAGATATTCCGATTTATGTTGCTAATTTTGTCTTGATGGATTATGGAACCGGTCTAATAATGGCTGTTCCAACTCATGACCAGAGAGATTTTGAATTTGCCAAGAAATTTGAAATTCCATTAAAGGTTGTCATAAAACCTGAAGGAAAGGAATTAACAGAAGAAACAATGGAAGAGGCATATGTTGATGAAGGAATTCTTGTTCATTCAGGGCCTTTTAACGGCATGAAAAATCTTGAGGCAATTGAAAAAATTAATTCTTATCTTGAAGAGCAAAGAATTGGAAGAACAACAACTCAGTATAAATTAAGGGACTGGCTGATTTCAAGGCAGAGATACTGGGGAACGCCTATTCCGATTGTTTACTGCGAGAAATGCGGAATTGTTCCAGTGCCTGAGAAGGATTTGCCTGTTTTGCTTCCTGAAGATGTTACATTCGGCATTGGAAATCCTCTTGAAACAAATGAAAAATTTGTAAATACAATATGTCCGAAATGCCATGGGAAAGCAAGACGGGAAACAGATACAATGGATACTTTCTTTGATTCTTCGTGGTATTTTTTGAGATATGCTGACAATAAAAATAATCATGTTGCATTTGACAGGAACAAGGTAAAATACTGGATGCCTGTTGACCAGTATATAGGAGGAGCAGAGCATGCGTGCATGCATCTGATATATGCAAGATTTTTTACAAAGGCATTGAGGGATTTGGGTTTCCTTGAATTTGACGAGCCTTTTATTAATTTATTCAACCAGGGAATGCTTCACGGTTCAGACGGAAACAAGATGTCAAAGTCTCTTGGAAATGTTGTTAATCCAATTGAGATTATTGAAAAATACAGCGCAGACTCTTTGAGATTGGCATTAATGTCATTTGCTTCTCCTGATAAAGATACTCTTTGGGACGAGAAAGTTTTGATTGGAAGCTTTAAATTTTTGAACAAGGTTTTTGATTATTATGATTCTGTGAAAATAGGAAAAGCAGACAAGAAAACAGAAAGCAAGCTGAACAAGACAATAAAAGAAGTTACAGAGCAGATTGAGAATTTCAAATAT
>Ga0247841_10008519_pt1 | contig 14734 bp, 12 predicted proteins | sample LaCruzMarch2015__2_FD_192410 | JGI IMG/M metagenome (GOLD analysis project Ga0247841, IMG submission 192410) | Freshwater microbial communities from meromictic Lake La Cruz, Castile-La Mancha, Spain - LaCruzMarch2015_18m | ecosystem: Environmental > Aquatic > Freshwater > Lake | place: Spain...
TAATGTGGGTTTTGATGTGGATTCCTGTTTACAGCGCCTGTGGATTTATCGATGTAGTCGTGCTCAATACAGTGGAATTTTGGACTGGCACCAATCCTATGGCAATGAACGCCGGTGAACAAAATATAAAATACATAAACAATGACGGCAAGACTTTTAAGATGGTTATGACCAAAAATAACCTGACCATTACTGAAACTGCCGGACCAGAACAAGGTAAAGCCGTTACCCTCTCTTATTCTCCTGAAACAGGAAACTGGACAATGAATGACGGAACGACCAATTCCATCATTGCCTCGGTAAACAACGCAGACCTCAAGCTGTTTTGCCCCAATGGAGATGCCAAAAACATCCGCATTGCCAGATAAAGAAAAGTTCGGAGAACAAAAATGATTAACCGTGATAAAGTGCTTGAAGTTTTGGGCAAGATACGTCCCTCCATCCAGGCAGATGGCGGAGATGTTGAGCTGATTGACATCAGAGCAGACAATGTAATCGTAGTCCGGCTCAAAGGCGCTTGTGGCACCTGTCCGATGGCAACTCTCACTCTCAAAGCCGGAATTGAACGCATTTTGAAAGAAGAAATACCGGAAGTTAAGGAAGTTATTGCGGGATAGTAGTGCATTTGGATTTAAACGTCCGGAGAACGGTGATACAGATTTGTAGCTCCTTTTTCCAAAAAGGAATAACAATATTAAAGTCATAGGTTTTGAAAATTTAACCTTTCGAGAACTGTGTTGTTTAGCCCCTTTTTTTCCAAAAGGGAATAACATTATTAAAGTCATAGGTTTTGAAAATGGATAGTATTATGGAACAAAAAACAAAGATTCTGGTTGTCGATGATGACATATCAATGTTGGATATGATAAGCCAAGCCTTAACTAATAGAGAAAAATGTGATGTAACCGTAGCGGCAGATTCTGAAACAGCTTTGACTTACCTAACCAATGAATCTTTTGATGCGGTCATTTCCGATATCAAAATGCCCGATATGGATGGCTTGGACCTTTTATCCCGCATCAATATCATTGATAACAAACTGCCGGTTATTCTGATTACAGGATTTGCAGAAGTGCAAACCATGCAAGCTGCTATTAAGCTGGGAGCTTTTGACTTTTTAAGAAAGCCTTTCGCCTTGAGTGAGCTGCATATTTCAGTTAAGCAAGCTCTTCAAAAGCGTCAGTTGATGCTCAAAAATGAAGAATATACTCAGCATTTGGAGCTTCTTGTTCAGGAAAAAGTAAAAGAATTATTTGAAGCGAATAAGCTCCTGGAATTGAACTTTATCAGAACAGTGCTGGCGATGATTAATGCTTTGGAAGCAAGTGATATCTACACCAAAGGACATTCAGAACGTGTTACCAATATCAGCCTTCTAATCGGTCAAACCATGAAATTATCTGAAAGCCAAATCAAGACCTTGCGAACGGGAGCAATTTTTCATGACCTTGGCAAAATAGGAATATATCAGGCTCTGCTGCACAAACCCGCCACCTTGTCTATCGATGAATTGAGCTTAATCAGGCAACATCCGATGATTGGGGAAAAGATTATTAAACCCATTGCCATTAATGAAGAAATCAGCAACATAGTAGTCCAGCATCATGAACGCTTTGACGGATTGGGCTACCCCTATGGCTTGAAATCCCATGAAATCTCAACTCTCTCCAAGATTGTGACCATTGCTGACGCCTATGATGCCATGACGAGCAGCCGCAGTTACAGAGGCTTATTGACTCACACGCAGGCATGTGATGAAATCAAGCGGTGCTCCGGTTCTCAGTTTGACCCGGTGTGTGTTGAATATTTTATCCAAGCTGCCGAATTGCAAGATTTTCAGTTGCTCGATACACCAACTTTGGATTCTATTCTGACCTTTGATTAACAGTGTTCGCCATAGCCATATCTCTATCATTGCTGCGATTGACCAAAACAATCTGATTGGCAATTCTAATCATCTGCCCTGGCAAATCAAAGAAGATATGCAATTCTTCCGGGAGACAACCATGGGAAAGATGGTTGTCATGGGCAAAAATACCTGGCTTTCAATTGGAAAACCTTTAGATGGACGCATCAATATAATCCTGACGCATGACCCTGTGTTTCGAATCCCCGGCTGCCTTGTGTTCAATTCGGTTCAACAGGTATTGGATAATTCGCTTGAAAGTGAAATCTTTGTTATAGGTGGAGCCGATGTATTTGCGCAGTTTATCCCTTTTGCAGACACAATCTATCTCACCAGAATAAATCATTCCTTCCTGGGGGATACCTACTTTCCTGCGCTAAACTGGCAGGAATGGCAAATGAAACTATATGAACAAATAGTTACTGAGGCAGGTTTTCAGGTTTCCTTTGAAAGATGGGAACGCATCACTTCTCATCGTTAGCACGGTCCCGGCAAATCTTCTCCACTTCTCTGAAATTAACCTTACCGCTTGCCATCATCGGAATATTGTCAATCACATAAAATTGCTTAGGTATGGCAATCGAAGGCAGTTCCTTCTTTAGCTCTTTCAGAACTTTGTGCATATCGAAATTACCGTTGGCAACAGCTGCAACGACATCTGCCCCCTTTGTGACATTGGGAACATCCACGACACAGCAGATAACATCTTCGGGTAATAACCTGCTCAACACATCCTCGACTTTCACCAGTGAAACCATCTCCCCGCCGACTTTTACAAAGCGTTTCAATCTGCCACGGTGCCAGAGAAAACCATCATCATCAAATGTGCCTATATCGCCTGTATCATACCATCCGTCTCTGATTCTGAGTGAAGTCTCTTCCAAATCTCCAAGGTAGCCAACCATCACGTTATCACCTTTAACCAGAACTTTCCCTTCCTGATTAACCCCCAATTCCTTGCCGGTGTCAATATCAACTATACGCACCTGAACATTGGGAATGGGCTTACCAATACTACCCAGTTTGTGATGGTCAGGTGTGTTTACGGAAATAACAGGGCTGGTTTCTGTGGCTCCATATCCTTCGAATACTTTAATACCATGTTTCCGAACAAAGCCTTCGAAGACTTTATTGGGAAATTTATCAGCACCCGAAAAAGCAAACCGGATACTGCTAAAGTCTCCCGGGTCACTGCGTTGCAGATAACCGTAAAAGAAGGATGGAGTCGCAGCCATCAGGGTAACTTTGTATTCTTTCACAAAGTTGCAGATTTCTTTGTAATCAAGGGGATTGGGATAGGTTACCATGCTGCATCCCAATAAAACAGGCAGCCAGAAATCTATCGTCAAACCGAAAATGTGAAAAAGCGGTAATTCAGATAAGAATACATCATGCTCGGTTACATTGACCAAGTGCCGGATATTATCCACATTGTGTTCAATGTTTTTGTGAGACAGCTGGACGGCTTTGGGTTCTTTTTCACTGCCACTGGTAAACAATATCACACAGACTTCGGAATCCGGTCCATTGCTGACCATTTTGCTGAGCAAAGGATAGGGCAGCTTTGACATCAGAGCAGATTTTAGTTTGTGCCAGGGTTTGACTTTTAACAGAATATCCTCAATCATCACCATGTGGTCAATCGGTTGGAGATTCAGCTTTTCAAGCAGCTTTCGACTGGTAATAATAGTCTTGAACCGGCATTTTTCTCTGGCATACAGACAGTTATCAATAGCTCCGGTGGCATAGTTTATCATGACCGGTATTTTCCCAGCCATCAGTGTTCCGATAATCGACAACATACATCCCGCTGAAGTGGGCAGCATAATTCCAAAATATTTGCTTTTGTAAACTCCAATCTTGTCTGTAAGAATTAGTGAAGCTATTAGTAACCTGCCGTAATTGTACTCTTTACTTGTAGCTTTATCAATAACAGCTGTTTTACTGCCAAAATTCTTGGCAACCTGGATAAATCTCTGATGCAATTGAGCCATGCGATTCTCCCAAATATTTATGGTTTGATGATATGCAGCCAGTCACCCAGCAAGAACTGCAAGCGACCAATAAGCAAAGATATTCTTGCCATTACCGTGTATCCGAAAGATGCTCCAAAGCTAACCATCAAAAACCAGATTCCGATTTTTGAAGTTACGCCCAAGATACCTTCCTGTTTGCGGCTGAAATAGAAATACATGATACAGAAGACAGTGCCCAGTATCAGAATTATACTGCCTATCATTTCAACGGTAGTTTCCATGGCAAAAGGATTTATCATAGTTGCCGTCATCTGAGACAATATGTCTGATTTGGTATATCTAAGCATACTGATGCCGACGGAAGTTCCCACCACCAGAGCAATCGGGTAACGGCTAATCCATTCAAGCTTGGGTATCAGCCTGATGAGCATCATCACACCCAAAACGGCAGGTATGAGCAGCATTATATTGCCATGGAAATCTGTTGCCAATTTGCCGAATAGATTGGGTATCAGGATACTATAAATCGTATAGATAAACCAGTAACCTGCCGATAGACCAACAAAAATCTGCTCAGCCAGTTTATAAAAAGGATTGTCTTTATATAGGAAGCTGAAGATACTGAAAGTAAAATATGCTCCCAGCCAAACTCCGAATACCGTCATAAACTGGCTCATAGTTTCCTCATCTTATAGGCTCTGATATTGCCCATAATGATAAATATTATGATTAGAATATGAGCGATGGATTGTGCGTCCATGCCACTGGTAGCAGTTCCTTTGACGCCAATGAGCGATTCATATTCCGCAGCACCTTTCAATCCTCCCAAAAGACCATATAGCTGATGCTGGTCGTTGATATAAGGCATAAATCCGGGAGTGGAAACGGCTGTTGTACCGCCTGATACTTTCACTTTAAACATATCGTGGGCAGCCATGACATATTGTTTGAGTCCCGGGTCTCCGGCTGATAAGGACATGATATAGCCGATTTGATTATAATTGCGTACATTCTTCAGTATCTCGATTTCATCATAAGGCGTGCCCTTTAAGTCCGTGGGGAATATTTCTTTAAAGTCCCTGCCCATCGCTTGAATGGTCACAATTCCTCCGGTTTTATAGCCGAGATTGACATAATCAATTCCATACTTTTTATCAGGATACTTTTTGATAATGTCTGCAAAAGCTTGTTCTGCCATTTGGACACCCTGGGGCCAGAGCGCAAGAGCAAGTATTTTTTGATTCTTTCGCCAGGCATGTTCAATCAGAGCTTTTGCCATAGGCTGCAATTCAGTAACAGTCGCAGGGTCATAATCAAATGAAATGATTACTGTAGAATTAGCAGGAGTTTCTTCCACGAGTTTGTAAACCTGTTTTGATAAACCGGAAACTTCAGATTTGAACCCCAGCGGGAAAATTAAGGGTATAGTCACACCAATCAGCAACACCAAAAAGATGTAGCGTCTATCGATTTGTTTGGGTGGTTGTTTATCACTCATTCGCCACCTCCCAGATAAGACCTTTCAATGCCCAGCAAAATCCGTAAGCTGCTACCCACAATACCCAGTGCTGCGCTAATCATAATTGCCCTTTGGGCAGCATTGGTCGGAAAGCTAACGATAAAATCTGCTATATTGGGCAGATGCAAAAACCTCCAGCCCTGAGGCAGCCAGGCAGTAAATGAAGTTCCTATGCTGGTTCTGCCCAGCATGACAATTACTGCCGCAATCATCAACAGATTGGATTCAAAACTTCTCATGATAAAGGCGCGGTAGGCTGCCGATGCAATAAAAAAAGCCAGCAAGGCAAACATGGTGGAAGACAAATGCTGGTAGATATTATTAAACAGATACTCAAAAGGTTTCACTCCCAACCAGGATGATACAAGTGTGCCATTTCCCAAAAGACCGGGAGCATCCTGAGTGCCCCACAAAACACCGCATAGAACCATAACAAAGAAGCTAACCATTCCGGCTAAGTAATATTGCCAGTTCTGGGTTTTATTGATTATTTTGGATGAGTTCACTTTAATCAGGCTGAGTTGCCCCAGAATGATGGCAAAGCCCGAAATAATCATAAACCAGTTTTCCAATCCGGCATTGATTGAATTGAAAGGTTTGTGCGGGATAAACTCGGAGCTGATAACAATGAATCCGACTATGAATGTAATCAGTAATGGTAAAAATCTTTTCATACAAAGCCCTACTCAAGCATAAACATGTTTTTAAGCCAATGATAACCTGCTATTTCCATAACTGAACCGGCTAAAATCAACAAGACGATGATAAACTTGCCAAAATCCTGACCTTTGAGACTACCCAACTGGTTTGGCTCTTTGGAAAGATAGGCAGACGCAGCGAAAAGCTCCTCCCCAATCAAGGTATAATCGCAACTGACCACAAAGAAGGGCAACTGGTGGGGTTGAGCCGTTCCGGCAGTTTGCATGGCACCGGTGCCAAATCCTGTTTCCGCTAAAATGAGAGCCTCAGCATAGAAAGTTCCCAAAAAGAAATTTGCCGCCGGTTTTTCTCTGAGCATGATGCCATCTATACCTGCAACATAGCCAAACTGGTCATCGGTCAGATAAAATACGCAGCCTTCCCGGAAAGCGTCCGGCCTGCCTGCTTTGAGATAAGCTTCTTTAACAATTTCCCGGGCTGTGGAAAGAACCATAGACCTGCAAACCGGAACTATCAAATCGGCATTATAGGTGGCAGCTTTGAAGGCAAGCTGGCTCAATATGGTCAAAGCCGCAATAGTCTGGATATCATCCAGGTCCCCGATGCCGGGCACAAACAAAATCGGTTTGCCTTTCTCAGTTGCTCTGCCCACTGCTTCATCCATTGATTCCAAGCCATTGATGCGTCTGATAAAAAGTTCTTTCCCGCTTCTGGCAGAGAGAATATAGTATATTACTGCCAGACTCAAAACCAACAGCATAATCAAAAGCGGAAGCTTGCGGAAATCAAACCATTGAGCCACAGGGATGGCATCAGCCAGCAAAACCAAACTATCACCTTTGCTTATGGAAGAGGCAATCAGTCTGTATTCATATTTATTGTCAGGTTCGATTGAGTCGTTATCTGAGAAGAAGGATTCGCTCTCTAACGGACTGGCAATATTTACCCAAACTCCGGCTGAATCCTTTCTTTCAATTTGAACTGCTGCATATCCTGACGGCAATTTCCAGGTTAAATCCACAGCTTTGCCATCATCAGAAGGACGGTCTGAAGCTTTGAACTCCGCAGCAGAGCCTACTGAATATAACAAGCCGGCAAGCGACACCAGCACCAATATGATATATTTATTCATTAAACTCCTTACCCAGTAACGTCATTAAGTGTGTAGTAACGCATTTAGCAGTTTCGATAAAATCTCAGCTTCTTGGAGTCAGCTTCTTGGAGTCCACATTGCCTAACGCCGTCATTCCTGCGCAGGCAGGAATCCAGTTCCTTAAAAACTTAGGGCAATCTGGACTTCATGAAGTGACTATCTCATTAATACTATATCACTTTGCGGGATATGAAGTCCAAGCTTCCCTTAGTCAATATCTCAACTAAAAAATACGACAGGAAGCATGTACTCCAAATCCCATCACAGTTTTTGCAAAGCTTCTATATCCGGTGTTCCTTTCTACAGATTTCGATTTATTAAGTCAATCTCACACAATTCAATGACTTCGCTTTTCTCCTTTTTGGAAAAAGGGGATTTTTTCTCAAGCCCTATTTCTTTTCGAATGTCTTTTTTATATCCTGAGACAAGCTCATCAATTGGTCAATCTGTTCTTTGGTATAAGTTTCGTTTGTCGGTGCATCAATTATCAGCTTAATCTTATTCAGCTTATCATAGGTGGCTTTGTAATAATCAGTATCTTTGATGGAAGGGGTATTGATATAGCCCATGTTTTTGATAAGGTGATTCAGAGTTCCTTTTTGAATGAGAACACTTGATTTATCCGCCTTATATTGCTTGTTCACAAACCAGGCAATCCTGTTTATCCCTTCTGTCCAGCCGCCAATCTGCATCATAGTAAACTGGTCATATTGCTGGGATTGGTATAAAGTTCCTTCCACTTCGTTTTTATAGTGTTCCAGAGCTTTTTCCAATTCTTCCCACTGGTCATTGGTAATAAGCTCTTTAAGCTGGTCAGCCAGCTTAAGGATGCTCTCATCCAAACCCAGAAAATTGGATATCCTTATCATTTCTTCCGCAATGGCATTCAGCTTAGTTTTGTTGTGACCGCGCACACTGATTATCCCATCTGCTGTCAATACACCCAAGGCAAAAGCAGAGTGACCGATTTCCTGTTTGGTGGTAAATACTTTATCCTCAACTGCCTGATTAAAATCACCCAATTTCAGATAATCAAGTATCTTGAAAACTTCATGAAACGGTGGCAGGGGCGCATACACAAACGGGGTGGATTGTTGGTTTGCATCCGGCATTTTCTGCGCCTCTTTGGATTTGCAGCTGACCAATAGTAATACTGCGATACATAAGGTGACAAGAATAAGTTTTTTTGTCACTTTTCCTCCTACTCCTTGAAATAATATTTCAATTTAATTAATGTTATTAAGTTAAACATCAGGATATACAGCATCAGAATGAGGGCATTGAAATTCCACGTCCTCAGCTCAAAGCTCCCCAAAAGTTTAAAACTGGAAAGAAACACGTTCTTTCGAGTATTATAGTAACGCCCGTCCATCATATTCACACTCAGGTTTAACGATGAGTTTGAATATTTCTCTTCAGGCCAGCGCTCAGCGATTCTGGCTTTCAATCTGTATAGCGCATCCATGCTGAGAAGATACGCACCTGAACTGATTCCATTTTCTTTGTATGACCGTTCTAATGTCAATCTCTTTTTTTGTACCTTCAATAGTTTTCTTTGATAAACATTCTGTTTGGCATAGGCTGTGGTCAATCCTTCAAACATCCAGCGGGTGGGTATAACTTGCACTACTTCAGGAATCGGGCTTTGTGATAACACCGTTAATTGACGGTTCATGCGTTCATATTCGATGATGGCTCCGCCAAAAATTATCTGCGGAATCAGGATAAGAGGCAAGATATTTATTATCGCTTTGTTATCCTGAATAAAGGAAGATGTCATCAATCCAATGGAAAATCCTGTTGCAGACGCCAGGAAATAGTAAACAAGCGTGATGAACGTGACGCCATGAATTCCCATGACAAAGCTGGTTACGATAAAATACAGCACAATCTGGATTACTGCAAAGAAAGAAAGGGAGATAAGCTTTGACATCAAATAATAGCTCATCTTCAAATTCATCAGCTTTTCCCGCAGCACCATTTTCCTTTCATCCATGATTTCTTCTATGCTGTTGGACAATCCCAGAAAGACAAAAACGATTATCGAAACAAACACATGGATGCCCACATTCACATTTCTGTAATAGGAATAGTGTTCCACAGTGGGCGAAAGTCTCAGGATAAAACCTATAAGCAGAGCCAGCAGCGGTGCTTCGATAAAAGTAATCATGTTATTGGTTCTATTCCGTATCTTCATGGTGAAATTCCGAATCGTGAAACTGATAAACTGAATGTAGAGGGATTTCCAGTCAAACTGCCCGGATATTTTGCGTTGCACAGCCACATTGCGTTCTTTGGCGGAAACATCGTGATGGATGATTTCATAAAGCATTTTGCGTTTGAATCTATCCCGCCAGTATTCCGGGCTAAACTTTCTTTTGACAGAAACCATCTTGTTTATCTGCTCATAAATCAGCTCTCCCCTCTCGTCATATTCCGGATAGGAAATGATGTCATACATATAATCGGTGGCAAGAGCTTGTTTCTTTTGTTGAATTTCGTGTTTATGCACTGTTATCAGGTTCAGCTCTTCATCAAAGTAGTCGAAACAGTCTTTGGGAGTGCCATAGTAAACTTGTTTGCCCGTCATATCCATCAGCAATACTTTATCAAACTTCTGAAAGATGCTTACCGAGGGCTGATGGATGGTGATGATGACGATTTTGCCTTGCTCTGAAAGCGTTTTCAGAATGTCCAAAACCTGCTCTGTATCGTTAAAGGATAACCCTGAAGTGGGTTCATCACAGATGATGATGGTCGGCTCGAAAAGCAATTCCAAAGCAATATTGAGCCTTTTCCGTTCACCCCCGCTCAGGAATTTCTTTTTGAAATCACCCACTCTGGTGTTTTTGCGGTGCATCAGATTGGTCTGATGCAGGATGTTATTTATCTTCAGGTTCAAATACGCCTGTGATATTTTGGGCATGCGCAATCTGCCACGGTAAAGCAAATTTTCATACACAGTCAGAAAGGGATAGAGCAAATCATCCTGCGGGACATAGCCAAAGTGCTGCGTGAAATAGGTCAGATTGTCATAGAGATTTTTACCATCAATGCGGATTTCACCATAGGTCGGGATAATCTCAGCACTGATTGTTTTGACCAGTGTCGATTTTCCACAACCGCTTTGACCCATCACTCCAATTAGTTGTCCTTTGCGGATGTCAAAAGAAATGCTGTCCAAAGCCATCTGTCCGTCAGAAAAGAAGTGCTTGATATCAACCACAGAAAGCTGTTCCAGTTCAAAGGGAATCTCTATCAAATCATAGAAAGTATTTATCCTAAAGTTGTGCTTGTTAATGGTCAGGATATCAACATTGATATAGAGCTGGGTCACTTCATCCACTTTCTGTTCATTCAGATAGACAGTCCAGCCCCGCTTGGGTGGGTATAGATAAAACTGATTGTCTTTGACTTCGATGAATGCCAGTGAATGCGACGATTCCGTCCTGGATATATAGTGATAATCATTTTCGAAATTGATATACAGCTCGTTCGGAACGATATTGTCCACTCCAATGCGTGAACGTTCGCGGATTATATCCTGCAACTGGAATGGCGAGTAACCCTTGATTTGCAGTGTGTCATCAAAACAAACATGATAGTCCCGGTTGGGTTGCATGGTTTTGCTATTCAGATAGACAATCCCGCTGTTGATATGGAATGAGTAGTGATTGGCATGGCAATTAACGCTGAAATCATAGTCTGCTTTTTTGAAGGCAATCTCGTCATTTTTATCTTTGGCATCATACATTTTCCAGAGCACATTGCGGTCAAACAGGATATCCCCGATATGGATTTTGGCATCTTTGGGCATAAGATACAATCTGCCGGGCAGGAGTTTGACTCCGTTCAGAAGCACGTTTGCATTAATACTGACCGAGATAAACTGAAAGTAATCAATGGCTAAAAGCAGCATCTCAGAATTAGAAATAGCAGAGCTACGAAACTGAATATCGGATTCACTGTCTCTGCCAAACAGCAGGTAATCGGAAAACAAAGAATTGAAAACACTGACAAACGGCTGCTCATAAGGTATTGCCACAATTTCCTTTGTCTTAAACTCAAAATAGTTTATCAGGTTCATAAACCCGTCTGTGTTCAGATTAAATTTCTTGCAGATATCCAGTATGGTGGTGATTTCCGATATCTCAAAATCTGTCTCTGTATTTGCCATCACAATCAGGGAAAGCACGATGCGGACTTTATCAAGCTGAATAAGCTGCTTATTGAGATACTCCACGACTTCATCGATATCATATTCACTGTCAATGATATCACGTACATAAACTTCCCAGGAGACATCCAAATAGCGGAAAAGGTCTATGAGCAGCGTATAGAGAATGCTGATTTCCTGAGTTGAGATATCCCTTTCCAACTTAATGATATGGACATACAGACGCGTGACCATGTCGATGGTTTTTTTGCGGCGTTCCAGAGTTGAACGGCTCAGGTTGCTGATTTCACGTCTCATATTCTGCAAACCTGAGCATCTTGGAGTCCACGTTGCCGGTGAGCACTATTCATTTTATCCCAAATTAAGGGCAACCTGGACTTCATGATGCAACCCATTTTCACATTTACGGGATATGAAGTCCAAGCTTCCCAAAGCTCAATATGTAAATGATAAAGGTGTCGGAAGCATGAACTCCAAATCCCTTTAAGAAATATTATTATTACAAATTCTGCATACATTGCTGTTTTTCCCGTTTACACAATTCACACAATCTGTATTTACAAAAACGGTAGTAGAGATTCATCAAGCCCTGCTGATTGATATAACTGCCGGTTGCCACAGACCATTGCTCTTCGTTCAGGTAACCTTGCATAAAAGTGGTGATATAGTTCTCAGACTGAGCGGGAAAGTTTTCGTACAATTGAGTTATTTTGCCAAGTAATACAGTCTCATTAGTTTTTTGGGCATAGAGATACAAAACCGGCAGTATAATATTGCCGGCAATCGTTGTAATCAAGCTCGCACCCGGTTTTTCTATGACCTGCCAAAGCTCAGTTTCAGGTTGGAATATGTTTTTTAGTTCTGTGATAGCCTGCTTGGAATTGGTGACTTCTATCTTTTTGAAAGCTGCCAGTAACACATTTAACAAGCCTTTATCCAAACAATTAGTGACAATGCAGGCAGCCTGAATTATTCTTTTAACCGGGTGATTTGCCGGTCTGATTCTGAACATATTCCATTGCAGCGCAGCCTTTTCAATAGTAAAAGTCTGATATTCAAACGCCTGATTTAGTTTTGCCATATACTCTGCATCTATTAGTGTGGCGGCTTTTTCTTTCAATCCGGCATAATTGAGCCAGATGGAAGCTAAGGTGATGGCATCCAGACCGCTTTGTTGCCAGGCTTTTAGCTTTTCCCATGTAAAATGCTGAGCCAGAGCCAGCGTATTGAATTTGTTTTTGTCATAACCCATAGCTTCCATAATGCCGTTATAGAGAAGCTGGTCAAAGCCATAGAACATCAGTTCTGCATTAAATCTGTTGCACTTTTTCTGAAATCTTTCCCAGCCGTTGGCTTTGAGCAATTGAGCAATTTGTGCCTGTGAACTCAGCTTGAAGTAATCACACAAGCCGCTGTGTTTGGTCTGAGGGTTGGTCTGATATTCTGTAAAAAGCTTGGCTATATCGGCATCGATATGGTGTTTAAGCTCCAATATTTCGATGGGTTCCGCATCTTCTCTGACGGTAAAAGTCAGGCTGGATTTGTGCTCCAAAACCACGTGCAATCTGGTATTGTTATAGAGGGGGTCTTCCTGATGCCGGTGCGCAGTCCAATCATAAGTTTTCAAATGAATTTCCACGTCCCCCTGGACTGTCTCTCCCTCAATATTCAAAATCACATTCTTGAAATCAGGACCGCTATTGGTGTTATATTGTCCCTGATAGATTATTTTGACCGCTTTCCCGCTGACTGTTTTGAGTTCAGGAATGAGATGTCTCTGATCCCAGATGTGGTGGAGGAATTTTTCCTGAAGTTCCATTTTAATAAATGCGTTGCAACATATTATAGCGTTGGGAGGCTGACCTGCTGTTGTAATAGGTCTGGGGAGAATATTTTATCGGATTGGTCAGGATGGAAACCATCTGCATCGCCTGATCCGGACTCAGAGCTTTGACTCCTTTGCCATAATAGTGCCTTGAGGCAGTTTCAATGCCATAGATGCCTTTCCCCCATTCAATATAATTCAAATATAGCTCCATCATGCGTTTTTTGGTCATGATGATTTCCATAATCACAGTAATCTGGATTTCCAGATATTTGCGGAAATAGTTGCGGTGCGTGGTCAGAAATATCGTTCTGGCAAGCTGATTACTGATGGTGCTGGCACCAAACCTGATTCTGCCTGACCTTTGGTTTTTTTCAAAAGCTTTTTGCACAGCTCTCCATTCAAAGCCAAAGTGCTTGTAATAATTGGGGTCTTCCAAAATCATAATCATACGCACAGTGCGCTTGGGAATGGATTCTATCGGCTTATAATATCTTTTATGCCAGTCATACCCTCTGAATAGGTAGCGGTGTATCATTAAAGGCGTGATGGGAGGATTGACAAATTGGTAAATAACACACAGAAAAGCAATGCTGCCCCAAAACCACAAATGCATCTTGAGAATGAACTTAAACACCCTCGTTACTACCGATTTTGAGCCTGTCTTTCTCTTCTTTTTCATCAAATATTTTCCTTTCTCATAAAGTTTGAGCTGTTCGATAAAGTCAACCATTTTTTTTCGCAGACTGCTCTCATTGCCTTCACTTTTGACGTTAGGGGTTTAATTGGGGTTATCGAAGGGTTTTCAAGGGCAAAGTCTTTGCAAACTCTCTGAATACTCACTGCAAACTCTTTACGTGAAAAGGGAAGGAGACGGGAAAGCATAATTGAGGGAAGTATGTAGTCCCGCATTTATGCGGTTTTATTCATACGCTGCCAGGAATTTTATAAGTAGTATGTAGTACCGCATTTATGCGGTTCTATTCATACGCTGCCAAGAATTTTATAAGTAGTATGTAGTACCGCATTTATGCGGTTTTATTCATACGTTGCCGGAATTTTATAAGTAGTATGTAGTACCGCATTTATGCGGTTTTGTTTTGTCGCATACGGAGCTTTATTAGGAGTATGTAGTACCGCATTTTTGCGGTTTTATACTTAAATACGTTGCTTAACTGACAAAACCGCATAAATGCGGTACTACATACTTCACTTGATACTTTCAGACCTGGTTCGCCGGATGCTCGCAGATCTAAGCCCAAAACCGGCTTTATCTTGTTTTAGCCCTATGAATAAGAAGCGATTGAGAGTAGTTAAGGTTATTTGGAGTACATAGCGCATAGCGTAGTTATTGTTGTTTTTAAGGCTAACAACACTTTGGTAAGAAAAGCACTATTTATGCATGGAAGAATATGCTTTTATCCACCTTAAATGACTCCCGTCGAGATGTGGATAGCCACCGTTCAAAATGTGGTGCCCGGGCGGCACATTTCAGCCGGAGGTTTCACTCTGGCATGC
>Ga0247841_10008520_pt1 | contig 14733 bp, 15 predicted proteins | sample LaCruzMarch2015__2_FD_192410 | JGI IMG/M metagenome (GOLD analysis project Ga0247841, IMG submission 192410) | Freshwater microbial communities from meromictic Lake La Cruz, Castile-La Mancha, Spain - LaCruzMarch2015_18m | ecosystem: Environmental > Aquatic > Freshwater > Lake | place: Spain...
GCTCCGATAAACGAGAACCTTTTGAAATTTCATGGAATCAATGCTCTAATAAGCGATAAACTTTTAAAATTTCAAGGAATATAAACTCAAGCATTACCAGGCTCGTTATGGGTCAACGGGAATCCAGCCTATATCCACGCTCGCGTTCCTCGAACAGCATGCGTGGACTGCGGAGTAAAACAGGTGAAAGTTCCCTGGGCCAGAAAAGGTAGTGGATTCACGCTGCTCATGGATTCCATGATTGTCTTGGTGGCTCAGCACGTGACTGTAACTGCGATTGCTGAGATGATTGACGAACTCGACACTCGAATCTGGCGGGTCTTGGGGCACATGTTGCGGAAGCCAGATCTCATGAGGACTTCTCAAAGGTTAAATCGGTAGGTGTAGATGAAAGATCAAGGGCGAAAGGACATAAATATGTTTCAGTATTTATAGACCTTGATAAATCAAGAGTAATTCATGTATGTGAAGGAAAAGATGCATCGACCATTGAGTCATTTAAGACGGATTTGGAGCAGCATAATGGATCTGGCAAAAATATTAATAATTTCTGTTGCGATATGTCACCTGCATTTATATCAGGAATAGAGAATAGTTTCCCTAATGCGTCAATAACCTTTGATAAGTTCCATGTTACGAAGCTCATGAATGAAGCAGTCGATAAAGTTTGGCGGGAGGAACAATCGCAAAACGCATTGCTCAAGAAGACAAGATATTGTTGGCTCAAGAATACTGAAAATCTTACGATCAAGCAAAAAGAGACTCTCAGACCATTGAAAGATCTCAGACTTAAAACATTGAGAGCTTATAATATCAAATTGGCTCTTCGCGATTTTTTGAATTATAAATATCATAAATCGGCAGAGGGATACTTAAAGCGATGGTATTTTTGGGCAACACATAGTAGACTCGATCCTGCAATCGATTGCGCCAAAACTATAAAACATCACTGGAATGGCGTAACTAATTATATTAAAACGAAAATCGACAACGGAATTCTGGAAGGAACTAATAGCCTCATTCAAGCAGCAAAGGATAGTGCAAGAGGCTTCAGGTCAACAAAGAATTTTATTATTACTATTTATCTTAGGATGGGAAAACTCGAATTCAATTTACCCACATGAAACGGCGAGGAGCCTATAAAGGAAAAAGGTGGCCCGCATGAAGGCAGCAGGAATCATAGACTGCACATGCACTTTTCCAGTGTTAATAAGTTTCTTTAGTAGAATAATAGTTAATAATCCCTGGACACAAAAATGTTTTTAGACCTTCGCAAAATCTCATTATTTATATCTTTAATAAGATATTTGTTTAATCCAAACACATATGGAACAATGTTTCTAGTTTTATATATCTTATTATAGGTGCAAATATCTGAAACAAATTTAAACGTTACATCATATCTGGCAATGAATTCTAAAAATTTGTCCATTATATTAGCAAAAAATGGATCCGCCATACAAGGAGAATGAAGACAAATATGAAATAATGGCACGCCGCATCTATAATATTCAAGGAAACAGGCCTTTAACCATTTAAATCCAAAAAATGGAGATGCTTCAGGATTGACATTACCTCCTACAATCATTTGAGAGATTGGGATAATTAGAAGATCTAGATCACCTTTTAACTGATAATCTCCTTCACTCGGATGATATGGAGAGCAAATTCTTGGAAGCTTTGACCAATCGTGATGGCATGGTTTGGAGCTAGGTGTTGCAGAGCAATCATGCTTAAAACCCAAATCAATTAGAGCTTTTATTGTATCGTTATTAATCGACCATCGACCAGCTACAAAAAAAGAAGTCTTAGCACCTAAATTCTGTTCAATCCATTCTTTCCCCTTCTTTATCATATCCTTTTGTTCATCAAATGAATAGTCTCTTAATACAGTTGATCTTGATGAATAGTTGCAATATTCTCTTAAATAAGAATCTCCCACCTGATATTTCACTTTATCTGATATGAATTCTTGCCATCCAGGATGGATATGTAAGCCAATTTCATGATCAATGGATGGGGGAAAATGTTTCACTACCTCCGGCATAACTGCATAGCTAATTTTTGCGCCGTACTTATCAGCCAAACTTGATAAATTTTTAACTCCTTTATAAACACTGTTTGTGGCATTTTTGGAATAGATGATCTTTTTATTGCTAATATATCCATATTCAGTATGACATACAATTATTATATCTATATTTAATCCCCCTTAAAATGGCTCTTCGTTATTTCCAGTGGCTAAACTTGATTACGATAGTCTTCAAAGTCGTTACACTATCTGAGTAAAAAACTATAATCTAATAGCGGATTTATGTCTTACAGGTGAATTTCTCGAATAGACTCCTTCTGCCCCTTCGTCCATATGATATAAGCTCACCCTGTTTTCAGCGTTCTAAAGATATCTACCATTATTCGTTGATCTAGGGCAATCAAGGCTCTATTCTTGTATCTTCGATGTTGATATAATAAGCGCTTTATGAAGAATCTCGTTTAATGCCGACCAAGCAGCTTCGGTAACGGTTACGTTGAGGATTTCATTTCAGGATTGCACATCATATAATCAATATCGATTTGGTCTATTTGGATATTCACTATATATATCTTCCAACTCGGAAGTAATTGCTTGCCAGCTAAATTTTTTAGCTGTATCTAAGTTAATCTCAGATATTTTACATTTTAGTGAGATATTATTTGAAAGAAGGATAATTTTTTCAGCTATTTGCCATGGGTTCTTAGGCTCTACTATACAACCATTTAGATTATCCTTTACAATTTTAGGAAGTGATCTGACATTGGTAGTTATTATAGGCAAGCCCGATGCCATTGCTTCTATAATCGTAAGAGGAAAACCCTCCGATAGGCTTGGTAAAATGAAATAATCACTAAGCTTCATAAGAGTAGGAATCTCTTCCATCGATAGCTTGCCAAGGAAATAGACTCGTTCCTCTAATCTATAGGCTCTTACTAGATTCTCTAAATATACTCTCTCTTGGCCATCCCCAATTATAATAAGCTTTATATTTGACTGATCACTCAGTAGAGATATGGCTTCTATTAGATACTTTACTCCTTTGATTGGATGTAATCGGCCCACAAAAAGAGCTATTTCCTTCTCATTTCCTATATTGAAATCTTTCCTTGCTTGTTCACGTGATAGATTTTTAAATCTGTCTAAATCAACTCCAATCGGGATTATATGAATCTTTCGCGAATAGAATTTATTCATTTCATCAAGCATATCTTCTGTCAGAGCAATTACGATATCAGAATACTTGAATACCAGCTTAAAAAGCATTTTCTTAAAAATCCATGGCACGTATATGTCAGATCCCTGTCCCCAGGCAATTGTAAATTTCTTTAAAAAAAATTTAGCAATTAAGAGCAAGATACAGTTCTGAATCCAAATTCCCTGGGCTTGAACTATGTCGGGATCAATTTTTAAGAGGTGCCTGATGACACCGAAGATATATATAATTCCTCCAAGAATACCACTCTTCGAATTAGATAACCTATAAACAGAAAAGCCGTTATCTTTAGAATATGGAGGTAAGCCATCATCTCTTGTTGTAACTACAGAAATCTCATATCCTTTTGCAGCCAGAGATCTAGCCACGTTATATGCAGCAATTTCAGATCCTGAGAGCCATGTTGGAGGGAAATAGCGAACAAGCAAAACTATTTTCATAATTATTTTTTTTAAATTGCAAACTCAATGTCATCTGTTCAAGGCAAAAGTATATCTAGTTCTAATCAAAAACTAGCTATAATTCTTTTAATAAATTATATATCTCATCCTTATTTAGCCTTTCAGAATCCAGCGAGTTACCTGTTTTTAGATTTGTAACAATTTTTTCTTCATCATAAAATAATCTCTCATGCAATCTTTCTCCTTTTCTAAGACCTATCACATTGACTTGAGTCCCACTATTTGCCAGTGATTCAATAGCTACTTGGACTAAGTCTTCAAGCTTAATGGTTTTTTGCTCTGGAATATATATATTCCCATTCTCTCCATTCTCAATAATATCTAATATAAAATCTGATAACCTTTCCACCTTAATAAAAAACCTAGTCATTTCAAGATCAGTTACAGTGATTTTATTAGCTTGCTTTATTTGCTCCTTCCATTTTTCGATTACACTTCCACTCGATCCAAATACATTACCTGATCTAACAATCATGAATCGCTTCTCGTTTTCTTCACAGGCTTTTTGCAAAACAATTTTCTCCATTAAGAGTTTAGTTGCACCATAACAGCCTAGGGGCTCAACAGCTTTATCTGTTGACATCGCAATAAACGTATTCCCTTGAAAGTGCTCTATAAGGTTGATAGTGCCTGCAACATTTATGCTTATTGCTTCGAAGGGATTCATTTCACATAGATCAATATGCTTCATAGCCGCTAAGTGGATTACTGTATCTACATCTCTTAAAGCATATGGCAAAATACGACTGTCTCTTATATCTCCAACAATTGATTCTATACGTCCTAAACCACATTTTGCGGCTGTTTTCACTATATTGGACTCATTCCTAGAAATAGTCTTGATTTTTACATATTCGAATTTATCTAGCAAATCTTTAATTACATATCTTCCCAGGAACCCGCATCCGCCTGTTATTAATATATTATTCATTTATATTTCCTTACCTTTTTAGATAATTATATAAATTAATAATGTTATAGTCATACGCTTAAAATTCTATAAAACTTATGTATGTGTTTAGCTGCCTAGGCAATCTCTAAGGGCTTGTCGGGAGATAATTTACGCATTTCCAAGGGCATGGTTTGAATTATCGTCTCCTATTGATAGCGATTTTTCGGCTATCCCAAACTGAAATTTAGGTATTTTATTTCCCGGAAACGCCTAAGCATCTGGAGACTATTGATGCCTTGTTGTCCCCACGTCGCCAGCACTGGCATGATACATTCATTAATCGAGGTCCCTTTGCTCTTGCGCAGTGTACCCAAGATCTTCCTCAAAACGACATTCTCGCGTAGCGCCCTTTCTGCATCTATTGTTGGTCGGCTCTACGCCTGGATGAATGATAAACGTGAATCAGCACTCAAAGCCGTTTCAAATCTTGCCAATAAGCTTTCTCTCGTTCTCATTGACATATTTTTTCAGGATCCATTTGTGGAGCGTTGCTCGCGCCGTGTACCATTAAATGAGAGGTACGTGTTTAGCTCCCGATCAATCATTCCTAAATTTACCACAAAATGTTTTAGGGACCAGAAAAATTAAATAATATGAATGTAATACTTATTCATTAGGAGTATGCACGAAGAAACAATCAAGCAACCTCAAGATCGAATTGAAGAATTAGAGCGCGAGAATGAGTTGCTTAAGGCAAAAATCAGTGAGCTTGAAGCCCGGTTAGCTCAATATGAGAATGCGCATACCCCACCAAGTCTAATACGTGGCCGCAATCGCAAAAAAGATCCGGACAAGAACAACAAAGGAAAGCCCGGACAAAAAAATGGGCACAAAGGCGTAACAAGACCTTATGCTGCCCCGGATAGACTGGTAGAAGTCACAATTGATCTATGCCCGGATTGCGGGGCTGATCTTGGCGCTCCGTTTCGAATAGACTCGAAGATTATCGAGGAAATCCCTGAACCTCGACCGATCATGGTCACTGAATACAAAATTGCGCATTACAGATGTCCCTGCTGCCGGAAAGAAGTTGTTGCAAGCGATCCAGGCTGTCCACATGAAGGCAAATTCGGAAACAATGTAATTGCGCAGGCTACATTGCTAAAATATGGTGGTAGAATGACTCACCGGAGAATCCAAGACGCTATGATGAGACTCTTCGGTCTGAAAATAAGTCCTGCTACGATACTCAATTTAACCCATCGCGCTGCTGATGCGGTTCAATCGGAATATGATGCGATTCTAAAGAAGATTCGAGGCGCTCCGATCCTTTATGTGGATGAAACGTCAATCCATGTCCAGGGAGAAAGACATTTGATCTGGACCTTTTCCACATCATCTGAGTCTTTTTTCGTGATTCGGAAGAGCCGAGGCATGAAGGTTCTGATGGAAGTCTTGACGCGGAGATTCAAGGGAATAATCGTTTGCGACGGTTGGAAACCTTATGCCAGGTTCACAAATCGCATTCAGCGATGTTGGGCACATCTGCTTCGAGAGTCAAAAGAGATTGCGGAGAAGTTCGAGGAAGCTATTCCGCTACATAACATGCTCAAAGAGCTCTACGAGATCCTAACCGAGGCTTTGGAAAACGATCCACCGCCAAAAGTCAGAAAGAATTTATGGAAATTGGCGCGAAAAGTTCTTAGGCAATGGATCAGGAAAGAGTATTCTGTCGAGAAAGTCCGGAAATTCATCGGGAAAATCAATAACGGGTTTAACTACTGGTTCACCTTTATCGTCAATCCGGGTGTAGAGCCGACCAATAATCGAGCAGAGAGAGCGTTGCGACCCCATGTCGTTTTGAGAAAGATCTTGGGCACGCTTCGCAATGACAAAGGAACATCGATTCATGAGCGAATTATGACGACACTGGCAACATGGGGACAGAGAGGATTGAATTGTCTCCAAATGCTAACCGCGAAGCTAGCCAGCTAAACACATACAATGAGAGAGGACTTGTTGGGCTAATTTCCTCCGCCATGATTCGCTTAAAATAGTTCCCCAACATCAACGTGCATATATAATTCTTAATAGCCAAATTTTATCTCAAATCGATGTGCATTATATAAATATATTATAACTCCCACGTTTTAGGCAAAAAAAATGAGGTTAAAGCTAGGTTACTGAATAGTTATCTTTAAATCTGATCGTATTACCAAATTCAGCTAAATAGCGATCTGCAATGCTTTCCCAACTAAAATCTTTTGATGTTTTATAAGCATTAAGACCAATTCTTTCCCTAAGCATCTTATCCTCCAATAATCTTTCGATACATGATGCTAATTCCGACGCGTTACCCACTTCAAATAATAATCCATTAAATTCACTTTTAATAAGACAGTTAATTGAATTGATATTGCTTGCTATAATAGGTAATCCTGCCCCCATAGCTTCTAGAAGCGAAAGTGACATACCTTCTTGATAAGATGGAAAAACATATATATCTGATTTATTATAATATGACATAATTTTATCATGCGCAATAATACCTAAAAAATTTATAGGTATTTTTAGTTGATGAACTTTTATTTTTTCCCTTAAACTCTCGATAAATTCAGGATCTCCATATCCAACTAACTGAACTTCAATTTGATATAAAAACTCCTTTCTAATGTGAATTAAAGAATCCAATAGAACTTGAATCCCTTTATTTGAATTAATATTACCAACATATAGCAATATGAATCTGCTTCTATTATCGTCTTCTCTCATGCGATTGGATAAATTAACACCGTTTGGAATTACAATACAATTATCTGTTTTTAGATTAGACTTAATGTAGTCACTCATCTCATTTGATTGAGTTATAATCAAATCAATATTTTTTAAAATAAAATTATAAATAGTCCCCGTTGCAAAGAGCATTATTTTATTATCTGACTTGCCTTTAAATTCGAAAGGAAGATAAACAGGTACTCTAGCAATCTGATAGATATTTTTTAATTTTATCAAAATAGGTACCATCAATGCAGGATCAAAAGGTATGCCATTATAAAAAATAATATCCGGATTAATACTTTTAATTGCCTTAATTATCGTCCAGCTTATCCTTGGCATATTTAATAAAATATTTAGCACAAATCTAACCTCATACAGATTTGTATTATTGCATTCATTTTTGCTCCAATCGCCCCAACTCCGTTCCAAAGGTATAAAAACTAAGTTTTTAATATCTTTATAAGCATCAGATACGGATTCCAAATTTCTTACACCCGAAATCAAATAAATTTTATCAATTTTTTTGGACCATTTTTTTAACAGCTCATATATAACAATAGGAGGCCCATTATTCAATTCAGGATATGATCCATATGTTGATATTATTAATAGTTTCATTCCAATCACTCAATTATTATATTATGTATCCTTGACTATCCTTAAGAGAAACTAACATTTCATTCGCCAATTCTGGAGTTATGCCACTCGATATAAGATATCTATTATCAAATTGAGGTGATCGAGAGATATTATCCCAATGTTTCTTCAAAAAATCTTCCAGGGAACATATTACTCTCGCAGGATTGCCGCCTACAACAACACCACATGGAACATCATTAGTTACGACACTGCCTGCACCAATGATAGAATTAGGACCTATTGTAATATTAGGCAATATTATTGATCCCATACCTATAAATACATTATTCTCGATTTTTACTCGTCCAATTCTTGTTAATCCCATATGCATTTTCGTGCTTGAATCATGCGCGAGTATTTTTACATTTGCAGTGATCGTTACATTATTTCCTATTTCTATTAAGTGAAGGAAGCTAGGATCAAAAAAAGTATCATTTGAGATAAAACAACTAGAACCGATCTTTAATCCATATTTCTTTAAAATAAAGATTTTTATTTTTTTAAAAAAATTTGTGATACTTAAATAAAAATATAGAAATACCATAAAATCACCTTTTTAGATAGATTAATTTTTTTTGAGAATTTCATTGTAATATTCAATAGTATTTGATATTGTGTTGTTTAAGGTAAACTTCTCCTCTGCAGTCTTTCTGGCATTAATTTTCAGTTTTTGCATAAGTATTTTATCTTCCAAGAGATTGCTAATGGAATTGATAATATCCTTTATACTCGATGGTGAAATCAATAATCCATTTTCACTATCAGAAATCATTTCAGGAATTCCGCCGATATCCGAAGCAATTATAGCACATCCTGACGCCATTGCTTCTAAAATACTTATAGGAAAATTTTCATATAACGAAGGAAGAATAAATATGTCTGATAATGAATATAAATATGGGCAAACTTCATGTGGTATATAATTTAAGTAAGTATAATTTTTATTTGATAACTTAATATTTGGTCTTTTTCCGGGACCTGCAAATATAAAATGTACATCGGAATCCTTTAGGATACTGGGAATAGATTCCATAAGGAACGTTAATCCTTTCGACTCGGTCATCCTCGATAAAAATAGTATTTTAGGTTTAGTGATGAGGGATAATTCAGGAAAAAACTTATGGGAAGATAATCCCTTTTTAGGATTAAATAACTCTACATCAACTCCATTCTTAATAACTCTAACCCTATTAGGATCTATTTTTTTATTTTTAACTAATTGTTCTTTGCTCCAATCAGACACCGTTATATAATATTTGTTATTTTTATAGTAATTTTTTTCTATAAAATAATTGAAATAGCTTAACAATAAAGTCATTTTTTCAGATAATTCAAGCTGATGAAACCCTTTATTTAGTGCCTTGATGGCTTTTGCTTGTTCTTCTATAGTTGAATGCACAGTGGTTACAACAGGAATTTTTAAGTTATTATGGTTAATAAATAGATCCGGCATTGAGCTTTGAGAATGGATGATGTCGATATCGTAATTCTTGACGAAAAAATCTATATTTCTAAGACAAGATATTTGGAACTTTAAATTATACCAAAATGTATCTCTTGCTTCACCTAAATAATGAACGTGAACGTTTTTTGGCAGAAAGTCTTCTAAATTATCCTTTGATTTAACTTTTAATTTGCCAAAATTAATCCGATTTAGAGTCAAGATATGTAAATCAATACCAGGATCAATATTTCTGGCCAATTCAGAAGCGTAGGTTCCCGCTCCACCCCATACGGGGAAGAAATCGGTGGCTAATAACAGAATATTCATATTGATTGCTCTTAATGTTATAATTATTAATCAAAAATATATAGATAATATTCCTATGCGATACCTTATTGATTTATTGTATCTAATATTATTTAATTTAAGTCATACAAAAATATTTCATCCCTTTGCCGCGTTACTGACACAATAGCGATGCAAATTGTTTCTTGTCTCATAATTAAGTTCAGGGACAATGGCCAGCGAAAGAGAACAGGATTATTTTATCCAGGCCCTCTCAATTATCCCTCGCCGCCTTCCCAGCACCGTAGCTACGCTCGTTGCTAGCCCTTCCTGACATCATCAACTCGCTCCTGAACTCATACATAATCCTGGAGATGGAATGCAAGATCACGCCTGTGAGCGCCATGAAGGACCCCACCAGCGTCAGCAGCATCATGAATAGCACAGGCCCGTATTCCAGTCTCCCCCCGCGGTAGAACGTCTGCAGGAAATCAAGCCCCATAAATATCCCGGCCCCTGCCATCAGCAACCCCGGAGCCGTGAAATAGTACAAAGGCCTTCGCAGCTCCATATCGTGCAGCACATTGAGCAGCACCCGCACCCCGTGCGCCACCGGGTTCTCGGAGGAACTGCCCACATCGTAGCGCACCCCGATCTCCACCTCCTGGATGCGCAGCCCCGCTGCAGCCGCGTCGGCCAGCATCTCGCTCTCGATGGCCAGACCCTTTTGCCCGAAGCGGAAGACCTCTTTGGCCTGCCCGGAGAAGGCCCGGAAACCGCTCTGGCTGTCGGTGATCGATAGGCTACCGTCCATATTGATATTAGTAGCCACATCCAGCACCTTCTGGCCCAACCGGCGGTAGAAGGGCGTGTCCTTCTTATTGCCATTCAGGTAGCGGCTGCCGTTGACCATATCCGCCTCGCCTGCAAAGATCGGTGCCACCAGGCGGGGGATGTCCGCCGGGTCGTGCTGCCCGTCCGTGTCGATGGTGACAATCACCGCATCGCCGTTCAGAGAAGCGAAGCCCGTCCTCAGCGCTGCCCCTTTGCCCAGGTTCTCATCGTGGCGGAGCACCTCCGCTCCTGCCAGGAGGGCGACCTCTGCGGTGCGATCCGAGCTGCCGTCATCGATGACGACCACGCGGTCGGCGTACTGACGGGTGCGCAGGACCACGCTGCCAATGGAGATCTCCTCGTTGTAGGCGGGGAGCAGGGCGGTGATGGGGGGCATAAGTGTAGGGGACTCCTGTCATTAGGTTAAAAGGGGTTTAAGAAGGTTGTGGGATTTGAGCTTACTACTACGCGATAATTATAACCAGTGGTTACGGAAGCCAACCGCAGAGTCACAGAGCCCACGGAGGACGAACGAACGGAGACGACTATTACTCAGAAGCAAATATGCTATTCCTTTCAAGTGCTGGTAGTAAGGAGAATTTCACGTCTCTGCGTCTCTGCGGTTAATATTCGTAGCTTGATAATTAAAACATAGGTATGCGAATAGGCTAAATCGTCTTTGTGCGTTCTTTGTGAGCTTTGTGCGCTTTGTGCGCTTTGTGGTGAAAGTCGTAAACCACTGGATTTAATCCAATGGTGCATCCTGCTAGCCATCCGAGTCTATGATTTCCATCCTATCCGCGCCCATCTCAATGCAGGTTCGAAGAGCTGCGCCGTAGCCTGCGTTCCACTCATGGCGGATGACATGGGCTCCTGCGGATGCGGCCCGGTCAGCCGTCATGTCGGTGCTACCGTCGTCTACCACGACCACGCGGTCTACGTACTTCTTGCAGCCCAGGACCATTTCTGTGATGGAGCGCTCCTCGTTGTAGGCGGGCATGGCGGCAATGGTTAGAGACAAGATATAGCCTCGTTGTGAGTTGGTACTTGGGAGGAGATAGTAGTATGCATGGGAAGGTAACCTTTTTTGGGACTTTGAAGACCGATAATTATAACCTGGGAGTTAACGAACGCCCACCACAGAGACACAGAGCGCACGGAGGACTCACAGAGAACTATTTTCTTAAAAGGGCTACAGAGAGTTATTTTTTAATTGTATTTCTATACTATTATAGTCGTCTCTGTGCGTTCTCTGTGAACTCTGTGTCTCTGTGGTGAAAGTCGTAAGTCGTAGTATTCACCAAAGGCGGATGAAAACTAAGCCATGCCGTTTCTATTAGATAATTCCTTTTTCTCTCAGAGCGGCTTTTACCTCGGCCATATCGTTCTTCAATTCGACGATATCATTTTCCAGTACCCTGTCGAACTTCCCGTTTATATCCCTGACTTCATACAGAAGTTCGTCCTGCTTGCCGAGCATTTGATCCTGTTTATCTAGCATCTGGTCCATCTTGCCGCCCAGGTTATCATTCAGATTTTTGATCCCAGAAACGATCTCTTTTAGATAAACTGCAGCAGTGTCCAGCCTGGAGTCTGTCTCGCCTTTGACCACCAGCTTGCCGAAATTGTCAAACTCATTGCATGCAGGAGAGTATTCCTTTTCTATGGACGAGACATAGATCAAGGTATTCTTTATATCTATGGCACTCTCAAACCATTTGAGCTTTTCATCCTCGCCCTCAGCTATTATCTTCACCCGGCCATCCTTTTGGTTCTCGATCATGCCCTTGAGGCCAAGCGCATTGGCCATATCGACGATCCTGGCTCGATAGCCAACCTCCTGGACTTTGCCGGATACAAATGCAGTGAGCTTCATCATATAGAATTCCAACGCTCTTTGTATAAATACTCATGTTTTTAGCGTTCTTTGTGGCTTTGTGCCTTTGTGGTGAAAGTCGTAAACCCACGTGCTTGAACTCATTGTCTTTTGGTTGATAATAGTAGTTATATCAAAAAGGAACGTCTAAAGCCCCGGCTATCCAGTCATCCCCTCTTATCATAACCTCAATTCAGATGATGACCGACATAGCCGTCAACAGGCAACGGCTATCCTACCAACTTAATTTCGGTAGTGATTTAAAAACCTTTCGTCTCACACCTGGCCTCGTCCGTCTTGGAGAACTCATTCTAATGCCGTAGATGCACTTTCGGTTAGGCCGGGCTTTCTAGTTGGCGGAATGGAAATCAAAGGAAGTTTGCGCATTTCTGTATCTCATTGAGAGAAGAACTGATCCAGGGTTTCAACCGGCGAGTAATAACCCTTTGCTATCATTAAATGCAATAAATGATTACCCTGCTCATGAGATAGTTGGCCACGATCTATCGCCTTTATAAGAATTCCTACGCTTCCTGAGACGGAAATGCTCCCTTGCTGGGCAAATCTTCTGGCATCCAGGTCGTCAGTCAGAATGCTGGCATTCCTGTGAAGCGCAATGGCCAAACACGAAGCCTCTCCGCGCCCAAATTTGCTACAAAGCCGGATGAACGTGTCCATTTCACCTTCATCCATTCTTAGGATTTCAATAAAGAGATTCGAAAAACCAATCTGCAGGTCTCCTTTTCTCTTGACTGCTTGCAGCTCAGCCATTACTTCCTCTGTGGTGCAAGTATTACCAATGCCCTTCAGAAGATCAAGTCTATTGGCATAAGCAAAATTTGAAACAACTGTCGTATCCGCTATCAGCAGCATGCTCTCAGCATCTCAACTTCCGCGATTAAGTCGTCTTTTGATAGCGTCCTGATTGGAATACCCTGGCTCTTGAACTCCGTTTGAAGCTCTATCCGAGTTAGACCCAAAAGTTCGGAAGCTTTAGAGAGACTTATCTTTTCATCGATATAGGCAATAATCACGAGTGAACGAAATATTTCCGGCCTCTGATCCTTTATGTCCCTTAATACTTTTTGCAAAGCATCAGGCTTTATCTCGCTCAACCGCTGAAGGCCCTGAATTATCCATTCCATAATAATATTACCATATGTAAGTACTATAATTAACCTTCCTCTGCATAGTCCGTCCAAAGCGCTGCACCCTTGGCTTTGTAGGATAGAAATACTTTTTACTCGTCTCTGTGCGTCCTTTGTGAGCTTTGTGCGCTTTGTGGTGAAAGTCGTAAACCACTGGATTTAATCCAATGGTGCATCCTGCTGCCTTCCGAGTCTATGATTTCCATCCTATCCGCGCCCATCTCAATGCAGGTGCGAAGAGCCGCGCCGTAGCCAGCGTTCCACTCATGGCGGATGACGTGGGCTCCTGCGGAGGCGGCCAGGTCAGCCGTCGCGTCGGAGCTGCCGTCGTCCACCACGACCACGCAGTCGACGTACTTCTGGCAGCCCAGGATCATTTCTGTGATGGAGCGCTCCTCGTTGTAGGCGGGCATGGCGGCAATGGTTAGAGACAAGATATAGCCTCGTTGTGAGTTGGTACTTGGGAGGAGATAGTAGTATGCATGGGAAGGTAACCTTTTTTGGGACTTTGAGCTTTGGGGATTATAACCAATGGTTTACGGACGTTCACCACAAAGGCACAAAGAACACAAAGGACTCACAAAGAAAATTATAAAATTGGAATCATTACATTTTTGTTTGTTCGTCTTTGTGCGTTCTTTGTGAACTCTGTGTCTTTGTGGTGATAGTCGTAAATCATAGGTTTTAATTCCATCTAACACATATTAATATTATTATGCATGGGAATGCTATATTTTTGAGCACGTTGAGGATCGATAATTATAACCAGGGGCTACGGAATAAAAACCGTAGAGCCGCAGAGAACGCGGAGGACGAACGAACGGAGGACTACTCTCCAAGAAGCAAATCGCAGTAATCGATCAAGATCTTAAAAAGCTAGCATTCAATCCATATTCTACAGCTTTCTCATACATCTTTCGATCATCAGTCAGCAGTTTTGATCCGCTCACCTCGGAGCATGCCATGAAAAGGACATCGAACCCGCTGGCCTTTGTCTCTTGACCAATTTCTATCGCTTTTTCAAGCAAATAGACATCAGGATACAATCTGGAGTTCTCGCTGACAAAGGAAAGTGCCAGTGTAACGCTCTTGGCATCATTTGTGAGCCTGGACACGACAGCTGCAACC
>Ga0247841_10008521_pt1 | contig 14733 bp, 15 predicted proteins | sample LaCruzMarch2015__2_FD_192410 | JGI IMG/M metagenome (GOLD analysis project Ga0247841, IMG submission 192410) | Freshwater microbial communities from meromictic Lake La Cruz, Castile-La Mancha, Spain - LaCruzMarch2015_18m | ecosystem: Environmental > Aquatic > Freshwater > Lake | place: Spain...
TATTTCGTTTATCCAGGATCTCTTGAATTGATATGACATCCTCCTTGTTTCTGACAAAGGAATGGGCGATGAAATCCACATCCTGATCGATACAGAGTTGGATGTAGGCCTTATCCTTCTCACTCAAGGAAGGCAGATTATAATTGATCTTCGGCACATTGACGCTTTTATTTCCCCCGATGACGCCGTCGTTTTGTGCTTCGCAAAGGAGAGTTCCCTCTGCCTTTTTGAGGACGAGAAATTCCATATCTCCATCATCGATGAGGATATGGCTCTTGAGCGGAGTTTCATCAACAAATGCTCCGTGGCTGACATAGACACATGTTTGGGTTGATTCCCTGTCCGGATCGCCCATGAAGGACAGGAGATCTCCTTTTTTAACGGCAATCGGCCCAGAAACATGGGTGGTTCTGATTTCAGGGCCTTTCGTATCAACCATGATCGCAATATGGTCCGATACGGCGCGAATATTCCGAATCACCTCAAGGGATCCTTCCGGAGTTTGGTGGGCCGTGTTGAGTCTGACCACGTCCATTCCCGCCTGATAGAGGGACGTAAGAAACGGCACGTCGCAACGCCTGTCGGAAATGGTGGCGACAATCTTGGTCTTCTTTTTTACATCGCGTCTGATCATATTGAGACGTAATATAGGGGATGATTGTTACAGGCGTATCAACGTTTAATTCAGTGTCATTGATTTAAGGTCTTAAATGATTATTACTCTTGCAAAATCAGCTATATGTGATATATTCGCTCTCAACTGGCAGGTGCCAAAATCTATTCTTTTGGGAGGCAAAATATGTCAAAAAATGTTTCGGAAATTGCTGAATCTGGCACGGGTATCGCTTGGCAACATCTGCGCCAACCTCATTGATATTCTTCATCAAATTATTTATTCTCAAACATTTCTCAACCGTCATAAAAAATCACAAACACAATTCGTTAGGAAGCGCTATCTAACTTTCACCACATTGATCATCTTCATGATGAATCTTCTCAAAGGTTCCATTGAAGATGAGCTACACAGGTTCTTTCAGGCCATAGGTTTCAAAGACATGCCTGTCAACGAAATTACTGCGGGCGCTTTCACCAGGGCAAGGAAAAAGTTTAGCTTCAAAGCCTTCGTCGAGCTGGGCCGGATAGTGGTTGATTTTTTCTACAAACACTTCCCCTATAAAAAATGGCGAGGTTTTCGTCTGGTTGCCTGTGATGGTTCAACCGTCAAGGTTCCCAGAACAGAGGAGACAATCAAGCATTTTGGCAGATGGAAGACCAAAAATGGAAACGACCGCCCCTTAGCCAGGATATCCCAGATTCTGGACGTCCTTAATGGCGTTATCATCGACGCTATTATCAGTCCCAAGAAAACAGGAGAGCGCCAATTGCTGATTCAGCATTTGGATTACATGGGAGAAGGTGACCTGCTCCTGTGTGATCGGGGATATCCGGCATTCTGGTTATTTGCCCTGCTTCTATCCAGAAAAATCCACTTCTGCATTCGGGTGACGACGGGACACTGGAATGAAATCTGTAAATTCAACAACTCCGGTGAAGCGGAAGACGTCGTTGTCTTCAATCCAACGATTGCCTCTTTACGCGAATGCCAAAAACTGGGCATCAAGGCATCTCCTCTGCCCCTGAGGCTTATCCGGGTAGAATTGCCATCGGGTGAAACAGAAATCCTCATCACGTCCCTCTTGGGAAAGGAGGAATTCCCTCATGAAATTTTCAAAGATCTCTACGCCAACAGATGGCCAATAGAAGAAAAATACAAGGCTGCAAAATGCCGCATCCAAATCGAAAACTTCTCAGGAAAATCAGTAGAAGCCATCTATCAAGACTTCCACGCCAAAATCTTTACCCTTAATCTGACGGCAGCACTGATCCATCCCGTTCAGGAAATGGCGGAAATGGAATATAAAAACCGAAAATTTAAATATCGTGTCAATCTCTCTCAGGCCCTGTCCAAAATGAAACATACGGTGGCTCTTCTGTTCAATCGGCCAAACAGTGAAATCGAAGTCATCATAATCAAACTATTTAAGCTCTTTCTGGACTCCGTGCTACCCGTAAGGCCCGACAGGGCGGGGACCAGAAAAAAAGGACCTAAGCTACAAGGCTATCATATGCCCTACAAGCAACTGGCTTAAATCAATGACACTGACGTTTAATTAAGAATTGATGAACAATAAACAGAGACGGCAGAGTTGCGGGTTTATATTTCACTCACGGAAATGAAGTATGGCGCAGGAGTAATTGGAGATTAGTATAGACCTTAGTAAAAATGGGTAAGGGTCCTTCAATTCCTCATAAATCTTTTCACAATTATTTAACATAACTGTCATCCCCCGGTAAAACAGATAAGATAGAGTGAGCTTAATAAAAAATGAACATTTATGACCGGTAACGGTTTTTAACAAACAAGGGGGGGGGAAATGAATTATTATATTCATGACATACCTGGCAGAATCAGGGTCAAGAGCCCGCAGATAAAAAACAATAAGCGCGCAGCCGATGAGGTCAAACGCCTTATCACACTTTTTCACGGCGTCAATTCCGTGGAATGCAGCCTGATCACCGGAAGTATCCTGATTAATTATCATCCGGATAAGCTGCATAAAAAAGAAGTCGTCGATTTGCTCTCGGAAAAGGGTTTCTTCGACAAATCAAAAGCAGTGACGAACGATAAATACTTCGAGAGCGCGGCCGATCATTTGTCGCGATTCATTCTCCCGAAGCTTCTGGAGGCGCTGATCTAAAGAGCCGGTCATTCAGATGCTATGATAGCAACTTCATCATCGAAAACCTTCAACGCTGCAATTGTGCCCGGTTATCAATCATCACACTTACGATGATCCAAGCAGCGGGGCTTTATCAATTCTTTCCCAGGGGAGATCAATGTCCGTTCGGCCAACATGCCCGTAAACGGCAAGCTGACGATAGAAACCGCCCGGCGTGCACGATGGAAGGTGGCGGAGATTGAACTCTTTCATGATCCCGGCCAGGCGAAAATCGAAAAGCCGGTCAACCCGGGCAAACAACTCTTCATCCGCAATCTTCCCCGTACCGAAGGTTTCTATCTGGACGCTGACGGGCCGGGACAATCCGATAGCGTAACTCAACTGCACTTCGCATGCATCGGCAAGACCTGCCGCCACGATATTCTTCGCCGCGTAACGGGCGGCGTAAGCGCCAATACGGTCAATACGCAACGGGTCCTTGCCGCTGAGCGCGGATTCAATTTGTCGTGAATACCCACCATACGTATCCACACCGTTTTTCCTGCCGGTAAGACCCGAATGCAAAGCGGGACCGCCGCCTATGAACGGTCCATCGGGATTGATAAAGATTCTTGTTTGACCGTCCGGCTTGATGAGTTCGTCCTGAAATACATGCTCAATCACGGCTGCTCGGATATCTTCCGAAAGTTTTTGCGGATCAGGCTCGTCCTCCTTCACTTGACTCGCAATTAATGTGATACTGTGAATCCGGTAGGGTGAACGATCCCTGTATAGAATCCCGACCTGTGTTTTCCCATCAGGATCGAGATAGGGAAGAGTTTTTTGGACCCTCACATCCCTGAGCCGCCTTGCGAGTTTATGGGCGAGCCATATCGGGAGAGGCATCAAAACCGGCGTCTGGTTGCAGGCAAAACCAAAGAGTGTCTCCTGGTTCTTGACCGGTATCTCTTCAATATCCTGATCTGACATGTTTCTTTCATCAAAGCGTCGGTATCCGTTCGGCGGAAGTTCACGAAGACTTGTCACGATACTGCAGTTCTTCGCGTTAAATGTTCGCCTATGGTAGCCCACTTTTTCGATAACGTTTCTGGCGATATTTGCCACATCCACGGATGCATCCGAATCAAATCTTGCCGCAACAAAGACGATCGATGTGGATACGGCGCATTCGGTAATGATTCGTGAATGGGGGTCCTGCTGCAGGAAATGATCGACCAGGCTGTCGCTGATCAGGTCGCACAGCTTGTCGGGATGGCCTTCCGTGAGCGACTCCGACGTAAATAAAAAATCCTTCTTCATTGCAGATGTCCTTTCCCGGTTCCCTTGGTGAGTTCATTCACGATAAACGGCAGGCACGAAGCGCCGGCGATGACCACGCCATCGGCTACGTTAATCGGCGTGATGCCCAGCAAATTCCTTAATCCGGGCACCGCAACGGCCAGTCCCTGCATGGCGAAAGACCCGGCCATAGCCCCGGTGAGATACCGATTCGGCGGAAGCGGATTCCCAGTAAAGACAGAGCGCTCCGTCGTACGACAACTGAGAGCGTGCAGAAGTTGTCCGCATGACAGGCTGAGGAACGCCAGCGTGCTGGACCTTGGACCGATTCCATATCGGACAATGCCGTATCCATAGGCGGCGAGGGCGCCTGAAGACAGCAGGGTGGACTCAAAGAGAAGTTTTTTGAAATCAGAAGATTGCAATATCTGCGCTTCCTGGCTTCGTGGCGGTTTTGTCAGTACATCCGGTTCAGGAGGTTCAAGGGCGAGGGCCAAGCCGGGAAAGATATCCGAGATGAGATTGATCCAGAGAAGCTGCATGGTGTTCAGGGGTTGACCGAGTCCGGCCCCGATGGCCACAGACATCACCACGATTTCACTCATGTTCGTTGCAAGAAGATAGTGGATCGCCTTGCGAATGTTGTTATAAATCGTCCTTCCTTGGCTGATGGCTACGATCATGGTCTGAAGATTATCGTCCTCCAAAACCACATCGGCCACCTCACGCGCCAAATCCGTTCCCGTGTGGCCCATGGCAATGCCCACGTCGGCAGCCTTAAGCGCAGGTCCGTCGTTGATGCCGTCGCCGGTCATAGCGACCACGCGTCCCGCCCTTTGGAGAGACTGGACGATCTGTAATTTATGGGCGGGGCTGACTCTCGAAAATATGGGTACACGCTCGCTAAGGGCGCGCAAGACATCGGGATTCATGTCAGCCAGTTGGGTTGAATCGACAATCTCCATTTCCTCCCCGCGGCTGAGATTCAGCTCCTTGCCTATGGCGTATGCCGTCGGCGTCTGATCGCCGGTGATCATGACCGTATCGATGCCGGCCGTGTGAAACTGGGCGATCAATGCCTTCACGCCCTCCCTGATAGGATCGGCCATGCCGACCATTCCCAGCCAGACGTATTCCGCACCGTTTTGATAATCGCTTTCCGTAAACCCCATTTCGCCATCCCGGAAAGCATAGGCAAAACCCAAGATGCGAAGGGCGCGGCCTGCCATTCGCTCGTTGGCGATCTCAATTGCCTGCCGATCCTCATCGGTGAGGCGGCATTGCTTGCCATCAATGATATGAAAGGCACACATAGCCAGGACTTCACGGGGGCTTCCCTTGGTCGCAAAAACGATCTTTCCCTGGGGATCATCCGTAAGGTGCAGCGTCATCATGACGTTTTGTCCTTCGGACCGATACTGGGTGCGCAGGCGAGGATGTTTTTCCCGCAACTGACACGGATCGATGCCGCTGCTCAGCGCCATGTGGATCAATGCATTTTCGGTTGATGAACCCGTTACGCCACAGCGCCCATCCTGGCTGGCCACTTCGCTTTCATTGCATAGGACGGAAACGTGAATCAGCCGCAGCAATTCATCGCAGACGTAGGGGCTGATATAATCGCGCCCCGAAACAAACTTTCCATTGGCGAAGTTCATTTGCCGCATGCCCGTATAAAGCTCCTTCACGGACATCGTGTTGAGGGTGATGGTGCCCGTTTTGTCGAGGCAGATGGTCTGAAGGGAACCCAGGGTTTCGACGGCTTCGAGATGACGTATGAGAACATGGTGTTTCTTCATATTCCGCAATCCCAAGGCCAATGTGGTAGTAGCCACGGCGGGAAGGCCTTCGGGAACAGCAGCCACGGCAAGCGCAATGGCTGATTTGAGCATCTCCAGAAACCCATATCCCCGCAACATACCGATGGCAAAGACGATCCCGCAGATACTGATCGACAGGAGGCTCAATTGCGTTCCCATGTGGTCAAGTTGCCTCTCCATCGGCGTATCCGGGGGTTTAACCTCGGAAGACAAACTCTGAATTTTCCCGATTTCCGTGTACCGGCCGGTGGCCACGGCCACAGCCAGCCCTTGTCCTCCAATCACGAGCGTCCCCATGTAAACCATGTTGCGCCTTTCAGCGAGGGGGATCTCATGATCGACTGTCAGGGCGTCCGCCGTTTTTTCAGCCGGCATACTCTCTCCGGTTAAGGCGGATTCGTCCACAGTCAAGTGTTCTGCCGCAATAAGCCTAGCATCCGCCGACACGTAAGTGCCCGGCCTGAGAACGAGGACATCGCCGGGGACCACGTCCTCCGTACTTTTCTCCACAACGACGCCGTCGCGGATTATGTGAGCACTCGGTCTTACCAGCCGTTTGAGGGAGTTGATGGTCCGTTCAGATCCGCTTTCCGTCACATAGCCAATAATTGCATTGAGCGCTACCACGGCCGCAATGACAATTGCATCGGCAACGCCGCCCGTGAAAATGGAAATGCCCGCCGCCACGCCAAGAAGCGCGACGGGCCAAGATTTGAATTGACTAAAAAAAATGGACAGTCCGGAGCGGGGAACCGACTCTGGAAGAACATTTGGACCGAATTTTCTGATTTTGAGAACCGCATTCTGACCCGACAGACCCGCTGCCCTGTGGGAATCATACATCTCCAGAACATCGGTTACCCTCATTAGGTGCCATGGCTCTACCTTCTGCGGCTCTACCTTGGCAACAAACTTCTGCAACACGCTTCTGTTGGAAGGCTTTTCATTCCGATCGGATTTATCAGGCCTGATTGCCGCCTTTGAACCACCTATCCGGGCCGTTTGTGGTCTATCGGATGGTTGCTCCTTTTTGAACGATACAACAAGTTGCAAAATGACAAAAGCAATCTCGGCAGATGTCCTCTCCGGCCTGTGAACGATCAGGATATTGCCCGTTAGCGTGCTGGCCGATATGTGGAGAATTTCACGCCGCTTCGACAGCTCCGTTTCCAGAAAGATGCGGCAGGAATCCGAACGGTGGAGTCCGGCGACTTTGAATCGTGATCGTCCTTTGACATCGACATGAATCGGGTGGACTAAGCCAGTCTGTTTCCTTTGTGGCGGTTCTTGCCCGTTGAGGGGAATCAATGCTCTCATCGCAATATACTAAGCTTTCTATGCTAGCGTTGTTTTATCAAATAAAAGACCGTATATTTCAAAGATGCTAAGATTTTTCAGGAAACGAGAATCCGGGAGACGTGACACAGCAAGGCTTAACTGAAGCGGGAATACCATTTTCCGCTGGACAGTTTAATTTTATTAAGGTTCGATTTGTGAGTTATCCTATTCCCCGCTGTCGTCACTTGAAGATTGGCCCTTCGATAGCAGTCCGAACGCATACCAGAACAACGTATACCAGGCGGGGGCCATAAAGTTGCCCTTGAGCAACTGGTAGATGCCGGCGCTTAGCAGCGAGAGGCCGGCAACATCCCATAAATCTACCTGCCCCCCTGTAACGGATGCAATACGGGTATTGACGGTCTTGGCACCTCGGGTGATATCCTGCCGCAATGTGGTCCGCTTCCTGTGCACCTCTTTCAGGCTGACGATACGCCGCTTTTGGATCCATTCTCGTATGGAGCGTTCATCCGAATGATGACTGACAAGGACACTGCCGGTCAAAGGATTGGCCTCAACAGACTCTATGCCCGGCAGCGTCGCAAAACATTCCTCCATGGTCCGGAAAAAAGCCGCACTCCTTTTCTTCGAAGGGATCTTTATTCGCAACCGATTGGTTGTACAATGGCTGACATGGGCTTCAGGCAACATGATGACCTCTTTCAAGTTTCTTTGGCAGCGGCCGAAGCAGCGATTTCGGATTTTGCTTCCTCGACGAGTTGCACCATGGTTTCCTTGGCCCCCGTGATCGCTCCCTTCCCTTTGTCATAAAGAGCTTTACCTTCATTCATGATCGTTTTGGCTATAGGATAAGATGTCCTGGGGGCGGCCTTCTTCGTCCGGGGAGATGCCTTCTTTGTTTTCTCCGTAACACGAGCGGATAATGCGATCTCCGACTTTGCCTCCGCCACAAGGTCCTCCACCATTTCTTTTGTCTCTGTCATGGTCTCCTGACTCGCTTTGTACAGAATCAATCCTTCCTTGATGACGGCCTTGGTAAGAGGTTTAATAATGCTCGCCAGGATCGGGACGACGATGGGCATCACAACCGCCAACCCTACTCCGATGGCAAGTCCGCCGAGCGTTGTCTTCATGCCATTCTCTAATAGACCCATAAAACACCTCCTGCTTAAACGGTTTGCCCTTTTCCAGGGTGTTATGACTTCTTACGCCTTGGCGGCAGCTTTATTCTTTGGCGGCAGCTTTTTACTTTCTTTTTTTGCAGCCGGAACCGCTTTGGCCAAAAAGGCCGCTGAAGCAACAGCGCCGGGTTCCGTCACAAGATCTGAGCCGGCCTCGATTTCGGACTTTGCCTCCGCCAAAAGATCATCCATCGTTTCTTTGGCTTCCGCTACTGTTTCCTTGCCCTTCTCGTACAAAATCAGACCTTCCTTGATGACGGCCTTGGTAAGAGGTTTGGCAATACTTGCCAAGATCGGAACAACAATGGGTGCTAAGACGGCTGCTCCTATCCCGATAGCAAGTCCACCGACCGTTGTTTTCAGACTGTCCTTTAACAGACCCATAAATTCACCTCCTTTACTCAATGTTAGTCGCAATGCTAGTCGTTCTTTCTAAGGTAGAGAGTAATGATTTGTCAAGAAAAATTATTATAGTTGTTATAGTTGTTATAGTTGTTATAGTTGTTATAGTTGTTATAGTAAATTATGAGGTGATATACGGGATGATTGTTCCAGGCGAATCAACGTTTAATCAAGAATTGATGAACAATAAACAGAGACGGCATTCATGATGGAAACATATGAAGATGGATTTTGACAACAGGGATTTTCACAAATCTTCATCAAAACATCTTAATATTGCAACAATTGTTCGCTATAGAGCCATTAGTAACCACTCAGACATTCCATTTAGAAAAGGATGAACCAGATGGCACATAAAAAGGAACATGATATCAGCTATTTCGATCTGAAGGAGACCTGCAAGATCTTTAATCAGCACGAACGCCTCCTTGGAACAAGGATCACTATCCACAGAAAGGGATTTGACGACCTTATGGAGGCCTTCATCAAGGCGGTCATGGCTATACCCTTCGACCGGAAAGAGGATGTCCCGGAGGACGTCATGGCGTTCTTCAAAACCCTGCCCTTGGAGTGCTTTGAGGCCGCCCATGTCACTGCGCCAACACCTGCGGAAACAGTCGTTTATGCGGATGACGGCATCTCAGAATTTGAACCGAAGTCCTGCGGGACGCAGGAAGGATGGGCATCAGTCGATGACATGCCAGCCGCCCATCTCCTCCAGAGAAAGGAAAGTAACCCGTGCCCCATTCCCTTGAAAGAGGGACGGATGAAGGTCAAGACAACAATCGGCCTCATGGAGACGGTCCGGCACCTGGAAGACTTGGTCGCCGCTCTGAAAAATGGCCGGATTGTCATTGAATCACGAAACCGGATGATAATGATGAAACCTGATGATCCCGTGAAATTTAAGATTGAGGCAGATGTACAGAAGGAGAAGAAAAACCGCCAGGAACAGATGACCATCGAGCTTGAATGGCTACGGGTCAATGCCACGGATTGGAATGTGGACGATTATGGCATATCAATTATGAAAGTGAGGTAGGTCAAATGTCCGATGGTACAAAAACCCTGTGCAAGTACAAAAAAGAAAAAATCGAAGAACATATGGAAACCCTTAAACAAATTGTCGGGAATCCGAAATTTATCTGCAGGAAGTGCGCCCGTGCAGCAAAGGATGAGAAATATCTGTGCAAACCTGTGACCCTGGAATAGAATCGCTTTGATCTCCGGAACGTCCGTATCGGTCAGATGATTGATGAGCTTGTACGGATTTTCTCATTTTGTCAACAGGAAGCCGTTAAATCATACCCGCCGTAATGGCGACCGCTCCGAGGAGGGCGTGCGAGATGGTCACTCCCCAGAAGTTCGGATACTTGTAATAGATGCAGCCCCATACCACACCCATGAGGAGGGTCGCGACGAGCATGGCCGGTTTTTGGTATATGACATGGAGGAATCCATAGGATAGAGACGAAAGGGCAATGATCGGCAGGGGGTTCCGAACACGCACCTTCTTCATCTCGGCAAACAGGATGGAACGGAAAAAGAATTCCTGGACCGGCGTCAATACGAGGATGTAGAAAAACAGGAAGAACGGCCAGAGACGGACCTGGGCAAGTTCAATCCATCCGGCTTTATAAAATCCATACAGCAGGACCAGGAAGAAAAAGGTGACCCCTAAATTCCATTTCAAGGATCCTTTCAGGGTGTCCCGCCGGAAGCCCAATTCGGACCAATTGAATCCCCGTTTCAGGATATAGGGAATCGTCAAGGCCATGACAATAAAGGCAAGGAAAAAGCGATAACGAAAGGGGATAACATCCAGCCAGATCAGTGTGACCGGGGTATAAAAGGCAACCAGGATAAATCCGGAGAACATCAGAATTGCTTCCCGCGCTAATGTTATTTCCTTCCCGCCGTATAATGACATGCCTCAGCTCCCCTGTTTGAGGAAAGGGCATAACACGGCCACGGCTTCATGTAAAACAAATTTCGCAAATATTTAACCAATCTGAAATATTTATTGGTTTGATCTTTGCTTCCGATAGCGCAGGCATTGGAATAAGCAGGGGAGGATTGCAGGAATGGTAAGTTTTGACAGAAGGCTCTATGTCGCCTTGACATCGGCAAACTTGTAGCCGATACTCCGGACCGTAAGGATGTACTCCGGACTTTCCTTGTCTTTCTCGATAGCGGCCCGCAGACGACTGATGTGGACATCCACCGTCCGTGGTTCCACATAAGTCTCATCTCCCCAGACGTAATCCAGAAGTTGATCCCGGGAATAAACCCTGCCGGGATGCTTTGTTAAAAATATCAACAGTTTCAACTCCTTTGGGCCGAGCTCTACTTTCCGGTCGGCCAGGCGGACCTCATAGGACAGGTAATTGACTTGGAGGCCACGGAATGAGAAGGCATCGCCCTCTTCCGGCGCCGGTTTCCTTTCCGACCTCCGGAGCACGGCCCGGACGCGGGCGACAAGCTCGCGGACACTGAAAGGCTTGGTGATGTAGTCGTCGGCCCCCAATTCGAGGCCGATTATTTTGTCCACATCCTGACCTTTGGCAGTCACCATGACGATAGGCAGATTTTCCGTTTCGGCTTTTCCCCGGAGGCGCCGGCAAATATCGAAGCCGGACAGTCCGGGCAGCATCAGGTCCAGAACGATCAGATCGGGCTTGGTCTTCTGCACGAGCTCCATGGCCTGCTCTCCGTCCCATGCCTTGAAGACGGCATATCCTTCCTGTTCAAGATTGAAGGCGATCAGTTCAACAAGGTCCTTTTCGTCATCCACCACCAGGATTCTTTTTGCCGTCATGCTTTAACCGCTCCACCGATTTTGATGGGTGAGTTTCATTGATTTTGCAGAGATTGTCAAGAGGTGTTTCGACAGGCAAGGCGCTTACATCGGTGACATGGGATAATCACTGAAAATCAATGAACACCGCTTGTAACTGGAAACATGCTGCTAACTATCTCCAGTCAATTCTATCCCCCACCCTGGCTCCTGCCGCTGACAACAGCCGCGAGATCATTTACGTAGTTTTTCATCTGCTCGGACTGGGCATTAAGCTCCTCGGCAGCACTGGCTGACTCTTCTGCATTTGCTGCATTGCTCTGGATCACTTTGTTCATCTCGGAAACTGCCGTATTGATCTGTCTGATTCCCTCGGACTGCTCTTGAGACGCCATCGCGATTTCATCGACAAGAGCGCCCACAGATCCGGCAACCTCCACATTCTCCTTGAAAGCCTCCTGCGTCAGAATAGTCAGTTCATTGCTTTTCTTCACCACCCTAATCGTGTTTTCAATCATACCAGACGTGTTCTTAGCCGCCTCCGCCGCACGCATGGCCAAGTTTCTGACTTCATCTGCCACAACGGCAAAACCGGCGCCGGCTTCACCTGCTCTGGCGGCCTCCACTGAAGCATTAAGAGCAAGAAGATTCGTCTGGAAGGCAATCTCATCGATGGTCTTGATGATCTTTGCCGTTTCCTCGGTCGTTGCTGTAACCTCTTTAATGGACGAAGTCATGTTTGTCATATGCTCATTTACATTGGCCACGATTGTTCTTGTCTTTGACATGAGCGCCTTCGCCTTATTGGCATTGTCGGCATTCCGTTTGGTCATGGAGGACATTTCTTCCAGTGATGAAGAGGTTTCCTCGATGGAAGCCGCCTGCTCGGATGCCCCCTCCGCCAGTGACTGGCTAGCGGAAGAAACCTCATGTGAGGCAGCAGCTACCTGAGATGATCCTTCAGTCAGCCCCGCGATGACTCTATTGAGCGGTCGTGTAATGTTTCGTGTCAGAATAAGACTGAAGCCTAACCCCATAACAACAGCAGTCACTCCGAAAATAATGAGCAGCCACGAAACAGCCTTAACGTCTGATTTCAGAATATCTTCAATGCCGGACAGTCTTTTATTACCTTCGGCAGCAAAGGCCTGCGCTTCTTTCTCCAGCGCCCGGATGGGATCCTTCTTGACCGCAGCATCCCCGTCCTTGGTGGAACTTATTTTTCCCTCCCGTATCATGGCCACAACCTCGGACATGCCTGTGTTGTAGGCTTTCATTTCTTTCTTCATGTTCTCGATCAATTCTTTGTCCTGCTGAAGGGTGATCACTTTCTCCATGTCAGCGATCCTGGTGAGAAGGTGATCGTGCTCTTTTTTCCAGCTTTCGTAGTAGCTTGATACTTTATCCGCATTGTCATAATTGATAAGAATATCCTTTTCGAATCGCCGCAATCCGAGGACATTGGCCCTTGCCCTGGCTGAATGTTCTGCGATCTTGGCATCGGTCTTCAAGGCATTCATGGTTGTCCCGGATACTTTATAGGCGCCCCAATATCCCGCACCCCCGATAACAATAATAAAAAGAATTAGAACCCCAAAACCAAGCCCCAAACGTGCGCCGACGCCACCTCCAAGAGACATCACGATTCCCTCCCTTAGCTTTCCTTAATATTAAAACTATAGCTCTGATTTCAGCTTTGCTAATCAGCAATTATTATACCATTCGTCAAAAACGTCTTTTTTCTCGGATAGTTGCAACCTTCTATTTTTGACTGCCAGTCACGCATAATACCATGAAAAGAGGATCTTCATCTGTACAGCGTTAATTCATATTATAGTGGGGTGAATTTTCTTACTGCATCAAATGACGTTAAAAACTTGGCCTTTATGTCAATATCATGACTATGCCCATTGTACATTGTCAATGAAATGACGAACATATTGCGGCTTGGCAGCCTTGTCGCCATTCAAGGATTATTGACAACGGAAGCTATCTGCCATAAAAATTCATTTTCTTATTAATGTTAATATATTAGGTACTGTTTTAATAAACTTCATCAAATCGACATAACGGTGCAACAATCATTCGCTATAAGACACTCCGCAATTACTCGGACCTGCCATTTAGAAAGGAAGGATCGTCATCATGTTGAAAAGACTCAAAATCTGTCTGGTCGTCACTTTCCTGCTGCTATCGTCCCCTGCGGGCCTTTACTCCCAGCCGGTTCTGAACGGCGCCGGGGCCACTTTCCCGAACCCCCTTTATTTCAAATGGATTGAGGCTTATGGAAAAGATGATCCCGTACGTATTATTTACAAGGGAGTCGGCTCCGGCGAGGGTGTTCGTCAGCTTCTGGCCAGGGAAGTTGATTTCGGGGGAACCGACGCCTTTCTTTCCGAGGAGGAAATGGGCAAGACCCCCGACACCATTCTCCACGTTCCCACCTGCATTGGCGCGGTGGCCATTATTTACAATATCCCTGGTAACCAGGATCTCAGACTGACGCCGGATATCCTGGCCGATATCTTCCTGGGTCGGATCACCTCCTGGGCGGATCAGCGGATCTCCCAGATCAACAGTGGTGCGTCGCCGGCAAAGCTCAAGATCTCCGTAGTCCATCGCTCGGAAGGAAGCGGCACCACCTTTCTGCTGTCCGATTATCTCACCAAGGTCAGTCCGGCCTGGAAGAAAACCGTCGGCGTGGGCAAGCAAATCCGCTGGCAGACAGGGATAGGCGTGGAAGAAAATTCGGGGGTGGCGGAATTGGTAAAAAAGATCCCCGGAAGCATCGGCTATGTCTCCTTGAATTACGCTGTCGCTCTCAAGCTGCCCACCGCCGCCCTGAAAAATAAGCGGGGCCGTTATATGAAGCCGACGGTCGAGTCGGTAAGTTCCGCCGCTTCCATTGATCTGCCGACAGACGCCCGGGCACTGATCACCAACAGCGGCCATCCCAACGCCTATCCTATCAGCGGGTTTTCATATATTGTTCTTTTCAGGGAACAGGCATATCATCAAAGGTCAAAGGAGAAGGCAGAATCCCTGGCCCGATTTCTCTGGTGGTGCATCCACGAAGGCCAGCGCGAAGCGGGTCCCCTCTTTTACGCTCCCCTTCCTCGCCAGGCGGTCCTGGTAACGGAAAAGATCCTCCGGTCTCTCGCCTATGCCGGGCAACCACTTTTAAAACCATGAGATTCAAAACATGAACAACAAGA
>Ga0247841_10008522_pt1 | contig 14733 bp, 13 predicted proteins | sample LaCruzMarch2015__2_FD_192410 | JGI IMG/M metagenome (GOLD analysis project Ga0247841, IMG submission 192410) | Freshwater microbial communities from meromictic Lake La Cruz, Castile-La Mancha, Spain - LaCruzMarch2015_18m | ecosystem: Environmental > Aquatic > Freshwater > Lake | place: Spain...
ATAATATAAGCTGTCCAGGGAAAACCTCAAATATACCTTGTGTCCAGTGGTGGTGGGGAACAGCAAACGTAACCTATTACAAGATGTGGTTCACTTTAGACTTAAAGGTTCAAGATTTTGCAGGTAATGCAATCGCTGGAGCTAATGTTGTGATAAAAGACAAAGATGGAACAGAAGTCGCTGGTTCACCACTAACGACTGACGCTAACGGGAATATTACACAGATAGATTTATACGGTTATAGGATGGATGTAGATGGTGCTTATGGGGACAATTATAAGTCAATCATCACCTACCAAACACCACATACTGTAACTATCTCAAAAACAGGTTTTAGGACCCGAACGATTGAATATTTAATGACTAAGAAAAAAGAGGAAGTAGAAATGTTAGATGTTGGGAGCGATACTGATAGCTCAATTTTAATAGAAGAAATAGGAAACACTTATGTCCAAGTCGCCTAAACAACTTATCTTTGACCAATCTAAAATAGACCACGGTAAACTATATGGTCTGGCTGATGATGACCACACACAGTATTTTAGATTAGACCAAACCACTCCTCAAACCGTTGTAAGTGGTGTTCCTATATTCAATGTAGGATTAAAAACTCCTTTAATTTATCCTTTGGCTGACTCTACCTCAGCGATTAAGATTAACAAAGCTGATGGCACAACTAATATTTTAAGTATAGACTCTACTAATTCAAGAATAGGGATAGGGACTACTACCCCAGACACTAAGTTACAAGTAGTTGGTAATATAAAAGTAGGAGATGATAACACAAATTACACAAATATCGGGGCAACGGGTGACCAAACCTTTGTTGGTTCTGCAGGGTTCTATCCGAGAACGCTAAACCAAGCAAGCGAGCCAGCGGCAGGAACAGGGGCAACCGAGCTTGATGCTGGGGAAATGTGCATCTGGACAGATTCAGATGATGCTAAGTGTTATTTTTGCTATAACCACGGTGGAACTGTAAAAACCATAGAAATGACATAAGATGAAAGAGTTAGTTAAGACAATTAAAAATGCGGAAGCGAGGTTTCAAATTCTAGAACTACAAATGAAAGAAAACAAAGAAGCCCACGATTTATTATTGGAACGAATAGAACATAACTGCCTTTTAGCGAAAGAGAACTTTGAAACCATCAATGTAAAACTAGATGTCTTGGGGAGCAATTTAGACAAGTTAGCTTGGGTTCCGTGGTTTGTTAAAACTCTACTTGGAGCAGGAATCGTGGCAGTAATAGCGTTAATATTTGAACTAATTAAGAGAGGAGTATTATGATAAATATCATCAACCAACTACCCCGAAACGGAACACAAGACACCGCCCATTCTATCGGGTCAATTACTAAAATAATAATCCATCACGACGCTCAGTGGCGACCTGAAGCTTATGATGATTTAACTCGGTATATTCAACAGGCTAACTTTCATATTGGTAGAGGCGAGGATGGTTTACAATATCATTACAAGATTTCAAATTTAGGAGATGTCTACCAAACACGAACCTTAACTGATACTCTTTGGCATTGTGGAAACTATCCAGTTAATAGAGCTTCAATCGCTATCTGTTTAGATGGTGATTTTACCCAACAACACCCTACTGCTCAACAGTTATCGGCCTTACAGGGGCTTTTAGACCATTTATGCACAGAGCATCCTGAATTTCCAGCGGATAGAAATGATGTCTTTGGTCACTCAGAAGTCGGCTCATCAGCTTGTCCAGGATTTAACCTACTACCAAGTGTTCAGAAGTATCGTAATGGCGGGAATATGGCAACCGTTCCAGCTCAACCACCAGTTATACAAGACCCACCCGTTGTAGCTCCTCTTTATTGGAGAGTCTATGACGCTAACGGAACACAAGTCGGGGCTTATTCATCTCAAGGTAATGCTCAAAACAAACTAGATACTTTAGAAGCTGGGACTATAAAAGACCCCAACGGTAATATTGTAGGGACTAAGGCTAAACCACCAGTCGTAGTGGTGCCACCGTTTATTGGTGACCCGATTATCGACCCGCCAGTAGAGCCACCAAAACCTCCTGTCGAACCTCCAATCACCCCACCAGAACCAGAAAAGCCAAAGGTCGTACAATCTCTATGGGATACGATCATAGAATTTATAGGAAAGCTAATAAACAAACTAAGGAGAAAATAATGGAAAAGAAGTGCGGACCAAGGAAGTAAAGTACCATGCTCGTCTCCGATAAAGTCCTTGACTTTTAGTCAAAAGTGTGTTAGGGCTACTAAGTAGAAGTAATTGAACTCAATAATAGAAAAAGGAAAACTATGGCAAAGATAAGCGATCCCGTTGTCCAGAAATGGGTAGATAGGATGAAAGTCGCCGAGTCTAACCAAGAAGAAGGATTTAAAAAGTTCGCAACTTGGTTTGATGATATGTACGCCGTTGTAAAAGACGCGGACTTTTCGGCATGGAGAAGTAAAGTTTACTTCCCAAGATTAACCGCCAAATTATGGCAAATGATACCCAAACTCGTTATGGGCGTTACTGGATTTAGAGTTTCTGCTCGCGGAGACCAGCCAGACCTAGACGGTGCCAAGTTAATGAAAACCCTCCTTGACTACCAGTATGACAACCCAGAGTTCGACGAACCTATGTTTAAGAAACTATCCGATGTCCTGATTGACTCTATGGTCACAGGCAAGGGAATCGCTCACATCCCGTGGACTACTAAAAGGAAAAGAATCTACGATCGTTCTCAAGAGGTTATAGACCCTGAGACGGGAGAGATTACCAAAACCCTAATGTTAGATGAGGTAGCCGTTAAAGAGTTCTTGGTTGCTTACCCAGATTTCCAACCTATCAATATTTTCAACTTCTTCTACTCCCCAAGTGGAGCTAGCCTACAGAAGAAACACTGGCTGATTTTAAAGGATTTCAAAACCGTCCAAGAATTAAAAGAAGCCAACGAGAAGTCTGGCGTAGAAATGTATAAAAACCTAGACGCACTTAAAGACCTTAAAAGCGGTTCTGATAAATATTCTCAATACAACTATTCAAGAAATCGCCTTAACAACGAAATGGACCCAATCCAGCTAGACCAGACCATCACCCAGATAGAAGTGTGGCGCTGTTACGATAGAGCCGATAATGCGGTTGCTGTCGTTTGTCCTGCCGCTGGGGTTGTTTTACAGGAATCCAAAAACCCTTACTGGCACGGCAAATATCCTTTCGTAGACTTTGAAATCAAACCTAGGGCTCACGAGTTCTGGGGAGAAGGACTGTTTGAAGTTACCAAAAGATTACAATCAGCCGTTAATAGTATTTTTAATCACTACTTTGACAACCTAAACCTATCACTAGACGGAATGTTGTTAAAGGGTGGCAACACCACCATATTCAGTTATGACATTATGCCTGGCGGAATCCTCGACTATGAGGGAGAAAAACCAGACCAGTTTAAATTCCCTGCCCCAGACCCAGCCCAACTACAAATAGCCGATACGGTTCTTTCAAGGGCTATTGATGAGTCAACAATCTCTCCATACGCCGCTGGAAACCCCAATGATCTAACAGATACGACCCAGGGTACCATGGGGGGCATTATGGCCCTACAGAGAGCCGCTGATGACCTTATGAGCTATATGAAGAACTGCTTTGCCTCTTCGGTTAGACAGTTCGGGATTATGTGGATACAAGACGACCAACAGTTTATGGATAGAATCATTTATATCCAATCAATCGATAAGGGTGAGACAGTTAACCAAGAAATAGACCCCGCTATGATACAGGGACAATACGACCTAAAGATGGACGACATTTCCGACAAACCCTCCGATCCAGAACAAGACAAAATGAACTTCAGAACTACTATAGACCGAATCATTATGCTCAAGAAGTCAGCTGACGAACAAGCAATGATACAGGCCTCTGGTAGGCCCATAGGAGTCGTTCTAAACTACGACGCCCTTATTAAGGAAGAGTTCATCAAGGCTGGGATAGTCGAGGCTAGTGAGTTCCTAGACGCTTCACAGGCTATGCCTAAAGCAATGGGAGAAGACGGAACAATGCTCCCCACCACTCCAGACCCATCAATGTTCGGGTTAATGCAACAGCCAGGAATGGGAGAAGGCACACCAATGTCTCACCCAGGACCATCTCAAGAAGAACAGCTAGAAGAAAACAACGCTGGAAACCCAATGGCTCCCATGATGCCAGAACTACCTCAAATGCAACCAAGCCAACCCAAGGGGATAATCAATAACATTCAATCACTATTTAACAAGAGGAATAAATAATGAAAGAGGAGGAAAGAAGACACCTAGCAATAGGATCTGCGATTGAAAGAATAATCGCTTCAGAGGATTGGAAGGAGTACGTTGAACCGTTAATGGCCTCAGAAACCGAACGGTTAAAAAGAGACGCTTTTAATCCTAAGTTCAGAGAAGACCATCTTGCGTATATCAGCCACGCCTCTAACTATGATGCTTGGGCCAGACTATCAAGGATATTCGCCAGAGAGCTTTCTCTAGCAGAAAGATTGAGGGAGATAAATGAGTAAGCCACTACCCCCAAGCTATAACGAAGACGGAACGGTTAATGAGCTTTTTGCTAACGTTAACCTAACCGATATGACCAAACAGACCCCCACATATTACGGAGACCATGAACACCTTATGGTTGAACAGCCAGATGATAATGGCCACAAGGTAGTTAAATGCTCATTATGTGGATTAGGAATTTTGATAAGTAAATAAGCCATCGAGGATTTGTGCCTCGCTAAAAACGAAGCAAAGGAGAAAAATGGATGAACCCATCCAAGACGTACAAGAGGTAGAAACACCTGCGGAATCGTCACCCGTAGAAGAAAACACAGTCGAAGTACCTGAGACCGAGAGTGAACTCGCAGAAACACCTCAAGAAGCCGAGGCCGAAGGGGTTGCAAACGTACCGTTGCATGAGAATCCCCGCTTCAAGGAAGTAATTGAAGAGAAGAACTACTGGAAAGAACAAGCTATGCGAGTCCAGGGTAGCCAGGTACAAGCTCAACCACAGCCTTTGGATGAGCCTATCCCGGCGAACTTAATAGACGCTGAGGGAAATGTAGACCCCGTTGGTTATCAAAAGTGGGTCATGAATCAAGCTAGATTAGGGGCCAGTGAAGAAACCCGCAGACTAATCGCTAGAGACAGAGCCGAGCAAATCGCTTGGCAAGAGGCAGAAAAATCTTACCCATCACTTCGGGAAGACCCTGAACTAAGGGACTTGGTGGAAAGACAACAGAAGGGTTCCGTATTACACGGAGAGCTTCTAACACCGAAGCAGGTTGCAGATCGTATCTTCAAACGGTTTAAGGTAGCCGAACAAACGGGCATTAAGAAGGCCCAAGTATCGGAATCGATACAAAAAGTCGCAACTCAAGAAGTTGGTGGCACGACAGTTAAACAAAACCCCGCTAACACTGCCTATCAAAAAGGCATCGATACTGGGGACTGGAATGACTACATCAAAGCGACTGTCTTAACACATATTAAAGACTAAAAAAAGGAATTAAAAATGAGTACTGTAGTAGGTATGATCACTTACAACGATGCCGCTCGTAGAGAAGATTTGGACGATTTCGTCTCAAATATTGCTCCTAAAAGCACACCGTTTTACTCCAACCTTCCTAAGACTGAAGCCTCGAATACACTTCATGAGTGGCTAGTTGACACTTACGCCGCTTCTGCTGACAATGCAGTCTACGAAGGTGCTGACGCAGTAGTCGCAGACCTTACACAACCAACTCGAAGAAATAACATCTGTCAAATCTTCCGAAAGGTTGTTAACGTTTCTGACACTGAGCGAGCAGTAAATGTAGCTGGAATGAAAGACGTTCTAGCTTACCAAATTAGCAAAGCTAGTACTGAATTAGCTAGAGACATCGAAGAAGCTCTAGTAGCAGGCACACGAGCATCTGGCGCAACTGGCGTAGCTCGAAGACTACAAGGGGCAATCTCACAGATTACTACCCTTAAAACAGCAAGAACTTCTGGTACATCTCTATCTGAAACTAACTTTAACAACATCCAAGCTAACATCTGGGCAAACACAGACGAAGCTGCTGATGAAGTTTATGTTGGCGCTAGATTGAAGAGAGTTATCAGCGGATACACTGCTGGAAGCACAAAGAATGTTAACGCTGCTGACAAACGTTTAATCAGCTCAGTTGATGTTTACGAATCAGACTTTGGCGTACACAAAATCTTTGCTCACCGTGAAATCCCAGCTGCTGCTGGTTCTGCTGGCCTTATGGCTATCAACAGCAAACTCTGGAATCTAGCTGTACTTCGACCTGTTAAATCTACTCCTTTAGCAAAAATCGGCTCTTCTGAGAAGGTTATGCTTGAGGGAGAATTGACATTAGTCGGCAAGAACGAAGCTGGCAACAGTTACGAAGCTGGCTGGAACTTAGGTTAATCTCTTACAACTGAATATTATCTCTTTATCACCTGGGCCCTTCTGGGCTCAGAGACAAGGAGAAAATATGGCAAAAGAAATCAAGGAAATGGACAAGGTCTCCGCCAAGATAGCCATCCAAAATATGATTACTAAATATGTCCTAGACAACCCTGCTGAAGCCAAAGCGTTTGCTTGGGACATTAAAAGAAGTCGGGAAGAATTAGGCTGGAACTATTCGGGAATATCTAAAGAAAAAACAATGATGTTTTCGGTTAGTATCCCCAAAGCTCTTCTCAAAAGGATAGAAAAGTCTTTCCCTAAGATATTCAGGGATAGAGACCAGTTTCGATGGTTTATGGCTGAGTTCCCATTTTTTAGAATAAAGAAAGGATAACGTGGCAACATTATCAGAATTACAAACAAATTTGTCGTATCTCTTAGGAGATACCTCTGCCCCAACGACTTCTTCGGAAGATTGGGCTATTAGGATGAATTTTATTAACAGACAAATAGAGCGACTCTACAATATGCGAGAGTGGGAGCATTTAGTTACCTCTGCCACGATTAGTCTAACCAATAAATCTTATACTTTCGGCTCTACGGTTGTTAACCCCAGGATACCTGGTGGACTTAAAGATGTCCGAGAGGTCGTGGATAACGGAGACGACAGAATATACACCGAAGTTGACTACGATCAATTTGACTCAGACGAAACGGTTGAATATGTCTACTATATGACAGGTAAGAAATTAACCTCTAATCAGACCGCTGACTTGAGTTTAAGGTATCTCCCTGCCGCACCATCCTTAGCAACCTCAGCCGATGCTATCGACTTCCCAATAAATATCATCTCTAGGGGGGCGATGATTGACCTTAAGGAATCAGAAGACCCCGAACAAGACCTATCTCAAGACCGTTCTCGATATGACCAAGAATTAAGTGCCTACCTATCCCTTCATAACCGCTCTCACGCCAAGAAGCAGTTTAGTTGGGGTGGTGCCGACATAGGAGAATAACGTGGCTAAAATGAAAGCAAGTAGTAAGGTCGCTATTACGGTCATGAACCCTAATAGGGGTCTGAATACATTGATTGCTCCTACTTTAATAAAGAACGAAGAATCGCCAGACCTTTTAAATATTGATTTTGTTGAATCTGGGTGTCCGACAAAGAGACCTGGCTCTACTCAGGTCGGAGATGCTGTTGGGGATAAAATATCTGGACTTGGCAATCTATATATATCCTCTACTGGGGTCAAGCACCTTTTAGCGGTTATGGGGACGACAGTCAGAAGATTAGTCGGAGCCACATGGACTACAATTTCTGGTGTAACTCTAACAGATGGTCATGACATAAACTTCATCCAGGCCAGAGATGCTATTATCGGCCATAACGGCTACAACGCTATGATAAAGTTTGACGGCTCGACTCTTAATCAACCAGCAACTGGCGTAGTCGCAAAGTTTGGTGTTTTTTACTCTGGGCATCACTTTGCCGCAGGAAATTCGTCTTATCCTTCTCGCCTATACATTTCTAACCCCAAAAACGTTGTAGACTTTACTGGGTCGGCGGGGACAGCTACCGCAGGGGCCGCCACAACGCTAACCGACGCAAATAAGGCTTGGGGAGTAAACGACTTCGCCAAACAAACAATCATTATTACTGGTGGGACTGGTGCTGGTCAGTCAAAAACAATCAACTCAAATACGGCTACGGTTGTTACTGTTTCAAGTGCGTGGACGGTTAACCCAGATAGCACTTCAACTTACACTATATCTACTGGGAACTTTATTGATATTGACGAAAATGACGGAGATAAGATAACTGGCCTAGCTAAATGGCAAGACCTTTTGGTTATCTTTAAGGAGAGGTCTATCTACCAGTTGTCTTTTGACGCTTCTAACCTACCCGTTATATCAACCATAATCAAAGGTAGGGGATGTGTCTCTCACCGATCAATAGATAATGTCGAGAACGATGTCTTCTTTTTGTCAAGAGAGGGTGTTTATGTCCTAGGAAATGAACCAAATTATTTTAATACAATCAGAACAAACGAACTTTCTTCTCGAATCCACGAAGAACTCGCCAATATAGCAAAAGACAACTACGACAAGTGTGCTGGTATATTCTGGGACTCTAAGTATATTCTATCTGTTCCCATAACGGGGTCAGCCAATAATGCGATGTTTACATACGACCGTCGCCACCAAGCCTGGTCTAAGTGGACAGGGCTGTCTGCTAACTGTTGGACCATTTACATTGACCCTGATAATGTCGACCACCTTTATTTTGGGGACGACAGTATTGGCAAGGTAAAGGAAATCTCTGGTGTTTCAACGGACGACGGAGCGGCTATCAGTGCTAGGTGGAAGTCAAAGGTATTTGACCTTGAAAACTTTGACCGCAGAAAGCGCTGGTATGATGTTACCTTCTTGTTCCGAAGTATTGTTGGAACGGTTCACATAAAAATAAACATAGATGGGACCACGGTTGCTAAAGAAAAAACTATCGGTCAGTCAGCAACAGGTTCTGGGGGAATAGGCACAGACCAATTTGCTCAAGTTCTTATCGGACTAGACGGTGGAGAATATACCCCACCAGACCTAATCACCGATTACCAACCCGTTAGATTTAAGGTTGGGAAAAGGGCAAGAACTTTACAATTTGAAATATCAAATGATGTCGTTAATGAGGATTTTACGTTGATGGGATATATCTTGGTTGCCAAAATATTCTCTCACAATAATTTCCCTGGAACTAAATATTAAGAAAGGACTGCTATGGCAAGTATCTGGGATACACTCAACAATAACTCTAAAAAGCCGACCTATAACGTAAACGTCCCAAACGTTGTTGGCTCAAAAAACAATAAGGGGAGTCAAACTCTAAAAACTTCTGGTACTGGAAAGTATGGATTTTCCTACAAACCATCTGGTGGGTATAACCTCCCCGCTGGTGGAACTTTCGAGGACGGCTGGTATTACTTTTCCCGACCAAAGGCAGACGGGGGTAGAGACTACTATATGGCATCAAGTACCGACATTAAGTCAATATCTGCAGACGACTACGCCAAAAACCTAGGAATGACCCTATTGTCAGACCTACCTTCGCAAACTCCAAGCATAGATGGCTCTGGCGGTTTTTCTGGTGGTGGAACGGATACTTCTGCTTACGATGCTGCTCTTGCTGACTATCAACGACTCTTGAGCGAACTACAACCTCAATTTGAGGAGCAATATAACAAAACAATGAGCGATTTTGGGACATCATTAGCAAAAGGACAGGGAGATACTCAGAAACAGTTTCTTGCTACTGGGGACACTTTAGACCAAACTTATGGCAAAGCCCTTAAAGGGGTTGATGCTGGGATGGCCTCTAGGGGCATTGGTGATTCGAGTTATGCTCAAAACGCCGTCGCTGACACAGAGCGTGGTTTCGATAACTCGATGAAAGAGCTTTCTGCAAATAAACAAGAAATCCTAGTAGACCTACAGAAACAATATGACGGCGCTAAAGCTAAACTAGAAACAGCTAAATATAACTTCAACAATCCACAAAGTCCTAAGTACGGAAGCGTGGAAGAAGTTATGGGAGCCAAATCAAACATCCTCGGTCAGATGGACTCAATAAGGAGTCAAAAGAGCTCAGTTCAGTCTAGTGCTAAACAATACTCACCTTACGACTTCCAGATGCAAACAATGAGCTTAATAGACAGCTTAGGAAAGGCTGGGGTCCCTCAATCAACTAAAGAACAAATCCTTAAGGGGTATATTTCTGAAAACGGAATGGACCCAAAGACCTATGACTATTTGAAGGACACATTAACAGCTAGTACTGCTATAAACAATGGGGACGACCCAAAGGTAGCTAGTGCTTGGCTGGCAAGTAGATGGAGATAAATGGCTAAACTAAGCTACGAACAATATAAGGCAAAGTTCAGTCCACCAGTAAAATCTGTTCCCGCGCCACAAAAGTCGTGGTTGAGCAGAGCAGGTGGGTATATAGCTGGTAAAACCGCCCCAGTTCTTGGGGCTATTAGCAATGTTCTTTCTCGTGGGAATTGGGCTTCTGCCAATATGGCAAAAACCAACCTAGAGATAAACAAGAACAAGAAACTCTCTAATCTAGAGAGAACCCCACTTATAGGAAACGCTATCAGTGCCTATAAGATGTTCTCAGACCCAAGAGTTCTTAGCGCTGGGCTTCGTGGATTAAAGGGTCAAGACAAGACGACTTACTCTGACGTTATTAAGGGTGCCTCAACCTGGGATAACGCTCCAGACTTATACAAGAATCCCACCTTCCAGAAGGTCGCAGGGTTCGCTGGTGACGTTTTATTGGACCCAACGACCTATCTTACCCTTGGGGCAGGAAAGGGCGTTAAAATCGGTACTACGGCAGGAAATGTTGCCCTAACCAAACAGGGGTCACTCAAGTTCGCTAAAGTAGCTCAAAAGAGCGCCGATAAAGCATCTAAAGGATTAAAGGGGGCTGAGGCAGGACAAGCCATTAGAATGGCAAGGCCTAAGATGGAAAAGGCCTTTCTTAAAACCGCCAAAGCTGAAGATATAGATAGGGGTGGACTCAAGTTCTTGGGAGAAACAATCCCACTAACAGACAAGATAACTTCACCAATCGCAAAACAGGTTACCAAAGTATCTAATAAGTTCGGTAGATATGCTGGACTTAAAACCAACATAGCCGACAGACGGATATTTGAACACTACAACGATGTCGCTGACGCTGATAAGGCTGTCAGGGGCAGAGCTTGGGATAAGGCTTTTTGGGGAACAACCCCAGAAGAGCGAAAGCTAATGGCTACTGTTGTTGAGAGAGTTAATCAATCAAAGCTAACTGGTAAGCAGATGACCGATGAAATAGCCAAGCTCATTCCAGACAGAAAGTTAACTGGCAACAACACTATCCACAATACTGTTAAAAATATGGTTACTGAGTATAGGAACATTCTAGCTAAAGAGACCAAGGCTGGGGTTATTAAACAGGGACGAGAAGGTTATGTCTATCATTTAGTAAAGGACCCACAACGAAAAAGTATGATGATGCAATCATACAAAAACCCATCAGTTAAGTTAGGAGCATCAAAGACCCGTGCTAATGACAAATTTCTCGCTGACCTTGGTGACGAGTATGAAACAGACGCCCTAACCCTTATAAAAGCTCGTACTAATGCTCACATAGACGCAATCAACAGAGACGCCCTATTAAAGGAGGTCGCCACTCTTCGTGGAACCAAGACTAAACTTAAGATTAAAACCAAAACCCCCACAGCTAAAGTTGTTAATGGGGAAGAAGTCTTAGCCCTACCTGTAAGCAAGGGTGGAGTTGCTAGAAACAATGTGCTTTTCAGTCCGACAGAGTTCGGCACAGGATCAGTACCAAAGGTTATTAAGGGCGACCCGATAATTGGCGAAAAGATAGTCAATGTTGACCCCCTAATTGATAAGGTCACTGGAGAAAGATTGGTCTCAATCCCTGGAGTTAAACAGTTAGCTGATGTTAAATTACCAGAACACATTGCTACCTATGTGTCAAATCTTGATAGAAGGTTAATAGACGCCCCTTCTACGAGTAAGTTTTTAAGAGGATACGATAAAGTCCTGAACTTTTGGAAAGGGTCGGTCACTTCTTTGTTCCCGGCCTTCCACGCTCGTAATGCTGCCTCAAATATATTTACTAATTACTTAGATATTGGATTGATGTCTTCCCTCAATCCGAAAATGAACAAAATCGCTGCTCAACTAACCTCTGGGTCATTTGATCCTAACGAGATTATCAAGATAGCTGGCAAGGAGTGGAAGATGCGAGACCTCAATGCTGCCGCCCAAAGAAGCGGTGTCTTGCAGGGTATCGGTTACTTTGATGTTAAAACCCCTCAGAAATATTTTAAACTAGGAACCGCCATAATCAGTGGCAAAGACAAGACCAGATTATCTCCGACCCTGCTTGGTAGTGGTAGAGCTCTTGGTAGAGGGATAGAAAACCAAGGCAGAGCCCTGAATTTCGTGGCGAACCTTGAAAAGAACGGTGGAGACGTCCTAAGTGCCGCCGAAAGAACCAAGAAGTTCTTATTCGACTATGAGGATTTAGGCAAGGCAGAACGAGAAGTATTCAAAAGAATATTCCCTTTCTGGACTTGGACTTCTAAGAATATGGTCCTGACCGCCGAGAACCTCATCAAACAACCTGGCAAATACGCCAATGCATTTAAGCTAGAGCGATCCTTGTCAAAACCTATTTCAGACGAAGAGAGAGCCCTAACCCCAGATTATGAAAAGAATGATTTAAGAATAAAACTAGGTACTGACGCTAACGGGAACCCTAAGTATATGACTAACTTCGGGATGCCGATAGAGGCGTTCTCTGACATGTTAGGGAACCCCGTTAAATCAACCCTTAGTATGATAACCCCGCCAGTAAAGGCAGGGATAGAATTAGCTACTGGGACAGATACATTTACTGGCAGGCCGATAAATGAGATGACTTCAGGGAAAGGAATGAACCTTCCTGGGCTAAGAGAGTTGTCTGGGTACAACCAAAGAGAACAACTTATTAATGGTAAACCTAAAAAGGTAGAAACAGTCAGCAATCCTTATATTCCGTGGCTACTTAGACAAACCCCTGCCGCTAGATTCCTAAACACCTTCGGAAAAGCTACAGATGAGAAGACAACCTCTGGACAAAAAGCAATCAACTTGTTACTTGGTCCCAAAATATCAACCAACGACACTGCTACTGCTGAATACTTTAAAAACAAAGACAACTTAGACGCTACCGCTAAACCAATGGTAAGGGCTGGATTCCTAAAAGAGGGAGAGTGGGGACACTACATTCCAAAGAATGTCTCTATGACCCCAGAGGAACACGCCCAAGCTCAATCATTTATCGATATGGAAAAGAACTTCGCCAAAGTATCTTCTGGCAATAAGTCTACAGGAACTACGGGCTCATCGGGGACTTCTGGTTCGTCGATAGAGGGACAATCTTTCTACGATACCACTAATAAATCTAAAACCAAAGCAACTACTCTAGCGTTGGCAAACCAACTCTCCAACCCCAACCTATCTCCAGAACAACGGGATGTAATTTTAAAAACATTAGAATGGAAAATAACAGGTAAGAAACCCGCCTCGCTAAAGAAGAAAAAGGGGTCTAAACGAAAAGTAAAAATGGCTAAATTAAAAACAGCCAAAGCCCCTAAAGTAAAAATGGTCAAAGTTAAAAAAATAAAGAAGGTTAAACTCAAGGTTTAACGATAGGTATCAAACATCCGAGTGGAAACAAAAGAGATTAGAAATATACAAAAGAGACGAATGGATTTGCCAGAACTGTGGCAAGCAAACATCTATAAGCTTTGGCAAGGACAGAATATGTTGCCACCACATAGATTACAACCATAAAAATTTAGATAGCAATAACTTAATAACATTGTGCTGGTCATGTCACGCAAGGACAAACGGAAACCGACCATTCTGGACATCCAGATTTAGCACAGAAGGGAACTAACTTTGGCAACAAACAATATCGCCATGCAGGACTTTTTTGCTACAACGGTTAAATCGGGAGAACCAGTAGCAGCAGATTCTGATAAAATCTATTTAACAGCTCTCCCAACAGGAACAGAAGGGTACTTAGTCCTGGAACCCGACGATTCCGACAAAAGAGAGATAATCTACTACACCTCTAAGGGGGCTGACTATGTTCAGTGTCCTTCAGTTGTCGCTGGTAGGGGAATTGGTGGGACATCTGCACAGGCCCATGTAGAGGGATCAACAGTTAAAATGAACTTCGTGGCTGAATACTGGCAAGCGCTAAAAGACGGCTTTGCCTCTGCCTCAACTGGATGGACAGCCGCGCTTGGGACATACGCCTATGCTTCGGCCGACAGCCCAACATATACTATAACAACTAACGCAGACGTAACCTCACTGCTCTATCCTGGAGTTAGACTAAACTACGAACAAGACAAAGCAGTATCATATTACTGGAGATTTGAGGCTTCTTCTGCCGCTACGGTAGGAAACCCGACTATGGGAGATGCTGGCACACCAACTTATACCGCTGGTAAATATGGTAACGCTTTAACCTTAGATGGAAGCACGGACGCTCTCTCAATAACTGACCACGCTGATTTTAAGCCGACAGGTGCGTTTACAATAGGTGTTTGGGCTAAAACTGCTGACCACACAAGGACAATATTCCAGTCGTGGAATCGGAACGGAGGAAACTACAATGGAATTATTCTATGGATTGGTTCTGGCGGGCAAGTGACTTTCGCTACTGCTGCTGGGACAAGCCTAACG
>Ga0247841_10008526_pt1 | contig 14729 bp, 13 predicted proteins | sample LaCruzMarch2015__2_FD_192410 | JGI IMG/M metagenome (GOLD analysis project Ga0247841, IMG submission 192410) | Freshwater microbial communities from meromictic Lake La Cruz, Castile-La Mancha, Spain - LaCruzMarch2015_18m | ecosystem: Environmental > Aquatic > Freshwater > Lake | place: Spain...
AATAAAATATTCTGCTTGGGATTTCTTGGAAGGTAAGGTGGGGGAGGAGTATTCTTATTGCAGTAAGATGGGACATGATACAGAAACGGTAAGTGATGGAAAAGATCCTTTCTCTGAAGAATATGCTGTTTGTGTTCCAAAGGCAAGAAGTGAATCTACTTATGTAACTTCTCAAAAATCTGGTTCTGAAATAACCAGCACTTCAATTTCTGGAAGAATCTCAGTAACCGAGGCTATGGATTTAAAAACAAAAACATCAAAGGATGAAGAAATCCTCCAAGAGACACAAGAAAATTTCAAATTTATTGCAACATCATCTAATCCAATTCCTGAAGAAATGGGTGCTTCTTCATTACCATCAAGTCTTGATTGGAGAAATAAAAATGGCAAGAATTGGATTACAAGCATAAAATCCCAAAAATGCGGGAGTTGTTGGGCTTATGCAACTTCGGCAGGTGTTGAAGCAAAATATAATATTATAAAGAATACTCCTAATTTTGATTTAGATTTATCAGAACAATATTTAGTGTCTGATTGTTCTGATGCGGGTGATTGTGGTGGAGGTTCACATTCATCTGCCTTAAATTTCATAAAAGAGCAAGGGATAACTGATGAATTTTGTTTTAAAGATATTGGACAAAACCTTCCTTGTTCAAATAGATGTTCTGATTGGAGTAATAGGTTATGGAAAATTGATGGTTATGAATGGATTGATAATAATCCTGCGAATATCAAGGAGGCTTTGATAAATAAGGGTCCCTTGCCTACTTTTATTTGGATGGATGGTTATTTTGATAATGGGATTTATAAGTGCGATAATCCTTCAGATGGGGCTCATATAGTTCTTTTAGTGGGTTACAATGATGCTGGAAGATACTGGATTGCTAAAAATAGCTGGGGGACAAGTTTTGGAGATGGGGGATTTTTCAAAATCGGTTTTGGGGAGTGCAGTATCGAATCGTCTTCCTATGCAATTGATTTGTATCCAAGAGATTCTTCAAATAAAAATGTTGATTCTTTAAGTTTTGGAGAAGGAATCATAGACTCTGGTTCAATACAGGATTTATCAATTATAGACTATACAGATATAACATTAAAAGAGGACTGTGGATTTATTGGTTGTGATGGGCTTGATGCTCAGTTTAAAATACCTTTAGCTGGAATAAGCAGGGATATCGCTTCACTAAACTTAATTACAAGTTATCGGGCAAGATGGGAAGACAATTTTCGGGTAGAATATTGGGATCCATCTGGCAGTTGGAAACATTTAGAATATCTCCCGGATTCAGAATGGTACACTTTAAAATATAACCTCTGTAATTCTAAAACTTCCTGCAATAATTTCTTGAACTCAAACAGCAATGTTTTTGTGAGATATTATCATCCTTCATGCACCTGGTGCGATGCGGATTATGTAGATGTCGATTATTTAACTCTGGAATCAGAAAAAGAATTAACTATTACATGCAATAATGATTTAGAATGCAATGATTATAATAGTTTGACTAGGGATGTTTGTTATAATCCCGGGACTCCGAATGCATATTGTGTTAATAATCAAGAGCCTATTACCTGTTTTAGAGATCTTGACTGCGGAGAAGATGTTTTTAATGGAAATAACTATTGCATTGGAGATAGCATTTATAGGAATTATTCTGGAAATTTATGCATAGGCCCTGGAACAATAGATTCTTACTGTTATTCTTATCCAAGTTATAAATGGATTAAAGGATGCAGTTATGGTTGTTCTAATGGGGAATGTTTGCCAGCATGTTCTTCAAATAAAGATTGCGGGAATAAAACTATTAATCATTTTTGTAGCTGGAAGGATTCTTGCACAGAAGTTATAGAACCTGTTTGCATAAATCCCAGAACAGAAGGGGCTTATTGTTATGAAAATTATTCTTCTTCTTGCAGTTATTGCAAAGGCGGCTGCAATAATGGAGGATGTATTGCTTGCAGCACTAACTACAACTGCAAAGATGATAACCTTTCAACAATTGACAAATGCATGAATCCAGAAACAAATTTAAGCTATTGTTATTTTACTGAGGATTATGATGCTCCAAAAATACTTAGCCAGCTACCAGAAAATAATAGTTTATTGAACAATTTTATGAATTTTAAAGTCAGATATACAGAACAAAATTTAAACAGTGTTTATTTGGGTTTTTACAGCCCAGAACACAACATAGATTATTTACCTGTAAAAGATGTAATTGATATTTTTATCAATTTTGCTGAAAATGTTACGGAGGGGGATGTAGAAGTTATTAATTATACAGAGAGGGATTATTTTTACGAATTAACATTTATGCTTGGAAATGATACCATAACCGGTTATATGACAAAAGACGGCCGATATTATTTAGGATACCTCATAAATATATCTGACACTCCATCAAATTCTTGGGTCTATTCATTGCAAAATCTTGCAAATTATATAAAAGAAAATTCAGATGAGGAGTTTAAAATATCTAAGATTATTGGATTAGGTTATCTGGATGAGATAATAGTTTTATTGGGCGATTCCAATGTTTCAGTTTATATCACGCCTGATGGAATGTATCTAGCCTCAGCATTGAATATAAAAGAATACCTTAGCCAAGAAACCCCGATAGCTGCTTCAAGCCAAGCCCCTAAAAATAGTTTATTTAGTATGTCTAAGTTAAGTTCTCTAAACGGAAAAGAGGAAGTATTATTTTCAGGTTATATCCAAGATTGTTCATCTGGACAAAATGTTTTTTGCAATTTTTATGTTAGTCTTGTAGAATACAATTATTCAATCATCTCTTACGAATTTGCATTGGAAGATGAAAGCGGAAAAACAACGTTTGGGAACAGATACAAATTGTTAGATGAAAGCTGGATTAATTGCAGTGATGACCAAGAATGTGATGATTTTAATAATCATACTTATGATGTTTGCATTAATCCGGGGCAATTAAATAGTTCTTGTTCTTACAAGGATATTCGTTGTATTGTTAATGAAGACTGTGATGATTACGATAATGCTACAATAGACACTTGTCATAGTGCTGGAACCGTTCAAAGTTTATGTGAAAATATAGAATCAGAACCAACAATAGAGTTAATTATTAACTCACCAAAATTAGAGATTTCAGATGATAAAAAAATATTATTAAATCTTGGAACAACAAAAAAGGTGGATAAGATGGTTTATACTTATTTAGATTCCAGAGGAAAGGAAAGAGAAGTTAGCTTATGCAGAGACTGCGAAGATTATAACAGAGTAAGATCTTTCAGTGAAGGATGGAACAATCTGACATTTAAAGCAATGGTGGATGATAAACTTGTAGATGAGGAAAATGTCTCATTTTTTATTGATAGCAAAGTCCCACAAATCTCCACAACAAAACCAGCGAGTAGAAAATATACAAACGGCAGTGATTTCTACATTAAATATATAGAAGAAAATTGTCAAACATTAAAAATATTAATTAATGGGCAAGAAAAGTTATCAAATACTTGTGAATCTGGAAGAAATATTGAAAAAACTATCCCATTTGATATAAGTGAATTTGATGGACAAGAAGCCAAATATAAGTTCATACTTTTAGACATAGCAAACAATACTAAAGAATCTAGAGAAACAATTATAAAAGTAGATACAACTGCTCCAAAAATAAAAGATTTCAAAGCTCCTGTTGTAGGAAGATATGTTTATTTCAATATGACTGTTTTAAATGAAGATAAAAATAGTTTAAACAAAGTTGAATATCTGGATAATTCAATTGGAAGATGGAATTCCCTATGCACTAGTTTAAAGAATAATAATTGTTATAAAAAAGTATCATTTAAGACAGGCAATCATAATGTGGTGGTGAGAGCAACAGATGATGCTGGAAATAGTGGTGCTGAAAGTTTTAGTTTTAATATAATCTAATTAGAAAACTATAAAACATAGGATTTGTTTAATTTTTGATGAAGGAATTTATAGAAACTCTGAATAAGTATATCCAAGATAAGTATAATTTATCTGGATTAATAAAACATTCTCCCACTAAAGGCACCAAAAGAGAAAAGATTATAGCAACGATTATTGGAGAGCTTCTTCCAGATTTATTCATTTATGGTGATGGGGAAATAATCTCCCCAGATGGTTTGAGAAGTAAACAACAGGATTTAGTTATTTGCTCTAAATATTTAAGTGTGATGAAATTACCAGAGATTGAGTTGTATCCTGTTGATTCTGTTACTGCAACAGTTGCCATAAAATCAAAGCTGAATCGAAAAGATTTGAAAGAAGATTTTGAAAATATTAAATCTGTTAAGTGTATGAAAAAAACTATTAAAATACCCATTGTTGCAGGTCTTTGGAAGGAAAGAGTACAATGTAACATATTTACATTTGAAAGTGTTTCATTAGAAAGATTAAGAGAAAACATAACTTCAATTAAATCGGAATTAAATCTTGGTGATGAAGAAATGTTTGATAATCTATGTGTTCTTAACAGGTATCTAATCTCCAATAATAAACAACTAAAGAAATTCTTTAACAAAGAGAATGAACAATATGTTTATCTTGATATGGGTGATAACTCTTTAGTTTTCTTTTTAGATAGTATGTTAAATGAAATGAGTATTCCTCTTGCTCCTGCTCCGATTTTTGCCAAATATTTAGGAAGTTTTGATGTAAAATGCTTAAGATAAATAAAAAAACTTTAACTGTAACAAGGGTTGCCTTGTTTGAATGTAAAATTGAAGAGTCTCCTCTTACGCAGAGCAAAATAAAAAGTGCAGAATTAATAAGAGAGGTTATTAATTTTGAGAAATTAGATAAAAAATATGAGTCCTTATTATCGGTCTTGGAACTCAACATCAAAAGAAAATTGATGAGCAATGAATCTCCAGATTTATCTAAGAAAAAATCGTTGATTTCCGTAGCAGATTGTCTTTTTGATGATGTTTCAAAGAGGGGAAGACCAATTGTTTCCATGATATTGAAATTAAAAGATCCAAAAGATAATATATTAGACCAAATATTAGAATCAGAAACAGATGATGATTTTAAAAGTAAAACTAAAAAGTTAGCTAATGATTATTGTCTGCTTAAAAAAGACCCGATTGGGATTATTGGATTTGCCCAGTTTCAATTTAAAATATCTGGAAGGTATGAGACTTTCTTGGCAATTTTAACTACAAATTTCAGTAGAACAATTGTTTCTCCTGATATTGAAAGAGCATTAATTTACCTGCAAAAGGCATTTGATCATAACTTCAAAACAACAATTCTTTATCCTCATTTAGTCCCTTTTGATAACAGAAAGAGAACAGATAAAGAAGCAATAACTATAGATAGGTCTAATGCAAAGGTGGATATAAAAAAGATGGACCCAGAGATTTTTGCCGTAGCCAACATATCTGAGCCAGTTAATCCCCAATTAATGTTTGAAAAATTATATAGCGAGAAAAGATTAGGTTTGAAGAATATTAAAGAAATAACAAAATATATGGAACCAGAAGATTTGGAAAAAGTTTTTGTTTGTCTTGAAGTTTCACCTGAAAAAGGAGAGGAGATTAAATTAAAAATAAGTTTGAAGTCTTTCTTAGATAAAGTAGATCTAATTTATTCTAAAGGGGGAAAGGGTGTATTTTTCAGAGATAGTGATATTAAAGTATTGATAAAAAACAGGGACATTTTTTCAGACCAAAAAATTAGATTCAAAGAAGTTTCTTTTAAGGATTAAATCCTAAAACTTATAATTAACAAGTTATTTAAATAAAAAAGTCCCCCTATATTTATGGCATCTGGAAATAGGATTATTGGGGATATACTTGTATTTGTATTTCTAGCATATATATCTTTATCTCTCTTCAATTCCGGAAATAAACTTCTCTCACTTGCTGCTTTAATATTTGCGATATTTTGGGTAGTAATGAGGAATAAAAATGGCTGAAGACATTAATCCTTATGAGATATTAAGACGTGTACCGGGGTGGTTCCTACTTCTTCTGTGTTTCTTTCTATTTCTAATAGCATTTAAGGATTCATTTTTTGCTGTCTCATTTAAAGAGTTTTCTCAATTAGTACATATTAATTATATTATGTTTGGAATTCTTGTTTTAGCACTTTATTATTATCGAAGGGATAGTCCTCAGATAAATTTTACATTTGGAGATAAAAAAACGTATAAAATAGAGGATAGGGAAACATCTGGTAAAAATGTAAAATTTACATTAACTCTTCCATTTGAGGTTTCTAATTCAAGTAAAAGAGAAGGTTATATTTATGCAATGAATTTTGATGTGAATCTTGATACACCTGTTGAAAAAATTATGGAAAATTGTAAAAGTTTTGGAATTCATCATAGAGGTATATATATCTCAAATTCCCCGGTTCAAAGCTCAATATCCACAGAACCAATCTGTATTGGAACAAAAGTCCTCAATGGCAAGATATGTATTGATTTCTCGATTACAGGTGCTGTTAATCCAAACATAGGGTATATTATGATGAGACTAATTAAAAAAATTGAGATTATTTTAAAATATAATATTTCTTCAAATGGTAAAATTAAAACGTTTACTAAAAAATTGGTAATTCATACTGGGAGGGCTTGGTTCACAAAATGAAAGAGATTAAAGATATAATCGGTTTGATATTCACAATGATAGTATTATTTGCATTATTCCCAGCAATTGCTCAACAGTTCTTTGATGCTATTTCCATAGGAATAATAATTGGAATCGTGGCTGCAGCTGTTATATTCATAATTTGGTTATTAAATGAGAACAATTATTTCTAAGCTACAAAGTTTACACTAGCTACATCAATACTCTGTGTAGCTATATCCTTCTCAGTATGAAATTAGGAGATTTAGGAAGTTTCCTTAATCAGTAGGAATATGCCTCATTATTTTTAAAGTTCAAGTTAAAGAAACCTGACTGATTTTGAAGTATAGAAAGTTATTTATGCTAGTTATTTGTTGATTTTTTATGGTAGAGAAAAATCAGAATAATGAAAAGAATTTAACAAAGAATTATGTGATAGTTTTAGATACAAATTCTGTTTATTATGATTTAGAAGACGATTTTTCTAAGATATTTAACAATAACGTTCTAGATTTAAAACAATTCTTAGATAAAAACAAATTAACTATGATAGAAATTTCTATTCCTGAGATAGTTATCCAGGAAAGGGTAACTCAAAGATTAGAAAAATCACTTTCTATTCTAGAAAGACTAAAAAATGATTGTGAAAAATTGAAAATTTTTGGTATGAAGATTTCAGATATTCCTAAAAATGATGAAATAAGAAAGCAGCTTTTAGATTCTTCAAGTAAATTTGTAAAAAAAGGGTTTATAGTTTATCCAATTCCTAAACCAGATATAGGAGAAATCATTAAAAAATCTTATTTGAAAATAGCTCCTTTTCAAAGTGGAGGTAAGGGATTTAAAGATGCTATTCTTTGGTATTCCCTACTGGAAAATTGCAAGGATAAAAATATAATCCTTGTTAGTAATGATAGTGTGTTTTCTGAGAATAGGGATTATTTTAGCGAGGAGTTAAAAAAGAGTGGTGGGAGAGAGTTTGAAATTTTTAAGACTTTAGAAGATACTAAATCTTTCTTGAGAAAATTGTTTAATTTAGATGAAAATGTAGAAAAAGTGCATAAACAAATTAAAGATGGGATAGAGAAAAATATAAATAATTTCCTCTTTGAAGTAATAGGTGAAAGGTATCATTCTTATGGAAGAAGTTTCAATAGAAGAATGTTAGTTGGAGGATTTCTTATAAAAGAACTAATTTTTAAGAATATTTCTGAAAATTACATATTTGTAGACCTAACTGTAAGAGTCAAAACAAAACTATTTGAATCTCCTGAAGAAAAAGAAAATGAATTATATGAAGCTGCTATGTATACAGATATTATAAAAACTCCTTATTGGTCTCCTTTTAGATATTCCTCATACCCTGCAGAACTGGATTTGGCAATAAATATTAAGCTTCATAAAGTCGGAGAAGATTACAAAGTTGCAGAGCATTCAATTAATGAAGATTATGGTTCTTAAATACAAAATAATATTTTCAAACAAACTCTATAAAGCTAAATATCTTTATCAGGAGGATATTTCATCCAAAGTAAAATTATTTAATTTAATTTGCCTTAGTCAAAATAAATGTTTCTCCTATAGAACCCACATAATACTCAAATTTCTGCTCATAGTTTCTTCTGATTGTTGGAAACAAAGTTCCAGTATCATGATGCAGAAAAATGAGAATCAAGGCATCTTTAAAATTCAAGGAATAATATTTTTCTTGGTTTCTGACTTTTGTATCTTTCTTCCAAAATGCAGAATATTTATTCTTAATATTTTCCATTTTTTCTGGATAAACTGCTATTAGTGTGGCAGCTGTTCCATCCCAGTTCAAAGGAAGCTTTTCATAATCATTACTAAATTTTATCTTTTTTTGTCTTGCTGGTTTCTTTGAATTATTCTGTTTAGTAACAGGAACATCAGGTTTCTTTTCAAAAATATTTTCAGTATTTGAATTATATGTCTTTTGAGTTCCTTCTTTAATATGGCAATCAATACCTCTTTCTTTGCAAAAATCTATAGTTTGTTTTGTGCAATCCTCATAAAATTGGTCTTTATTCTTGAATTGAGTAGCTATTTTGTTATAGTTTAATTTTCCAAAAATAATCTTATCAACAAAAGATACTTTCTCTAATATTCCTATTAAATCTTGTTCCACTAAATTTGGAGTAGGATATGGTTCTATACTAACCCAGGTTTTCAAACCATTGTCATGCAGGTATTTCAACGCTTTTATTCTATCCTTAACTGAAGCACTGAATGGCTCAAACTTATTTTTAAAATCTTCATTTAAAGATACTAAAGTTATCCCATACTCATTCTCAGATCCATATTTTTCTTTGTCTGTTAGAACTACTGGATAAATTCCCTTTGTTAGAACTGTGCATTTTATTCCATCTCCATTTAATTTTGCTATTATCTGCAATGTTAATTCTTCAACTTCTTTATAACCCTGCATAAAAGGGTCAGTCATAAAGCATAGATGGACAAAGTTAATATCTTTCTTATATTTTGGAATCTCTTTGTCTAACAATTCCAGAGCATTTTCAACAAGTTTAGGTTTGCACCAGTCTGAATAGTCCTTTATTCTACCATACCTTTTAGCGATTAACATTGCATAGCATGGGAAGTTGCAGCCATGAGAGCAACCTACAACATGATTCAGGCAAAAGTTACCATACTCAACTCCAGTCTTATACAATAAACTTTTTCTTCTTATTTTTTCCATAAAAAATCAAATAGAATGGACTTTAAAAAGTTATTTATCGACGGTATCTAAACTAAATAGTTTAAATTTGAGTTTTAAATTAATTTTGTTTATTTTTTATTTTATGAATTTTCATTTTAGATATTTCTTTACAATTGTAAATTGAGGATTAGCTATTCTATGGAGGTGTTCTTCAACAGCCGCAGGATATTTCGTTTCAGCCCATCTGACTTTTAATTTTGTTAAGTCTACCTTGCCTTCCATTCTCTTTTTAGTGGAATGTTTACCCTTCCCAGTTAACTGCTTTAATATCCTTCTATTGAGATTTCCAGCCATTCCAATGTCCAAGCATTTTTCACAATCTTCTGATAGAACCTCATAGACTCCTGGCAATTCTGGAACCTTTACTTTATGAGATGCTAAATCATCCCAATTATGTAATTCACTCCATTTCAAGGTTTCTTTAATTTCTAATGGGGGATAATCAATCATAAATAAAGAAGAGCGTTACAATTGATAAAGTTTATTGCACTAACAGGACAAGTATTACTTAAAGTTATACTAACTCATATTCAAGCTGTCAATATTGTCCAACATTTTTCGCATTTCATTAAAAAGTCAAAACCTGCTATTATTTATTAATTTCGGAATGAATTATTCCTAAAGCACTAAAAACCTTTAAAAGGCATAGGTTTATTATTATTTTAAGATTATTTAATAATCTTATTGGGCCCATAGTCTAGTGGCAAAACAATTCCTTTACACGGAATGGTCCGCAGTTCGATTCTGCGTGGGCCCATGTTTTTAAAATGAAAAAAGAAACATTTCAAAAAAAGTGGTACTTTAAGTTACTTCAAGTAATATTCTTTGGTTCACTAATTTTATTTTCACTCTTTTTAATCATTGCAGGGATATTAGATAGTGATGTAGAGATTGCTGGATTCTTTTGGGCAGGAGTTTTATGTTTAGCTTATTGGTTAATCAAAAGGGTATTCTATTTTTTGATGTTTAGAGAAAAGATTTTTGGGAAGAATCAAAAGGGAGTATTTATTGGATTTATTTCTGGGATAGTGATTGCTCTTGTTTGGTTAATGATAATATCTATAATTTATCCAGCAGAAGAAATAGCAAATATTGTGATTGTTTCTTTATTGATTAGTGGATTGATATTTGGTTTTATAGGATATTTGATTCAAGGTTTTTTTAGGAAGAGTAAGAAAAGATGAAAACCTACATCAGAATACTTTTTATTGTAGTATACCTAATTGGTTTTACATTGCTTTTACCATTCTTTTTTAGCATGCTTGATAAACTACCAGATTCTTATGCTCTTGGAGTTATTGCTGTTTTAATTATTGTATTCTTATATTGTTTTATTCCTTATAAAATTTGGAAATTAAAAAAATGAGCTCATCTGTTTTATACACAAGAGGAATACCAATATTAATGGGTGTTATAATCTCATTTATACTTTATCTACTCTCACAATGGCTTATGAATAGAAAAAAATGAAATATTACAATCGTCATTTATCTTTAAAATTTATTTAATCCCTTCTCTATGTTTAATTGGACTTTGTTCACTTACTAATTTTTCTCCATCTACTCTATAAAATTCACACCAATTTCCCAGTGGATGATTATCATGATAAGTAAATCCTTTTCGGCTGTTATAATCTAAATTTGCTTCAGGTCTTGCAATCATTAATTGTCTAGCTTGTTGATTCATATTTTTTGCAGCTCTTAATCCTCCCATGACTTCAGTAGCTTTTGTTGGGTCTATATTTTCTCCAAATAAATCCAAATTATAAACAAACCAATTCCTTACATCTCTTGCTTTTAACATTTCATCAAAAAGAGCCTCATGATCTTTTGCTATCATTTCTAAAAAATCTCTTGAAAGAGGTTTTTCTAATCGTAAAAATTGTTCTTCAATTACTCTAACTGAAGCTAAATATTCCTGTGGGGGTATACCTTCAACTAAAACAACCCCTACATTTGAACCGTAAAATTTTCTTAATATATCAATTGCTAATTTTGAAGTTTCCATATTATTTTTATCTTTCCCAAGGTGCTTTACCCTCTTTAGCTAATTCTTCATCAACTTTTCTTGCAAGACCTTCATCCACATCTATATAACCGCCTTTTCTAAATAATTCAACATCATATGGTTTATACTCACCAAATGCTGCACCTACAGGTTTACCTTCGGCATTATATTTAACCATTGAGATTTTTATTTTTTCTGTCATCTTAATTATTCTCCTGAAGGAATATATCCTCTTTGTAATTTCCCTCTAAACTCTTCAAACCACTTTCTAGTTGTTTCTTTATCTGCGATTTTATCAGCGCTTCTTCCAGTCATAAAGTTTACTCCCTCTGCTTTATTTTCTGGATCAAACATAGCACCATATACTTCAAATTCAGCTTGAGGAGAATGTAAATCATAACAGTTTCTAGCTGGGCTTACTCTTAATCGAAATTTCTTTCCGCTTACTTTTTCAATATGCCTAACAAAATCTTGACAAAGTGAACCGCAAAGAGATAAATCAGAAGGCACAACCGAGAACTGCCAATCAAAGAAATCTTGTCCAAAATCTCCTCCTTCTAATGGAGATAATTTATAATCAATGTGCGTAGTCATTCTTTTTGCAAATTCTCTTGCTTCTTGTTCTGTTGCTCTATAAACATGACCTCTTAATCCATCACTTACTACGTGAATATAATCTCCCACTTCATTAATTGAAATTTTAAAATTTGGTCTGGATAAAACAGCTCTTCCCTCAGGTCCTAAGTCTGCTAAATCTGACTTTGTATAACCATGTTGACTCTCAAACTCTTCATTAGATAGTTCATCACCCATATCCCCTATAAGACAAATTAGTCCTCTTTCATTCGCAATAGTTAAAGCATGTTGAATGGGTGAAGCATTTTTTGTTAAGACTATAGCCTTTTTATTTGGTGTAAGTTTATCGTAATCTTTAGGAGTTTTATCTCTAAGAATAAATGAAAGACCTGCATGGGATTTAGGAATTGTTTGATCTAAATTTGTAGAAACATAAGCATAATGTTGAGGTTCTTCCCATCCTTCTCCAATTTGCTCAGGAATAAACCATGGTCCAATATATTCACCAACACCCATACAAATCTTAGCATCCAAAATAGATTCTTTTTGTGGAAATTCAACATTAACATTTTGAATATTAGTTAAAGGTCTTACCTGAAGCATAGATATTCTCTTATTTTCAAGATCTATTGCAAACTCTCCTTCAAGTTCTCTTCCATATCTTTCTTTTAATTTTAAAATTTTTGGAGCAAACTCGTGCTTCATAAAACTTTCCCAATCTGTGAAACTTATACCTGTATCGCTAACAAATAGTTCATCTCCTACTTCCTCTCCCTTAGTTTCAAAATAAAGAGTATGTACTCTGGCTCCATCAGAACCTCTAACAACTGCACCTCTTTCAGATGACCAAGATATGGGTATTATTCCTGCTCTTGCTGGAAGTCTTGACATAACTACCCCATTATCTCCTTCTGCAAGTTCTTGAACAACGACAGCCATTCGTTCATCTCCTAAGCCAGCTTCTTTTCTATATTGAACTGCTTTATCATTATTTACAGAACCATAAACATTTAGAATAGCATTTAAGATATTATTTGGTGTTAGTTGATTAGGTTCTAAGAAAAAGGTTTCATAAATTCCTGCACCAGAATACCTATCACTATCTTCTGAAATAACCCCTGAACTTCTTACTGCAACTCCCTTACCTCTAAATGTTTGTGCTAGTTCACTACACTTATCTTCTAATCTTTTAACAACTTTTACTACTTGACCAAAATGAGGTTGTCCAGTTGCTTTAGTCATTATCTGCCCAGTAATATCTGCAAGAACTCTTTGTTTTAAAACATCTTCATGAAAAGAGGTATCAATAATTTCAAATCTAGGAACTTCATAACCCAAATCCCTATTTTGCATAAGCCATACTAATCCATTTCCTTTGCCACCGAATTCTGGTTTTCTATCCATTTTAATCTCTTTCAGAATTAGGCATCTGAGGCGCCATCACCCCATTAATATTATTTTCTAGTGATTTTAAAACCTTTCTAAACAGCAATTTTGCTTCTTATTATCTACGTATTCCTATGATTTAAATACAAATTTGAATATTAGATAACTCTCCAGGAATATAACAAATAAACATTATTACTAAAAAAGGAACAAAGGTGAAGCAACAAAGAACTTCAAATCTGGAAGTCATAATTTGACAATTTATACCAAAGACAAGGCAAATAACATTATTCAAAATAATATACAATTTACTATTTAAAAATATAAAATCTTAGGTTCAGCTTTGTAATTACTAAGTAGTAACTAACCAAAAAGTTTATAAACCTCAGATTTCTAAAGTTTCTATGGCATTAAAATTAAATGCAACAAGAGAAGCATATAGAGAATTTTACGGCAGAAATGTAGAGCAGATGCCGAAATTAATAGCTGATGGCAGAGTTCCTATGTCTGTTGCTGGATTAATGCAAAGAAGATTAGATGTTAGAAATTCTGATGTTGATGTTAAAAGTTCTTATTTAGATAATTATTTTGATACTGGCGATGCTGTTGCATATCATCCAGATGGCAGAGCAAAAATAGTTCTTGATTCTCAAACTTTAAGAGATATAACTCCTCAAAGCGAATTAAGAAATGGAGCATTAGTTTTAACAGAAGATGCTTATAATGCTTTGCAAGGTGAAGAGTTCAAGAAAGGAAAGCTAGGAAAAGTTAATGATGGACTGTCAAGAGCAGATGTTAAATCTCACCCTGTTTGGAAAGTTTTAGCAAGAGACCAAGCATTGCTAGATGATTATGTTGATTATATTTTTACTGAAGGAAAACAGAGATTTAATTATGATACTGCCATGGGAGTTTATCCAAGTTCTGAACAAGGAAAAACACCTGAATTAGGGGCGTGGTATGTCAACTGGCTCGGGGTCAGGTCTGGTGCTATTGGCAGGCTCCATCTTGATGATGGCGATGGTCGGTTCCTCGGTATAGCGCCGGAGGCGCTTAGTGCGCCGGGCAAGGGTGCTTCAAATATAAGAGCATATACAATGGCGGACTTGCAAGCTTTTGATAATGCAGTAAAAGGATTGGAAACAACAGTTAGACCTGAATTGTTAGAACCATTTGCGCAATTAAGAAAAAAACTTTAATTGATTTTGTTTATTTCGCTAAATTAAACTCTTAAAAATTTCTAAATTTTTTATTCTGCAAATCTTTTTATACCTAGATTATTATAATTTTAAGTCCTGGCAACCGTGGGAAACTATGAGAAGCTGGGTTATACGCACTTCCATGATGGCAACTTTGTTGTCATAAAATACAACCATGACACCTAATGTCTTTAATTTGTAAGAATTTAAGAGTCAGAAATTAAAAATTTCTGAATGTGAAATGGCGG
>Ga0247841_10008528_pt1 | contig 14727 bp, 11 predicted proteins | sample LaCruzMarch2015__2_FD_192410 | JGI IMG/M metagenome (GOLD analysis project Ga0247841, IMG submission 192410) | Freshwater microbial communities from meromictic Lake La Cruz, Castile-La Mancha, Spain - LaCruzMarch2015_18m | ecosystem: Environmental > Aquatic > Freshwater > Lake | place: Spain...
CGATGTCGGCGCTGTTCATGTTGGCGGATTTGCTCCACCAGATCTCGTATTTGCCGTCCAGCGGGTAGGTGCCGCTCTCGATCAGTATGGTCACCTGGGTGCCCGTGGGGCCCGAGTTGGGCGTCAGCGTAGTGGTCACGCCGCACTTGCCGCCGGCGCACCCCTGGCCCTCAACGGGCACAGGACCCAGCGCCGGGAGGACGGCGATAAAAAGCGCAAAAATACCTGTCAGATATAAGTATATCCTCATATTGACAATTTAAGCCCTTTAAAATCCTTTGTCAAGGTCTCAGATACGTGCATGACATAATATTTATGCATAACCAGTACAAATGTTTCATTTTAACGTAGGGGCGTACCTTCAGGTGCGCCCGAAAGAACGGACAGGCCTGAAGGCCCGTCTCTGCAATTGCGGTCATTGTGAGGGCCCCTTTAACATGTCATTGCGAGGGCCCCTTTAACATGTCATTGCGAGGAGCGCCTTTTTATATGTCATTGCGAGGAACGAAGTGACGAAGCAATCTCAGACTATGACGTCTTCGAATCCACAGATTGCTTCGCTTCGCTCGCAATGACATGTGAATAATCGCCCGCAATGACAAGCGTCCCGTTTAGTTGATCTTAATGATTCCCCTTTTGACCGCCGTGATCACAGCCTGGGTGCGGGCGTTGGCGTCCAGCTTGCGCAGAATGGAAGTGACGTGGTTCTTAATCGTCTGCTCGCTGATATCCAGCATGCCGGCGATCTGCTTGTTGAGGAAGCCCTTGGCCATGTAGTTGAGTATCTCCGTCTCGCGCGGTGTAAGCGGTGAGACGAAGGTCTCCACGCCCTTGCCCCAGGAGAAGTCCTGGAACTGCTCCAGAACCTGGGCGGCGACCCTGGGCTGCGAGAGGAAGCTGTCGTTGAGCGGGTACTCGCCCCGCGCGGCGCGGCGGATTATGGTGATGAGCTCCTCGGAGGAGATATCGCGGCTGACGTAGCCGGCGGCGCGGGCTTTGATCGCTATGAAAAGCCCCTCGTCGTTGGGCGCGGGCGATATGACGATGACGGCCACGCTGGGGACATGCTGCTTGACCGCGCGCGCCAGGTCCATGCCGTCACTGGCCAGGCTGATATCCAGCAGCACGACGTCGGGTATCTCGTTGACCACCCTGGATATGAGCTCGCCCTCAGTGCTGGCCTCGGCGCATATTTCTATATCGGCGGCCTCTTTAAGGAAGAACTCCACTCCCTTGCGGAAGAGCGGCTGCCGGTCAGCTATGATGACCTTTATTTTTCCAGCCTGATTTGTCAACGTGTTTTCCTCTGCAGGGTCTTAAGTATCATATTACCTTATATATATAATGACGGGCAATCAGGATTTGTACTTACGTTCAGGTGCGCCCGATAATTACATTGTCATTGCGGGCGATTATACCCATGTCATTGCGAGCCCGTAGGGCGCGGCAATCTCACCGATCGACGGCACCATAGTCTGAGATTGCTTCGTCGCCAGGCTCCTCGCAATGACAGTGTGAAAATGTCATTGCGAGCCCGGAGGGCGCGGCAATCTCACTAATCGAAGACGCGATGCCATCAGATTGCTCCCTACCTTTCGCTCCTATCAAAAAGCAGTCTGTTGACGATGATTTCCCAGGGCCGCTTGCTGCCGCGCAGGTCGTTTAGCAGCCCCGCGGTCAGGCGGCGGATGAGGATGAGAGCGACCACGCCCGTGAACGCCAGTGTCATCTCAGTCGGCTGTCCGAGAAGGGCCGAGCTGACAGGGCAGGATGCGAAGCCTATGATCACTGCCAGGGGGAAGACCAGGCTGGGGGAGCCGCCCAGGCGGAGCCGCTCATCCAGGTTGCTGCCGCTGCCCTTCCAGCGCAGCGCAGTGCGGATAAGGAAGCCGGCCATGGCGATGGCCAGCGCGATCACGAAGATGATGGGGACGCCGTAGGCAAAGCTGAGTGTGAAATTGATGCCCACGCTGACAGTGTTGCCCCGTTCGCCGTCGAACCGGCGGAAGACCGGCCACATCTGCCCGCACAGTGCTGCCATACCCGACAGCGCGTTGACTGCCAGGGGGAAGCCCAGCAGGAATCCGGCCAGGACAGGTACTACGCCCTTGAGTATATCCAGCAGGAAGCCCAGTATGCCCCAGGTCCGGCCGACGCCGTACCAGAGCGCGTGGTGGAGGTCAGGCTCCCCGGAGAGGTCCACGCCGCGCATGCGTCCGATGAGTATCATGAAGGGGATGGCGCCCAGGAAATAGGAGGCGAGGATGAGAAGGATGTATAAATAGATCATCGGCATAATAAATTAGAGGAAATTATAACACACGGGCGGGTTTGAAAACCCGCCCCTACTGTAGGGGCGTACCTTCAGGTGCGCCCGATAATTACATTGTCATTGCGAGCCCGAAGGGCGCGGCAATCTCACCGATCGGAGGGGTCATAGTCTGAGATTGCTTCGTCACTACGTTCCTCGCAATGACATATTAAAGGGTGCTCGCAATGACATAGCTTCCCTTTAGTATCCTGACGATCTTTGCCTCTTGATCAGCACGATGGCCAGCACGACTACCAGCAGTCCGCCCAGGATGATGACTATAAGTATGGGCATGGACATACCGGCGGGCGCCTCGCCGCCTGCCGCCGCAGTGATGCTGAAAGCAGCGCTCTGGCCGTTCACGCTGACAGTGTACTTGCCCGGATCGGACTTCACTACAGTGAAGCTGACCATCTGTGATTTGCCCGGGTCCAGCTTCACGTCCTTTTGCGTCTCAACCTGGTCGTTTATTTTGAGCACTACGGTACCTGTGGCCCCGGCAGTCCCGCCGTTGACAATGCGCACGGATACCGTTACGGGCGCACCCGCCTTTGCCGACTCGGGGCTGACAGCCATGTCGGAGAAGCTGAAAGCAGAGGAGGCCGGAGTGGTTGTCGCCGGTGTGTGGGACGCCGGAGTTGTTGCAGCCGTTACCCTGCCCAGCAGGGCATATACGGAGAAATGGCTGACCTGCGCGGTAACCGTTTTAGCCTGGGTATTGACCGTGGAGGGGACCTCCGTCCAGGTTGAATTCTGCAGCAGGGCAAGGTAAAGGCCGGTTTCCTGGACATCCGCCGGCAGGGCAGTCGCGTCGTATTTAACGGTGACCGAGGCTGCCGGATTGAAGGTGGTGTTATCCGGGCCGAAGGCGTAGGCCTCGATGACCTTGCTGTCTGTGGGAGGGGTGGGCGAGCTGGCGAGCTGGATGACCACGATCTGCTGGCTGCCGGATGGCAGTCCGATTGCAGTGTTGGCAGCCAGGTTGATGCCTATTTTACCGTTGGCGCTGCTGACGCTGGTGGCCGCGGGCAACGTACCCCCGCTGGTGCTGAACGAGGAAGTTGTGCCCAGCACATTGGCCGAAAGCGTGGTTGTCTGCGTCTGGGTCTGCGTTTGCGTTTGCGTGGTCTGCAGCGGCATGTACCGGATGGCGAAAATGGTGAAGTGCGCAACCTGGGCCGATACTTCCTTTGTGGTTGTGTTGACCGAGGAGCTCAGGCTCTGCCAGGCAGTGCCGTTCCAGAATGCGATGTAAAGGCCGGATTCCGCCGCTCCCGACGGCAGGGAAGCCGTTTCGTATTTGAGCGTCAGGGTTGCCGGGGGTGAGAAAGTGGCGCCCGATGGTACGAAGCTGTAAGCCCGTATCAGCGTGGAGTTGTCCGAGGACGCCGGGGGATTGGACTCGCTGGCGGCCCCGAGCTGTGTCGATCCCTGCATATTTATGCTGGAACCGACCGGCAGGCTGAGCTTTACACGGCCGTCTGAGCTGGCCAGGTCCCTGGCAACAGAAAGCACGCCGTTCGAGAGCGAGAAGGTATCTGATGCTCCCAATATCGAGGATTGTATAGAAACCATGGTGGTATTTATCTGTATTGAAAGCGCCCTGGTACATGAATGCGCGGCGCTGTCATTGGCCTGCACGGTGAAGCTGTAGGTCTGGGCGGTGGTGGGTGTGCCGGAGATGAGGCCGCTGGTGCTGTTGAGCGTAAGCCCGGACGGCAGGGCGCCCGTGCTGAGGGACCAGGTATAGGGTGTAGTGCCTCCCGAGGCCGCCAGGCTGGCGGAGTACGCGGCGCCGGCCGTGCCGGCAGGCAGGCTGGTGGTGGTGATGCCGCAGGAGCCGGCAGGTACGGCGCCTATTGTCAGGTTGACCTCGGTCCTGTTGCCGGGGCTGTACGGTACCGATTGGTCGGCTTTCGTGCCGTTAATATAGAAATCGATGGTTACATCGCTTGCGGTCGGTGAAACAACAAAAATGGGGTTTACACCATATTGTCCGTTAGAATCGGTGGTGGTCGAGCCGAATTGAGTGCCGCCGACCTTGGCGACAATGCTGACGCCCGCCGCAGCGGGGCTGCCGCCGGACAGTGTGACATGGCCGTAGAAAATCTGTGGCATCGAGGGGGGCCCTTCAGCATGGACGGCTGCAGTGGACCCCGCAACCAAAGCTATGACAAATAGCAGTGTTGTCATAAGCCGTATTGCTATAAATGGTATTTTTGCGGAGAAGGTGTTAAACATGTTCAAGATTCCTCCAGCTGCTTAAAGATATTTAAACTGCGATAAAGCATGATTATTTACTTGATTAATGCAATCAATACCTGCATATTTCCGTTCTGTTTTCGCTGCGGTGTGTTGATTTATGCGGCTGCCCGGCTACCGGGCAGCCGCATAAACACGATCCGTTGTTAAGGAGCTGCACAGATGAGGCCGTTGTATGGGATATGGTATGCGATCCCGCTGATAGTAGCCGGGAATGTATCCATGCTGCCTCCTAGGTCCAGATAGGCTGAATCTCCCACCACATTTCTAGCGAACCCAACCGTCTGGTCGGTGCACCACATGGCTATCCAGTAGGTTGTGCCGGATGCGATGGAGGTGGCGGGAATGGTCAGGGAGGTGTTGCAGCCGGCCGTTACCGTCTGCAGGGAATTGTTGGCATTTATCAGGACGCCTTCGTCGTCATAGATGGCGACCTTTACACCGCTCGTAACACTTGCCTTGAGGTTTATATGGCTGACGGTGGTGGTGCTGCCGGCCACACAGGGATAGATCCACAGGTATTTTGCCATCGCGTAACCATAAGCCTGACCCGTCGTGCTACCCAGATTGCAGGTGCCGCAGGGGGAGGTATTGGTGTGCGTATAGCTGGTGCCTGTGCCGTAGACCGGTGTGGCGCCCGTAGCGTTGCCCACGGCCTTTGCCTTGAAGTAGACGACCTGGCCCGAGGTCAGGCCGCTGAGAGTGGCCGAATAAGCCCCGGTAGCGTAGACCAGTTGAGGGGTAGTCTCATTGCCGTAGGCAGAAGTCGATCCATAGACTATGGACACGTATACGGATGAATATGCGCCTTTGCTGGTCAGGTTGCCGCCCAGTGAGGCGGTGGTCGAACTGAGATAGGCGCCGCTGCCGGTGGTCACGCTCAGTGTGCTGGCCGTAATGGTAATGGTGAGCGTTCCGCTGGTGGCGGTGCTCAACGCGGCGTCCGTCACCCTTACCGTAAAGGTTGAAGTGCCCGCGGCATCCGGCGTGCCTGAAATTATTCCCGTGCCGGCGTCAAGCGCTGCCCAGCCAGGCAGGCTGCCTGTAGCTATTGTCCACGCATATGTCGAGGTGCCGCCCGTTGCCCTGAGCTCCGGTGATGAAGAGTATACGGTACCGACATAACCGGCTGGCAATGAAGTGGTAACGACGCTGAGGGCTACGGGAAGGGTGTGTGTATAGGTATTGTCCGCACCATAGACAGTGGTCATTGTCGAGTTGCCCACAACTTTTGCGCGGAAATGAATGACCTGCCCGTTGGTTAGACCGCCTGCGGGAGGGCTTTCAGGTCCGGTGCCGATCTGCGGGGTGACAAAAGCGGCCGGCGTTGACATCGAAGCCATTGTCCAGGTGCCGTATTCGTATGCCGTCGTCGGCCCGTAATCGATAGAAGGCGTTGCCGAGGTATCCAGGCTGCTCAGGCTTACCAGAGTGCCGCCCAGGGTAGCGGTGGTGCTGCTCATGTAGATGCCGCTGCCCGTTGTGACGGCCAGGACGCCGGTGCCTGCATGAAGGTCGAGATTTGTCATCCAGCCCGGTTGATAGGTAGCCGTTTCTACGGCGGCGCCGCCGTCTACTGTAAAGGTCACTGAGTCACCCGGACTGCCGCTGACAGATACCAGGTAGTTGCCGCTGGCATCGCTGGTCGTGCAGGTTGCAGCGGAATTGATCACGGCGCAGACCTGCTTGGCATTTGCAGCGGCGCCGTTTTTATAGGCGACACCTCTAAAGAAGGCCGGTACGGAAGGCGTGCTGCCTCCGCCTGTGGTGAAGCTCCAGGTCGATGACCATGAGCCTGTGCCGCCGGCGCCGGTGGCGTTAGCCCTCCAGTAATAGGTGGTGGAGTTGCTCAGCGCTGGTGATACCGTGACTGCCGTGGCTGAGCCGCTCTGCGTGAAAGCAAAGGATGTGAACGCGCTGGAAGTGGATACCTGCACGTTGTAAGTAGTAGCTCCCGTGGAGGGGTTCCACTGCAGCATGGGGCTGTTGGCTACGCCCGTGGCCCCGTTCGACGGTGAAAGAAGAGTTGGCGCCGCGGGTGGGGCTACGCTTGCCGTAGTGAAGCTCCAGGCCGTTGTCCACGCGCTGGTGCCGGCTGCGTTGGTGGCGTTAGCACGCCAGTAGTACAGGGTGCCGGCGCTCAATGCGGGCGAAACGGCGACCGAGGTCCCGGCAATGCCCGACTGGCTGAATGCGATCGAAGCAAAGCCGGAAGAAGTGGAGACCTGTACTGCGTACGAAGTGGCGCCGGTGGAGGCCGACCATGCCAGTGTGGGCGTGGTCGATACTCCCGTCGAGCCGCTGGCCGGGGATGAAAGCACAGGCGCGGCCGGCGCGCTGCCGCCTCCGCCGGTTCTGAGATTAACAGGATTCCTTTCGCCGGGGTAGAAGATGGCAGTCTGAGCGGCCACACCGTTGACTAAGAATTGAACGGTGTCGCCGCTATTGCCGTTGGTAACCAGCATATTACCGTAGCTGCCGGCAGTAGCCACTGTGTAGGAGCCCTGGATAACGGATGCTATCTGCGCCTGCACTACGGTGCCCACAGGCGCCGCGCTGCCGCTAATGGTAACTGTACCGTAAAAGATGGCGGGAAGGGCCGGCGGTCCTTCGGCGCTGACCGGTGATACGGCCAGCCCGGCCGGGATAAGCACTGCCGCAACGAGCAGCAGGCAGAACAACCGCCCCATTCTCCCGCGCAGTCTGGCTGCTTTAATAAGTATTTTCAACATGATCTTTCCTCCTTACAAAGCAGCATTAGTTGCACGGTAGGCCGTAAGTGCCGTTCGTGGTTCCTCCATAAAACACCCAGTAGCCTTTGGTCGGCTCGAGATTCGTGGCGCCCGGGGCAAAGCAGTTCCAGCCGCCGGAGTAGCCGCATATAAAGGATATCGCCGACGCTATTCCAGTGGGGAAGTAAACGTTGGAAGCCATGCTTGTGCATGATTTATAACCCACAAGGTTCCAGCCGGGGCACAGTGTGGCCGTTATCAGCGACTGTGGCGGAGCGGGACAGGAGGTGCCGGTAACAGCAAAGGTCACCGGAGATGACGTTTGTACCCAGTAGCCTTTGACAACGCTGATGCTGGTCAAAGTGCTGGGTGAACCGGGGATATAATACTGCCATCCCGAGCTGCAGTCATAACCCCAGATAATCTGTACCGCTGTGGAGTTGTCGCAGAGTGCCAGCAATGCAGCAGGAGTAATCGATGTGGCGCTGCTGGGGCAGAGAGGAAGCGAGAACAGGTTCCAGCCGGTGCCCATCGTAACATTATAGCTGGTGCATGTCGCGGGGATTGTATAGCTCCAGGTAGTGGAATAAGATGAAAGGTTTCCGGCGCAATCGTAGGCGCATACCTTCCATGTATAAGTTCCTGCTCCCAGTGTTGAGCTCGGTACCACCGAGGGGTTGCCGACCTGCGGATTGGCTATTCCAGTAACGTTGTCCACCAGTACTGAAGATGCATTGTAGGTTTCAACAAAGTATCTGACTGTGGTGCAGGTGGCAGCATCGGTGCTGGCTTCCCATACATATGTCGGATTGTAGCTGCCGGCTATGGGAGATGTGTCAGCGGGTAATCGTCCTGTATTGCCGGGCGCCGTCGGGGCGGCTGTGTCGATGCATAGTGTTCTTGTCGCAGTCCATGCTCCCGTATTGCCGTACTGGTCCTGGGCCTGCACCCGCCAGTAATACGTGGTACCGCTGGCCAACCCGGAGGACGCATAACTTACCCCTGCCTGATTGACGCTCACTACTGTTGGGCTGAATGATGAGTTGGTGGCCAGTTGGAAGTTGTATCTGAACGTGTAGTTTGTTTCCGTTACCGCCGTCCAGCTGAAAGTTGGATTAGTGACTGAGGAACATATGCCGCTGGCCGGTAATAAACCGCCGGGGGTGGCGGGAACATGTGTAGAATTAATAACCACACAGCTGGATATTATGGGCGAGGGTACAGGTGTGGCGGAGCCGCCGCCGGTGGATTGATATGCGCTCATTTGCAGATCATACGTGTCATTGGCTACACCCAGTGGGACACTGGCGTTATAGGTAGCCGTATAAGGAGAACCCGGTGCAGTTATCGGCAGGACCGGGAGATTATAAACAACCGAGCCGTTTTTCATCAGCATGAAATTGGCTACGTAGGTTTCGCCCAAATCACCCGTCAGGTTAATCGTGAAATCAATCGGAATTGTTCCGTTGACGCGAGTATAAACCTTTGCTAAGGTAGTGGGACTGGTGATATAGCAGTTGTCTACTGCTGCCATCGCCGGTGTGGTTGATGTTGCCGTGAAGCCGACCGGTATCACCAATGATAGGATGAGAAGGAGTGCCATTACCGGGCTGAACTCGAAAATCAGTTTTTTCATTTTACTTTGATCTTACCTCCGTTTTTAATTGTCTGTTTACTCTAATATTACTCTTGATCAATAGTTCCTTCGAAAACCGCATTTCACCGTAAATATAACGAAAAATCATCGGGTAAAGTTTACCAGGCCTTTTTAGCAGCTCGGCCTTTACCACCTCCTTCGCCGTTTTTTACATGCGTAATCAGTATCTCGTTGATGAGTTCTTTGAGGTGCTTTCCACTGCGCGCTGCCTCTTCCTTAAGCTTACGGTGCACCTCCACCGTAACGCTTGCTCTGATCTCAGGCATATTTTTACCTCCGTTTTCCGTTCCTTAACTATCTATAGTGGTGTATTCCATTCCATCCACTATATCCACGGTATCCGTGATATCCTGTATGTCCATCTATTCCAGCACAAACAGCACTTCCCGCACGTGCGTGATGTGCTCTATACTCGGATTATAACATTCTTGTCAAGTCCCCACCTATCCCCCTGCCCCCTTTCCTCGAGGAAAGGGGATTTATTTAATCTGAAGGGCTGGGCCCTTCAGCACAACCTCCTTGATGTCTGATATATTGCGAAGCTGGGGAAACAGGGTTGTGAGAGACGTAGATCTCGCTGCTGCGTCGCGGACGATATTATGACTGCTTCCAGCATTAGTGTTAAAATATCGTCCACTGGTAAACAGAGATGCTAAACTGTAGGGGCGGGTTTTCAAACCCGCCCGAGAGCGGGCGCACCTTAAGGTACGCCCCTACAGATAATTTCACTCACCAGGGCAGACGGTATTCCGGGCGCACCTGAAGGTACGCCCCTACATTTTGAAAAAGATATTAATGAATATTGAAAAAGAGCTGCAAAGGCGCCGCTCCACACGCCCGACCCTTCTGACCATCGGGGTTTTCGATGGAGTGCACCGCGGCCACCTGCATCTGCTCGGGCACCTGGTGGCGCGCGCCCGCGAAAAGGGTTGTCCCGCAGGTGTGGTCACCTTCCGCACCCACCCGGAGAAAGTGCTGGGGCGCCGGGATACAATTCCGTGGATATGCACGCTGCAGGAACGTACGCGGCTGCTCAAAGCAGCCGGTGTGGATATAGTTGTTCCCATAACCTTTGACCGCGACGTAGCCGGCCTGTCCGCCCGCGAATTCGTTCATATACTGCAAAAGCACCTGGATATGTGCGGACTGGTATTGGGGCCGGATTTCGCACTTGGACGCAACCGGCTGGGCGATCCGGACTACCTGCGTAAAATCGGCCAGGAGCTGGATTTCCGGGTTGAGGTCGTAAGGCCGGCAAGGCTGGAGGGTGAGGTCATCAGCAGCAGCGCTATCCGCAAACTGCTTGCTGAGGGAGATATATATAAGGTAGAGGATATGCTGGGGCGCCGCTTCAGCCTGGAAGGCAGGGTGGTGGAGGGCGACCGTCGCGGCCGCACTCTGGGATTCCCTACAGCCAACATAAAAATGCAGCCGGAGCAGGCAATGCCCGGGGACGGCATCTACGCTACCATCGCCCATAGGGGACGGCAGAGGTTGAACTCGGTGACCAATATCGGTGTGCGGCCCACGTTCGATGGGCTCAAGCGCCTGGTAGAAACATATATAATGGACTTCGACGGGGACATCTACGGGAAAAGATTATCTATTGAGCTGGTAGCCAGGCTGAGGGACGAGATGAAGTTCCAGGACGCCGAAGAGTTGAAAGTGCAGATGGCGAAGGATGTCATTAAGGCACGCGAAATACTGAGTTGAGTAGGGGCGGGTTTTTAAACCCGCCCGAATAGGATTGGACGTCAACGGGCGTATTCTTGCGGGCGGACCTGAAGGTCCGCCCCTACAATTGCGGTAAAGTTGTTTGCGACAATGATATAATTGGGATAAACAATTTGGATTCCTACAGAGGTAATATATGGCAACACAATATATACTTACGGATTTCGTCAGGCGAGCGCTTGAGAAAGCGGTATATGACAAGCTGGAGGACGGCACGTACTCCGGTCGTATCCCGCTATGCCCCGGCGTCATAGCGTTTGGCCCCAATCTTGCAAGATGTGAAAATGAGCTGCGTTCTACCCTGGAAGATTGGATACTGGTGGGGCTGAAACTTGGGCACACTCTGCCGGTGATCGGTAACATCGATCTTAACAGGGAGCCTACCAGTGAGCCGGTTGAGGCGGTGTAAGCGTCACGAATTTATCAGCCGACTGAAAAAACTGGGTTTTAGCGGTCCTTACTCTGGTGCAAGGCATCAGTTCATGATATTTGGACAGTACCGGCTGACCGTCCCTTCCAACACAGAATACTCGGTACCACAGTTGCGCATGATGCTGAATGAAGCCGGGCATATACTGGGCCGCCGCATTCAAACGAACGAGAGGGACAGCCTGTAACTCAAAGGAATAAATTTATGAAACAACTATCTGACAAAGACTTCAAAAAGCTCTTCCGTCGCGGAGTAACCCAGATCATCAACGAGGACGAGCTGCTCAAGATGATGCAGTCGGGCCGGCCGCTGCGCCTCAAGCAGGGTTTCGATCCCAGCTTCACTGACATCCATATGGGCCATGTGGTCGGCCTGCGCAAGCTGCGCCAGTTCCAGCGGCTCGGCCACCAGGTGGTGCTCATCGTCGGCGACTGGACTGCCCGCATCGGTGATCCCACGGGACGCTCGGCCACCCGCCCCATGCTCACGGGCGATCAGGTAAAAGCCAACGCCCAGACCTACATGGACCAGTTCTTCAAGATAGTGGATAAGGACAAAACCGAGGTCCGCTGGCAAAGCCCCTGGTTCGAGAAAGGTATCTTCGGCCTGGAGGACATCATCAGGTTGACATCCAAGTTCACCGTAGCGCAATTTTTAGCGCGTGAGGATTTCGCCCGCCGTTACTCCGAAGGACACCCCATAGCCATTACCGAGTTTCTCTATCCCCTGATGCAGGGCTACGATTCGGTCATGATCGAATCGGACGTCGAGTTCGGCGGCACCGACCAGGTCTTCAACTGCATGGTAGGCCGCCAGCTGCAGGAGATGGTGGGGCAAAAGCCGCAGCAGGTCTTCCTCATGCCCCTGCTGGTTGGAACGGACGGTGTACAGAAGATGAGCAAGAGCCTGGGCAATTATATCGGCGTAACCGATCCTCCGGCTGAGATGTTCGGCAAGACCATGTCCATCAATGACAGCATGATCATACCGTATTTGGAGTTGCTGACCGATGTGCCGGATGAAGAGATCGAACATTTCAACGCTGGCATGGCCGACGGGCGCCTTAACCCCATGACGGTCAAGAAGCGCCTGGCCCAGGAGCTGGTAAAGGATTTCTGGAGCGCAAAAGACGCCGAAGAGGCGGCCGGGGAGTTCTCCCGTACGGTCCAGCACAAGGAAGTCCCGGACGACATACCGGTTGTGAAAATCGCCGCCGGGTCAGCCGTCCTTTTGTCTGCGGAGATAGCGCGCGCCGGTCTGGCCAAAAGCCGCTCTGAGGCACGCCGCCTGCTCGAGCAAAACGCAGTGGAGATCAACGGCAAAACGGTTAACGAGGATTTAGAGATAGATAAGATAGATGACGGCAGCATTATTAAGGTGGGCAAGAGGCGCTTTATCAAGGTAGTCAAATCGTAGGGGCGGGTTTTTAAACCCGCCCGTTGCGGGCGCACCTGAAGGTACGCCCCTACAGGTAACTGGAATCTTGTAGGGGCGGGTTTTTAAACCCGCCCGATTCTTGCATAAAATAACATTATGGCCGATCTAATAAAACGGAAAAATGCGCCCCGCCTCCGTCATTTTGACTATTATGGTTCAAATATATATTTCGTTACTTGTACAACTCATCTGAGGGAGCCGATCTTTATCAGTGAGCGGCCCGTTGATATAGTGATCCCCGTCATAAATGATTCTTGCGATAAATTTGGATTCAATATATTAGTGTTCTGCTTCATGCCAGATCATTTACACCTTTTGCTTGGCGGGCAGGAAAATTCTGACCTCAGGGATTATATGAAAACCTTTAAACAGGTCAGTGCACATAACTATAGAAAGGACTTTAATGAGACACTGTGGCAGCGAAGCTACTACGAGCATGTATTGAGACGGGATGGGGCCATTGAGGATATTGCACAGTATATATTGAATAACCCGGTCAGGGCAGGTATGGTTCAAGATTTAAAGCAATATCCTTATTCAGGTTCATCGTTATTCGATATCAATGAATTGTAGGGGCGGGTTTTTAAACCCGCCCGTTGCGGGCGCACCTGAAGGTACGCCCCTACAGGTAAACAAAATGTAGGGGCGGGTCTTTAAACCCGCCCGCGGCGGGCGCACCTGAAGGTACACCCCTACAGGTAACGAAATGTAGGGGCGGGTTTTTAAACCCGCCCGCGGCGGGCGCACCTGAAGGAACGCCCCTACAGGTAACGAAATATGCAGGCGCGCCTGCTGGTACGTCTATGCGCATATCTGAATTCCCTTGCCAGCCCAAATAATCTATAATTTACAGACTAATCTTTAGGGAGGCTTCTAAAATGCAGTTGAGAATTCCAGGCCCCACACCCTGCCCGGACGAGGTACTGAAAGCAGGCGGTCGCCAGATGATCAATCATCGCGGCAAGGAATTTGCAGAGATGCAGAACCGGATAACGCCAAAACTACAGCAGTGCTTTCAGACCCGGAACGACCTTTTGATCCTCACCACCTCGGGTACAGGCGGCCTCGAATCAGCTGTTGTAAATACACTGTCACCGGGCGATAAGGTGCTGGGAGTCTCCATCGGTATCTTCGGAGACCGCTTCGCCGAGTGCGCAAAGGTCTACGGCGCTGAAGTCATCCCCCTCAAGTATGAATGGGGCCAGGCAGTTAACCCGGACGATGTTAAAAAGGCGCTCAAGGACAATCCCGGCGTCAAAGCGGTCCTGGTTACGCACAATGAGACGTCAACCGGCACCACCAACCCGCTTAAGGAAATTGCCGGAGTTGTCAAAGAGGCCGGCAAGCTGATACTGGTGGACGCTGTCAGCAGCATGAGTTCCATCGATGTGCAGGTGGACACCTGGAACCTGGACGTCGTCGTCACCGGTTCACAGAAGGGCTGGATGGTCCCGCCGGGACTGGCCTTTGTCAGTATCAGTGAGGAAGGCTGGAAGGCGCATGCCCAGGCTAAAATGCCCAGGTTCTACTTCGACTATACGCGCGCCAAGAAGTTTATCCCGGACGGGCAGACCCCCTGGACCCCGGCTGTTGCCATCTACTTCGGCCTGGATGTTGCCCTGGACATGATGCTGAAAGAAGGGCTGCAGAACATCTTCGCCCGCCATGCGCGGGTAGCGGACAAAGCCAGGAAATGGATCAAGTCAAAAGGTATGGAGCTGCTCGTAGCGGACGAGAAGTATGCGTCGAATACAGTGACGGCGGTCAAAGCCCCGGCGGATATGGAAGTATCCAAATTCACGGGCACGCTGCGCGATGAATATAAGGTGGTCATCGCGGGCGGGCAGGGTGGCATGAAAGGCAAGGTCTTCCGCATCGGACACCTGGGCTTCGTTACCGAGAAGGACATGGACGAGGTACTTGCTGCGATGGACAAGGCACTGCCCAAAGCAAAGAAAGCTTAAATTGTAGGGGCGGGTTTTTAAACCCGCCCGGTGTAGGGGTACGTGCCGATTCGGGCGCACCTGAAGGTACGCCCCTACAGGTCAATCAATGTAGGGGCGGGTTTTCAAACCCGCCCGGCGTAGGGGTACGTGCCGATTCGGGCGCACCTGAAGGTACGCCCCTACAGGTCAATCAATGTAGGGGCGGGGTTTCAAACCCG
>Ga0247841_10008529_pt1 | contig 14725 bp, 12 predicted proteins | sample LaCruzMarch2015__2_FD_192410 | JGI IMG/M metagenome (GOLD analysis project Ga0247841, IMG submission 192410) | Freshwater microbial communities from meromictic Lake La Cruz, Castile-La Mancha, Spain - LaCruzMarch2015_18m | ecosystem: Environmental > Aquatic > Freshwater > Lake | place: Spain...
AGAAACACTTATTGACCTCGCTGATCTGCTGCGGGTCGAACGAGTTAAGGGCTTCAGGGCGGTTTAGCGTGATGACGGCTATCCTGCCCTCTTTCTGATAACCTACTGCCATGGTAATCCTCCTTCGTTGTCGATCGATAATTGCCAAATTATATCAAAACTAAGGGATGGAGCGACCTTTAGTTCTCCACAGGGAAAGATTGCTTCGCTTCGCTCGCAATGACCTGTTATGAGGAACCTCATTCCCCGCCCTCATTTAAGGGCTTCGGCTATTTCGCGGGCCAGTTTCTCGCTATCCTCGCCGTCCAACCCATCACCCACCTCAAGCCTGCGCACCATATTTTTTATCTCGGGGGACTTTTCAAAAAGCTGGGTGATCCTGTTATTCTGCTCGGCGATGACCGCGTCCAGCGCCGTGAAGTCCACGCCCAGGTTGTACTTGCTGTTGAAAAAATAAACCATCCGCTTGACCGAGCGCGGGTCGTCAATGGGCACCAGGTAATACGGCACAGGCACCCACAGGTTGACCGCCGGTATCCCGCGCTGCCCGGCCAGCCAGGAAAGATATGAACTGAGGGTGGGCTTCTGGCCGGGAGGGGACTCATAATCGTTGTCCGCCAGTACGTTATACGGCTCCAGCGCGGCCTTGATCTCACGATTATTCACGATCGAAATAAGCAACCGCGGGACCGTGTGGGCGGCGGATGATATCATGGCGCCCAGGGTGTATATCTCCCTGACCCCGCAATCCTGCTCAGCTATGTCCAGCAGCGATGTAAGGAAATGGTGCCAGCCCATGCGGGGGACACTGCTCTTGAAGATCACTATGTTACTGCGATCAGAAATATATAGCCTGCTTTCGGGGAAGCGTGCCACATCGTCCACCACGTTCACCCCTCCCATGGGGAAAAAGCCCTCCGGCGGTATTTCAGCTAACTCCCTGCAACCGAGGGACTGTATGAGGTAGTCCGCGGTGCGCATGCCCAACCCGCCGGCATCCTCCGCCCAGGCAACGACCAGGACGCCTCCCTTTAGACCATGAATGCCGCCCTGGTTAACAGTCGGTTCCCCGCTCAACGCTGTTCTCCACCACCGTCAATTTTAAAGAATTTATCCATATCTTCGAGAATTTTCTTCTTATCCTCCTCGGTTATCAACCCTTCGGATTCGGCCGCCGCCACGGCAGACTCTTTGAGACGGTCGAGTTGCTGTTTTATCTCGTCGGGAAGTTTCTCGTATAGCCGGGTCAACTCACTCTCGCTCTGCCGGGCCAACTCATCTATAACTTCCATATCTATCCACATATCCAGTGCCGCCGAAAGCACTTCGAGCACCGACCTGGACCCCTTGGGATAGGGAAAGGGGAAACCCTGCAGGTAAACGGGTATCTCTCCCATGATGCACACCGCGTCGATGCCGCGGCGGCGGGCTATGCCAAGCAGCAGCCCGTTGAGGCCGGCTATATTGCCCTCGCCCCCGCGCCCCTCGATGTCCGACATCAGCACTGTATTATCATAGCTTTTAAATTCAGCGATAAGACCGGCCGCGTTGGGAACAGCCCATGCCCGCGACCTGGCAGTGTGGTGTATCGTCGCCACCGCGGCACCGGAAGTGTAGATGCGCCTGCACTTATACTTCTCAGCCACGTCCATCACCAGGTTGGCCATGCCGTAAGCCATGCTGCCCTCGGCGTAGATTCCCCCTCCCTCAGCCGGCTGCTCCTCCCCGATAAACAGGATCAGGTCACGTTTGCCGCCCCTGTGGTAGAAAAACTCGCTGGTGGGGAAAGCCAGTTCCACCAGTTCACCGCCCCTGATAATCACCTTCTTGGGATAAAAATATTGGTAGGGCTCTATGTACGCCATCTGTTCCGCCCGCAGCGACCTGCGCAGTGTGTCCAGTGCAATCAGCCCGATATTGCCAATGCCCGGCCAGGCAGCAATCATCACGGGGTCGATCAGCCCGGGCTCTTTTATATAGCGTATCCCCATATATTCCCCTCCGGCAAATTGATTATAGCATACCAGGTATGGCCTCAACGGCAAGCCTCCTGCGGGCCGGCTTTTTACGTACCTGTGCCACGTTCCAGACAGCTATGCCGAAACTTGACATTGCCAGGCATAATCGTGATGATATTAGATAGTGCAGGTACCGTGAAGTGAAGGAAAAGGGCCGCAGGGTCAGCGCAACCGCGTTAAGTATGAAAAAAGACAATAAGCTGCCGGGAATCATGTTAGTGGACGACAGCGATGAGAACCTGCGCATGTTCAGCACCGTCCTTACAAACAAGGGCTACCGAGTCATCACTGCCGGAAACGGTGAGGAAGCCCTGCAGAAGCTGCGTAAGGGGCCGCCTGATTTAATACTCTCAGATATACTCATGCCGGTGATGGACGGCTTCCGCCTTTTACAGGAGTGCAAAGCGGACCCGGCCCTGAGCCATGTCCGGTTTGTATGCCTCACCGGCGCTTTCACCGACAGTAAAGACGAGGAACTCGGGCTCAAGCTGGGGGCAGACGCTTTCCTGCGCAAGCCCATCGAGCCGGACGACCTGGCGAGTGCACTGGCGGAAGTGCTTTCGAGAAAACCTGCAGTAAAAAAGAGGGGACGCAAACCCCGGGCAGGTAAGGACATCACTCAGGCCGGCCTTTACAACGCTGCCCTCATGCAGAAGCTCGAGCAGAAGATAGAGGCGCTGAAAAATGAGCTTTCCGAGCGGAAGAAAGCCGAGGAAGGCCTGGCTGAGAGCGAGGAGCGGTACCGACTGCTGTTCGAGACTATGGACCAGGGCGTGATGTACTGGGCCGGGGGAAGGGTCATCTCGCTTAACCCGGCGGCGTCCAGGATACTTGGCCTGGGACAGGATGATCTGCTGGGACTGGCGTCCACCGATCCCGTATGGAAGGCCTTTCACGAGGACGGGAGCGACTTCGCTGCCGGCGATTTCCCCGTGGTTGTGGCGGCCGAAACCGGCAGGCCCGTTCGGGACGTGACCATGGGGTTTTTCAGCAGCAAGGACGAGAGGTTCCACTGGATCCGGGTGAGCGCCATACCCCAGTTCCGCCACGGTGAAGAGCGGCCCTACCAGGTCTACTCAACCTTCGCCGATATAACAGACCGCTTTTTCGCGTTCAAAGCCCTGCAAGAGAGCGATTCGCGCATGTCGGCCATCCTGGAAAATACCCGGGACTTCATATGGTCGGTAGACCGCGATTACAGCCTGACCACTGCCAACGATAACGCCCGCAGGCTTTATAACCAGATTTACGGAACCACCCTCGTAGAGGGAATGGACGTACGCTCAGCCATACCACAGGAAAACAGGGGTTTCTGGAGCGGGATCGGTCAACGCGTGTTCAATGGTGAGCAAGTATCCTTTGAAAGACATCTTGAATTTGCAGATGGACCCATCGACCTGGAATTCTCGCTCAGTCCCATCGTTTCACCTTCCGGCCGCACTACAGGTGTGTCCTGTTTCGCCCGCGATATCACCGAGCGCAGGCAATCGGAGCAGCGGGGCAGGATCCGCCGCAACCTGGCATTATCGCTGATCGGCATCACCAACATTGAGACTGCAAGCAGGCTGTGCCTTGACGCCGCCATCGATATGGCCGGCTTCGATTCGGGCGTAGTGTATATACTGGATGAGGATACGGGTGATTTCAAGGCAGTCCACTATCACGGCATTTCACCGGCCACGATACATAATCTATCGGTCCTGCCGGCCGGTTCGAAGTGGGCCAAGCTCATAACCAAAGGCAAGGCTTTTTATGTAAAGGCCGAGGAATTCACCCCTCCCTTTGATGAACAATTGAGGCCTGAGGGTTTCACCTTCCACTCTACCATACCCATACATCACGGCAACCGGGTGATCGCCTCTCTCGGGGTGTACTCTCATGTCGAGAATGATATGCCCGACGTGGTGCGCAATTCACTGGAAGCCATAGCGGCCGACATAGGCACAGCGATCGAGCGCATCAAGTCCAGGCGTGAACTGCAGATAAGCCAGGAGCGTTACAACGTTATCGCGGATAACACCAGCGATGTCATATGGACCATGGATAAGAATCTGCGCTACACCTACTTCAGCCCGTCGGTCAAAAAACAGAGGGGCTATTCACCTGAAGAGATACTGCAGTTAAAAGTTGACCAGGTGGTCGCGCCTTCGTCGATTCAGCAGATCATCGACGGCGTGGCCAATGCCATGGTGAAGCTCGAAAGTCAATCGAACACAGGCCCGGTCACATATACCGGTGAGATGGAGGTCTCATGTAAAGATGGTTCAACCTTATGGACCGAGACATCCTTCACCGTTATCGCAGATGAGCATGGCAAATTCAACAGCCTGATGGGCATATCGCGCGATATCACGGAGCGCAGGAGCGTGGAGCAGGAGCTCAAAGTGAGCGAGCAACGCTACCGCTCGCTATTCCACCAAAATCCTGCCATTACCTACGCGCTTGACCTGCAGGGACATTTCACCAGCGTCAACGCAGCGGCGGTCAGGATAACCGGCTATTCGGAGGAGGAGGCAATGAAGCTGGATTTCAGCCGGGGGATAGCACCTGAATACCTGGAGACAGTCGAAAAAAGCTATGCCTGCGCGCTCAAAGGTGAGCCCCAGTCCTACGACGCCGCAATAATCGCCAAGGACGGCAGGAGAATTGACGTCCACATTACGAGCACACCCATAATTATCGACGGGAAGGTGACCGGCGTCTACGGCATTGCCGAGGACATCACCGGGCGCAAGAAGGCAGATGAAGACCTCAGGGCAGCCCTGGAGAACGCCAGTTCCATACTGGAAGGCACCATTGAAGCGATCGTCTTGATGAGCGAACTGCGCGACCCCTACACCGCTGGTCACCAGCGCATGGTCAGCCAGCTTGCAGTGGCCATGGCAAGGGAGATCGGCATAGAGGCGGAAAGGGTACAGGACCTGGCCGTGGCAGGCCTGCTGCATGACGTTGGAAAGGTCTACGTCCCCTCGGAGATACTGAGCAAGCCCGGCAAGCTTACCGGGCTCGAACTGGGCCTGGCCAAGGCCCATGCAGAAGCCAGCTACAACATCGTCAGGTCTATAAAATTTTCAGGGTCGATCGCACATATTGTATGGCAACACCACGAAAGGATGGACGGGTCAGGTTACCCGCAGGGACTTAACGGTGACCAGATTATGCTTGAAGCCAGGATCTTAGCCGTGGCAGACGTGGTCGAGGCCATGACCGCACACCGTCCATACCGTCCCGCCCTGGGCCTGGAGAAAGCGCTGGACGAGATAACCAGGAACCGCGCCACCCTCTACGACGCACAGGCAGTGGACGCCTGCCTGGCACTGTTCAACAATAAGGGCTTCCAGTTCCAGGTTTAAAGGCACGGCACGGCGTCAGTCCCTGCAAAACGGCGGGTATTTTGCGATTATGAGCGCTGATACACAGGCTTTCAGCCTGCTGGGAGAAAACGACCTCTACCTTTTCAACGAGGGCAGCCACCTCCGCCTCTACGAGAAGCTGGGAGCCCACCCGGTTTGCCCGGATGGGCACGATGGGACGTATTTCGCCGTCTGGGCCCCCAACGCACAGCAGGTTTACCTTACAGGTGATTTCAACGGCTGGGAAAAGAGGGGCTCCAAACTGGCGCCCCGCGGTGATTCCGGCATCTGGGAGGGCTTCGTCCCCGGCCTCGGCCAGGGCGCCCTCTACAAGTACCATATCGAGTCCAGTGTGCGCCGCTACCGGGTGGACAAGGCCGACCCATTTGCCTTTATCTGCGAAACCCCGCCCAAAACGGCCTCCGTGGTATGGGATTTATCCTATACATGGGAAGATGGGCAGTGGATGGACGGGCGCGCGAAGGCCAATGGGCTGGACTCCCCCATATCCATTTACGAACTGCACCCCGGTTCCTGGATGCGCCGTCCGGAAGAGCATGACCGCTACCTCAGCTACAGGGAACTTGCTCCCAGGCTCGCAGATTATGTCAATAAATTGGGCTTCACGCACGTTGAGTTAATGCCGGTTATGGAGCACCCCTTCTACGGCTCCTGGGGATACCAGGTAACGGGGTATTTCGCGCCCACCAGCCGTTATGGCACGCCCCAGGACTTCATGTACCTTGTGGATTACCTGCACCGGCACGGCATCGGGGTCATACTCGACTGGGTACCATCGCATTTCCCCACCGATAACCACGGACTGGGCTTCTTCGACGGCACTCACCTCTACGAACATTCAGACCCACGCACGGGGTTTCATCCCGACTGGAAGAGTTTTATCTTCAACTACGGCCGGCACGAGGTGCGCAGCTTCCTGTTGAGCAGCGCCATGTTCTGGCTGGATAAATACCACGCCGACGGGCTGCGTGTGGACGGCGTGGCCTCCATGCTCTACCTTGACTACTCGCGTAAAAAAGGTGAGTGGGTGCCCAACCAGTTCGGAGGGCGGGAAAACCTTGACGCCATCTCGCTGTTGCGCCGCTTCAACGAGGAGATTTACAGGAATTACCCGGGGGTGCAGACCATCGCAGAGGAATCCACCGACTGGCCCATGGTCAGCCGGCCTACCTACGTTGGAGGTCTGGGCTTCGGCATGAAATGGGACATGGGCTGGATGCACGATACGTTGGAGTACTTCGCCAGGGACCCCGTCTACCGCAAGTACCACCACGACAGGCTTACCTTCCGCATGCTCTATGCATTCAGTGAGAACTTCGTCCTCTCCCTGTCCCACGACGAGGTTGTGCACGGCAAGTCCTCGCTCATAGGCAAAATGCCCGGCGACGACTGGCAGAAGTTCGCCAACCTGCGCCTGCTCTTTGCCTGCATGTTCACACAACCGGGCAAGAAACTGGTTTTCATGGGGGACGAGATCGGCCAATGGCACGAGTGGGACCACGAGAAAAGCCTGGACTGGCACCTGCTGCAATATCCGGCGCACAGCGGGCTGCAGCGACTGGTGCAGGACGCCGCCGGCCTCTACCGCGGCGAAGCGGCGCTTTACGAGCTGGATTTCGACCCGGGGGGTTTCGAATGGGTGGACTGCAACGATTCGTTGCACAGCATGGTAAGCTACCTGCGTCACGGTCGCTCTACAGAAGACATATTTTTAGTAGTGGTGAATTTCACCCCCGTGCCTCATTCGGGCTACCTGTTGGGCGTACCGCGCGGGGGACACTGGAAAGAGGTGCTCAACAGCGATGCGGTGACATACGGCGGCAGCGGCCAGGGCAACCTCGGCGGTGTAGATGCCGTGTCAAGTGCCTTCCACGGCAGGCCGTTTTCCCTCAGCATCACGGTCCCGCCGCTGGCGGCAGTGGTCTTCAAATCGTCCGTGCCTGTACAGGCCACCGGGCAAAACGGCTGACGGGAGGACATGTATGTCCGCCCCTGCATTTTAGTTAAATCGAGGCCGTTTTAAAGCGGTATCTCCACCTTGATGGTAGTGCCCCTGCCCCTGACCGAATCTATTTCCACCTTTCCATCCAGCATCTGCACGCGCTCCACTATCCCGGCCAGTCCCAGCTTGCCTTCCCGCGGCAGCGTACCTATCTTTCCGGCCTGGTCAAACCCGGCGCCCCGGTCGGTCACGCTGACCCTCACACTATCGGAAAGGTATTCAATTGCCACGTCGGCCGATGATATTTCGGCATGCTTGGCAGCATTGATAAGGGCCTCCTGTATTATCCTGAAAAGAGCCAACTCAGTGTCCGGCTGGAGCCTCTTTTGTTCCCCGTTGATCACGACGGACACTTCCATGTCATACATTTTCTTCAGTTCGCCGGTCAGCCACTCCAGCACCGGCAGCAGGCCGAGGTCGTCCAAAACGGGTGGTCGCAACTGGCGGCTGAACCTCCTGACCTCTTCCACTGCCCATTTCAGCCTCTTGTATATGGCGTTTAGCCTTGTCGTCTCCTGGGCCGTGAGGTCGGGTTTTCCCGCCAGGAAATTATCCATCTGGTAGATCAGGGCCACCAGCGTCTGCACAGTCGTGTCGTGCAGTTCCCTGGCTATGTACTTGCGCTCCTCCTCCTGTACCCGCGTGATCTGCCTGGCGTAAAAGCGCAGGTTCTGCTCCGCCAGCTGCCTTTCCGTTACGTCCTCCAGTATCTCGATGGCACCTATGACCTTTCCCCGGCTGACCAGGGGGCTGGCTGTGAAATGGTACCACTTGCCGCTCTCACCCATCGAGGGAAAAAAGTCTTCAGCTTCATATGCGCCCCTGATCAGGGCAGACTTCCTGGCCCGGCCAAGGTAGCTTGCCGCTATCTCCTCCTCCGAAGCCCCGTCCGCAATGAAGTCAGCCAGCACAGGCCTTTGATGCCCGTAGAAGGCCTTCCATTGGTTGTCTGTGCCAAGCACCTGTTCCTTGCTGATGCCCGACAGCACCTCCAGGGCCTTATTCCACTGGATGACATGGTGCTTTCTGTTGACTGCGAATACAGGAAGGGGGAAACGCCCAAGCACGCGGGCCAGTATCACGTCGGAACTGGTGCGCAGGTCCTCCCTGTTGAGGTAGAGCTTGACCACGAAAAAAATGAGCAAGCCTGCCGTGACAGCCAGGGCAAAAAGCAGGACAAGGATGACGGTTATGTATGACATGGCAAACCGGTCAGCTCAGGTCCTTGAGGCTTAGCCAGTTCCTCTTCATGGCCTCCACCACCGCCTCGGTCCGTGAGCCTACCCCCAGTTTGCTGAAAATGATCCTCAGGTGGCTCTCAATGGTGCTCACGCTCAGGTGAAGCTCATGCGCTATGGCATTGTTGCTCAGCCCGCCGGCCGCCAGTTTAAGCACGCTTATCTCCCGCTCGCTCAGCAGATCCGGTGAGGGCTCCTGCGGGGCGTCCCCCTTGCCCACACGGAATTTCTGCAGCACCTTCTTGGCAATATTGGGGTGAAGCACGGACTCACCCCTGTGGACAGCTTTGATGGCCTCCACCAGGTCGGACACCCCGACATCCTTCAGCAGGTAACCGGCTGCGCCGGCGGACAGCACCGAGAAGATGTACTGTTCATCGTCGTAGGCGGTCAAAACCAATATGGCTACGGCTGGGTAAAATGCCTTGATCTGCCTGGTCGCTTCGATACCATTCAGCCTGGGCATGGCCACGTCCATGAGGATGACGTCCGGCTTCAGCTCCCTTGCCAGCCTGACCGCTTCTTCGCCGTTGCTCGCCTCACCGACAACGTCAAACTCGGGTTCACGCGTCAACGATTCGCGGATACTCTCCCGCACAACAGCATGGTCCTCGGCCAGCAGAATCTTTATCGAATCCAACTCAAGCTTATCCCGGCTAAATTTGCAGTAAGTATACAACTGCACTTAAGCGCAAGTAAAGCGGCTTTTACATTCAAAATGATATCCCCGCCAGCTGTCCGCAGCAAGCAAAGCTACTTAGCATCCGTACCCAGCGCACCCTGCAACAGATCCACCATGCCACTCCCACCCTTCTTCTGGACAAAGGCCAGGATGATGGGCAGGAATTTTGCCACCATACCAGGGTCGAGTCCCAGCTTTTCAAATGCCCCGGCCAGCTCTGCCAGTTTGCCGATCTGCCCAAGTTGAGAATCCCCGCCGGCAGCCGAGGCAAGTTTCCCTACCATGTCCATCAGTCCACCACCTCCACCTGCTGAAGATTGCCCACCTCCGCCGGCCAGCCCACCCAACGCGCCGAATAGTCCGCCACCGGTACCCTCCTGCTGGGGCGCAGACTTTGCCAACTCGCCGATATCTGGAATAGCCGTGGTCAGCTTTGAAAAATCCCCGCTTCCCATTTGCTCCTGTGCCAGCTTAAAGATAGTTCCGGCACCACCTTCAGCCTGCTGCCTGTCAACGCCCAGGTTTTTTACCAGCAAATCCACCAGTTCCATTTCGATACCTCCTCTTATCTATAGTATATAGCGTATTGAATTTTTCGGCTTTGTGCAATAGACTTGAAGCACATTTTGGAAAATGTTTTATTAACGTTCAAGATCGCTATCCGGTTCCTGCGCTCAAACCCCGGGCAGACGGCGCTTATTACCTTCGGGATGGCAATCGCGGTATCTATCCAGATATTCGTTGGGCTACTCATCGGCAGCCTTCAGTCCAGCCTGGTTGAGAGCACTGTGCGCAACTCGCCGCAGGTGACCATTTCATCCGCCACCAGGGTACCGTCAATATTCGCCTGGGACAAGATTATCGATACGGTGCAACGCACCGGCCTTGTTACAGCCGCTTCGCCGGTAACCGCCGGCAGCGCCGTCACCGTTAAGGATCAAAAGACCATCCCTCTTGTGTTGAAGGGGGTACACGTGGAAGAAGCTGACCGTATCTATAATCTGAGGGATGCCGTTTACGCCGGTGATCTCTACGTAGGCAGCCGTGACGCCCTGATCGGCCGCGAACTGGCCGCCGAATTACAGGCAGGGGTGGGAGACAAGCTTACAGTTGTCCTTCCAAGCGGGAAAGAAACTATCTTCAACATCACCGGCCTTTACGACCTGGGCACGGCTTCTGTGAACAAGACGTGGGTCATCGCCAACATGCGCACTGTGCAGCAGCTGCTTGGCCTGCCAGGGCGCATAACCTCTATCGAGATATCCGTACCGGATGTGTTCGCCGCAGACAGGGTTGCAGGGCAGCTGGGAAGGGAACTGGACAACAGCGAGATCAAGATAGACAACTGGAAGGAACAGAACCAGGAGCTGCTGGGTGCGCTGAGCAGCCAGGGCATCTCCAGCACCATCATACAGGTAGTCATCGTCTTCTCTGTCGTCATCGCAATTTCCAGCGTCCTTGCCATCACGGTCCTGCAGAAATCTCGCCAGATAGGCATACTCAAGGCCATGGGCATCAAGGACCGGTCGGCATCCATGATCTTTATTTTCGAGGGACTGCTGGTGGGACTGGCCGGTTCGCTGCTTGGAGTGGGACTGGGGCTGGGACTGCTTTACTCCTTCGATTCTTTCTCTTCAGGCCCCGGCGCCGCAAACACCATCAAGCTGACGATCGATTACGGCTTTGTTGTTCTCTCCTGGGCAATAGCAGTGGCCGCGTCCACGCTGGCCGGTCTTCTGGCCGCCAGGCGCTCGCTTAAACTCAACCCCATCGATATCATCAGGGAAGGCTGAATGGCAAATATTGTTGAACTAAAAAAAGTGGATAAGGTGTACCGCGGGACCATCGATACCCAGGTACTCTTCGGCATCAACTTGTCCTTCGAACAGGGCAGCTTCAACTCTATCGTGGGTGAATCAGGCAGCGGCAAGTCGACCCTGCTCAACATTATCGGGACGCTCGACAGGCCCACGTCGGGGGAACTGTGGCTGGAGGGCCGCTCCACCTCTTCTCTCAACGCCGACAGGATGGCGGAACTGCGCAACCGCTCCATAGGATTTGTTTTCCAGTTCCACTACCTGCTGCCGGAATTCAGCGCCATGGACAACGTGCTGATGCCGTGGCTTATCAGCAACAGGAGGGCCGACGCCGGCGTGAAAAAACGGGCAGAGGAGTTGTTCGACCTGATGGGCATCGCCAGGGTGAAATATAACATGGCCAATAAGATGTCAGGAGGCCAGCAGCAGCGTACAGCCATTGCCCGCGCGCTGATGAACAGTCCGAGTGTTTTCCTGGCGGATGAGCCGACCGGCAACCTTGACTCGGAAAATACAGGGGTGATTTACAGGATATTGCGGGATGTGAACCGGCAACTGGGGACCACCTTCATTATCATCACGCACGACCGCCGCATCGCTGAGCAGACGGACAGGATAGTGGAGATCAAGGATGGGCGGATCGTGATGGATTCATCGCGATAGCAAAATGTCGGCCGGCCGCCTGCATAGCGGGTCCATCCAGAAACACATGCTCTGGCCCTACAGCGAGTATATTTCCTGGCCGAATGTGTGGACCCAGTTTTTCTTGAGCGCCCCGGCTGCTTCGGCCGTCTTGTCCACGCCGATGATTACGATGGGCTGGCCGCTCTCACCCCTCCCCAGGAAGGTGTAGAAATAGAGCACGTTGATGCTGGCTTCGCGCAGGGGCTTGAGGATGGCCTGCATGGCGCCGGGGTGGTCGGGTATCTCAACCGCCAGCACCTCGTTCTCAATCACCCTGTAGCCGTTGGCCTTGAGCACGCTGAGAGCCTTGGCGGGGTTGTCAGCCACAAACCTCACGGTGCTGGTACCGGATGTATCGGCCACCGAGATAGCGCGTATGTTGATGGCCTCGCGTCCCAGGCATTCACTGACCGCCAGGAACATGCCGGGCACGTTTTCAAGTATGACCGATACCTGCTTTATACTCATTATTCACTCCTTATCAGTCCTGCCCGCCACCGCACAGCCGCTAAAATCAGAATAGATTATACCCCGCTTCGAGGGCTTTTTCATTTATCTCGATCAGCTTCTTCTTGGCGCTGAGCGTCCGCCTGAGCGCGGCTACCAGGCTATTCATTTCGACCAACCCGCTCTTCCTGGCGAAGGCGCCCAGCATTATCATATTGGCAGCACGGGGATTGCCCAGGTCCTCGGCGATCTTATTGGCAGGTACCCGCACTATCTCGATATCGCCGCGGATTATCTCAGCCTCCACCAGGGATGAGTTGAGGAAGAACAGTCCCCCGGACTGTATGTGGTGCTGGAACTTGACCGCAGAAGGCTGGTTCATGGCGATAACGAACTCCGGGGACGAGGCCACAGGCGAGGCGATCTCATCATCCGAGATGGCCACCGTGCAGTTGGCCGTCCCCCCGCGCACCTCGGCGCCGTAGGCCGGCAAATAGGTTACGTTCCTGCCCTCCAGCAGGGCAGCCTCCGCCAGGTTGAGGCCCATGGAAAGCACACCCTGGCCGCCGAAGCCTGCGATGAGGGCCTTAATCAGCACCCTTTTTCTCCGTTATGTCTTTGAAAACACCCAGCGGGAAGATTTCAGTCATCTCTTCGTCTACCCATTCCCAGGCCTTCACGGGGGTCATCCTCCAGTTGGTGGGGCAGGGCGAAAGTATCTCCACCATGGCGAAGCCGCGCCCGTCAAGCTGGACCTGGAAGGCCTTGGCTATGGCTTTTTTAGCCTTCCTGATGTTGGCCGGGGAATTCACGGCCACCCTCTCGATATAGGCCACGCCGTCAAGCATGGCCAGTATCTCGCTCATACGGATGGGGTGGCCTTCCAGCAGGCGGTCGCGGCCGTATGGTGAGGTGGTTGTCTTCATGCCGTGCAGTGTGGTAGGCGCCATCTGCCCGCCGGTCATACCGTAGACGGCGTTGTTGATAAAAATAGTCGTCACATTCTCGCCCCGGTTGGCCGCGTGTATGGTCTCGGCCGTGCCGATGGCGGCCAGGTCACCGTCGCCCTGGTAAGTGAAGACCACGCTCCCGGGAAAGGCCCTCTTGATCCCCGTAGCCACCGCCGCTCCCCTGCCGTGCGCACATTCAGCCATATCCACGTCGAAATAGTTGTAGGCGAAAACCGAGCACCCCGGCGGCGGTATGCCGATGACTTTATCCCGCAGCCCCATCTCGTCTATGACCTCGCAGATCAATCGGTGGGCGATGGAATGCCCGCAACCCGGGCAATAATGGAAGACCGCTTTCTTCAACGATTTCGGATGGGTATATACTGTTTTCATCATTTCAAACCTTTCTGGTAATAAAGCCTGGATATAACGCGGGCAACCTCGCTGGGAGTAGGCACCACTCCGCCCGGCCGGCCGTAGAAGGCAGTTTCTCCCTGGCCTGACAGCGCCAGCTGCACATCCTCCAGCATCTGGCCCATGTTCATCTCGAATACCAGGTACTGTTTCACCTGCTTGGCCATTTCCCTCAGCGGCTCATCGGGAAAGGGCCACAGCGTGATTGGCCTCATAAGTCCCACTTTAAGCCCCTCCGCGCGTACGTTTTTAATTGCCCCCTTGGCGATACGGGCAGCAATGCCGTAGGCCACCACCACCAGCCTGGCGTCGTCCAGCATAAAAGTCTCATATGTAGTTTCTTCCTTCTTGATCAGGGCGTAGCGCCTGAAAAGGCTCCAGTTGATCTCCTCTAGCTCGGCCGGGTTTGAGGTAAACGTTTTAACTATGCGGCTGGGATGCCCCCCGCACCCCCGCAGCGCCCCCTCGCGCACCGAGGGCACCGCCGGCGCCTCCCTGCTGAACTCGACCGGCTCCTTCATCTGCCCCAGTACACCATCTCCCAGGATGATAACAGGTATCTTGTATTTTTCAGCCAGGTCAAATGCCCGCATGGTGAGGTCGGCCAGCTCCTGCACGGATGAAGGCCCCAGCACGATGGTGCGGTAATCGCCGTGCCCGCCGCCGCGTGTGGCCTGGAAGTAATCGGACTGCGCTGCCGAGATGCTGCCCAGGCCGGGCCCGCCCCGTTGCATATTCACGATAACAGCCGGCAGCTCACAGGCCGCCAGGTAGGAGATGCCCTCCTGCTTGAGGCTGATGCCGGGACTGGAAGACGAGGTCATGGTCCTGGCACCCACTACGCTGGCGCCGTAAACCATGTTTATCGCGGCTATCTCGCTCTCTGCCTGCACGAAGGAACATCCCTTGCGCCGGCTGAGGTGGGTGGCCATATATTCTGTGAGCTCATTCTGAGGCGTGATGGGGTAGCCGAAATAGCACTGGCAGCCGGCCCTGATGGCCGCCTCGCCGATGGCGCTGTTGCCGTCCATCAGCACTTTAGTCACGGTACACCTCGATGGCCACCTCCGGGCAGACGATGGCGCAGACGGCGCAGCCG
>Ga0247841_10008530_pt1 | contig 14725 bp, 16 predicted proteins | sample LaCruzMarch2015__2_FD_192410 | JGI IMG/M metagenome (GOLD analysis project Ga0247841, IMG submission 192410) | Freshwater microbial communities from meromictic Lake La Cruz, Castile-La Mancha, Spain - LaCruzMarch2015_18m | ecosystem: Environmental > Aquatic > Freshwater > Lake | place: Spain...
AAAGAAATGCTTGACTTTAAAGGTAAAGTATTACCGTCTAAGGAGACTACTTACCCGCAAACCAGATATCTTTGATAGTAATCGCCACCATTAAGACCATAAGCAGTATAAAACCAATTCCGTTGAGTAAATTAAAAACAATCGGTTTTATTTTTCTTCTGATGATAGCTTCAATAGCTAAAAGAAAAACTCTCCCGCCATCAAGTGCCGGAAAAGGTATAAGATTAATTAACGCCAAGTTTATAGATATCATCGCCACAAATCCCAAGAAATATGAAAGACCAAACTGCATAGCAACTCCCGACATTTTGGCTAGACCAACTGGACCAGAAACATCTGAGAGAACACCTTTTTTGAAAGAGAAAACTTTTATCAAGAAGTCTTTCAAACCAATAGCTATACTTTTTGTTTCTAACACGGTAAGTTTTGCTCCAACAACAAAAGATTTAAAAAATCCGTATTTTGCAATTCCAACCATCTCCATAGATACACCAATAGCTTTTTTATCTTCTACGAGACCCTCTTTTCCAACCACATCGACAATATTGTTTTTCCCATTCCTTTCATAAAGTAGAGAAACTTTATCGCCGGTAGAAATCTCTTGCTGTACAACAGAAATAGAATCTGCAATTTTTGAATCAGCACTTATTATCCTATCTCCAACTTTAAGCCCAGCAAGTTCTGCAGGAGAATCTTTTAAGACAGAAACAATCATCACCTTGGCGTCTTTAATATCAAGAGGAGAATCTTTAATTTTAGTAGATATAAGCCCTAAGTTTAAAGATATCGAAATAAATATCCACGCAAATATTATATTAAAGAATATTCCAGAGAGGAGGATTATTGCCTGTTTCCATCTTGGCGCAAAAGATAGATTTCTTTTCTGCTCTCGTTCACTCATTACCACCCCTTCTTCTGGGTCTTCTCCCCAGATTTTCACATATCCTCCAAAGGGAATCAAATTTATTGCATATCTAGTTTCCCCTACTTTTTTACTGTATATTTTTGGCGGAAAACCAATGGCAAATTCATCTACTCGAATACCAAATAGTTTGGCCATCAAAAAATGCCCAAGTTCATGGACAAAGACCAAAACGGTAAGGGTTATTAAAAAGACAATTATTATGGTGATCATTAACTATTTATTTCTTTTTCTTTCTTATCGAGAAGAATTTCTAGGTTATTCACTGAATCGTCAATAATTTTCTGCATTTCATCCTTGAAACGAAATTTATCATCTTCTCCCATACCTCCCTCTTTTTCTTTCTCTTGTATTTCATTCCAGATTTCATCCCTAACAGAACGCAATGATACTCTGGCCTCTTCTAGCTTTGCTTTTGCAGTTTTTTTGAGTAGTTCTCTTCTATCTGCAGTAAGTTCGGGAAAAAATACTCTGACACCCTTGTCGTCAACCTGAACAGATACACCCAAATTTGCTGAAATTATAGCTTTCTCAATCTCCTTTGTCTGACCTTTGTCCCAAGGAGAAATCCTTAAGACTCTAGCATCCTCAATAGAAACTCCAGCTATCTGATTTACCATCATCCTTTGGCCATAAGCTTCTACCAAAACATTATCTAAAATAGCTGGAGTAGCAATGCCCGTCCTTATGGCCATGTACTCTTTCTTTAGCCACTCCTCTACTCCTTTTGTTTTTTCTTTTAAATTTTTAAAATCGTAGTTCATCCCGTTAGAAGTAGATCACGAAAACAATCGGAACCTACTATATTATTTAATATAATTAATAAAATTGATTCTTTTTAAATTATCGCATTCCCTGTGATCGTGGCTTCTAACGGGATAAATCCTATTAGAAATATTCTGTATGATTATTATATCAAAAAGGCGTCTATTTTAAAACTGGTAAAAGCAAAGCTATGTGTTCCATAAGCATTTTAAGCGATGGCGACTGTTCCATGGCATAAAGTCTTGCCTTTTCTATTTCTTCTAACCAAAGAGACGAAACTGTAATGTTATATGATTTCTTTATCTCTTGTTCTAAAGATTGGAAAAAGTTTATAACCATTATTTTACTTTCTTCCTCGTCCGATATTTTCTCTGATAATTTTTTAATTAATTCTAGCCTTTTACCATATCCAATTTTTAAAAAATTAACTGTATCAATGTATGAATCTACTTCAGATTCCTTCATGTCCATAAAAGTAGTCCTAGATTTTAATGTTGGGATGAAATTTCTCGCAGATGGTGATACAAGGAAAAAATGTGTGTGAGGAGTTGGTTCTTCAAACATTTTAAGCATTGCGTTCTGTGCCTGTTCCGTAATGAAATTCGCAGAGATTATAAAAAACTTTTTGTCGCCGTTTGTCGGCTTTTGAGATTGTGCATCTTTTATCGCTCGGCTTTCATCCACACCCAAGATGTCATATTGCCCAAGCCAAAAATCAGGATTGCCTTTTGTTTTAAACTTCAGATCCTTCTGCAAAAAAAGACAGACTGCATCTGTGCCTTCTTTACACTTTGAGGCAATGCAATAGGAATGATACATTTCTCCGTCTTTTGTAATAGGTTTAAAAATCATTCCATTCATAATATATAAATATGTAAAAACCGTCCAGCCCCTTCATAAAAGGCTGGACGGTTCTTCTTGAGAGATTATATAGTCACCATCGTCTTTTCGGAAGGAAAACACTGATCTTCTCTGACAAGTGTTTCAACATAAGAGCGACTGATCGGACGATCGGCAAAGTAAAAAATCGTTTTACCTCCAATTACCAAACGGTCCCACCACTTCATTGCCTTGCCCAGATGAGTTCTCGTTTGTTGAAGCATGTTTGAAGAACACTTCCCCTTCGCATCCGGAAAAATAATGATGACTTTTGCCTTACACGACATATGACTCTCCTCTCCACTTCGAGTTAATAAAAAAGAACCAGTGAGGTTCTTTTATACCACAATTATAATAAAAAGCAACCAAAAAATCAGCGTTTAGCAATCACACTCTTTTTGTAAGTCTCCAAATGTTCAAGTGCTATACCTGTTCCTTTTGCCACACAATAAAGCGCATCTTTTGCTAAGACGGCCTTCACCCCAGTCCTTCTATAAACAAGTTCTGGAAAATTTCTAAGCTGTGAAGATCCTCCTGTCATAATGATTCCACAATCTATAATATCAGCGGCCAGTTCGGGAGGAGTTTCTTGTAATACATCCTTTATAGCTTTTATCATATCCTTAAGTTCTTTTGAGATAGCTTTCACAATCTCGTTTGTTTTTATTTCAGTTGAACGAGGAAGTCCTGTAAGAAAATCTCTTCCTTTTATTATCATTGAGAGTTCTTCTTCCATCGGTACGGCACTGCCTATTTGTATTTTTATTTCTTCGGCCGTTTTGTCCCCAATAGCTAGGTTAAATGTTTTTTTAATATAATCCGCAATGGCTGCGTCTATTTTATTCCCAGCGCATTTTACAGATGTTGAAGAAACGATTCCACCCAGAGATATAACAGCCACGTCTGTAGTTCCTCCACCTATATCTACTACCATGTGTCCCATCGCTTCATAGATAGGAATACCTGCGCCGATAGCAGCAAGAATAGGTTCTTTCACAATATATGCGTTTTTTGCTCCAGCTTTTATCGCAGCTTCCACCACGGCTCTTCTTTCGGTTGAGGTTACTCCAGCAGGAACAGATATCATAACTTCTGGTTTAAAGATATTCCACTTACCCAAAGCTTTATCAATAAAATATCTAAGCATTGCTTCTGTAACTCTATAGTCAGCAATCACACCGTCACGCATTGGCCTATAAGCAATAATACTATCCGGAGTTTTTCCAATCATGTCTTTGGCTTCTGCACCAACAGCAAGTATTCTGTTGTCCTGCTCAGACACAGCAACAACAGAGGGTTCCATAAGAACTACTCCTTTTCCTGGGACAAATACAAGTGTATTAGCTGTCCCTAAATCTATACCTAGTTTTCTAGTGAAAAATGACATATTTTTGTATATGTTGCTATCTTATATCTTTTATAGAGTTTTGCAAACAGGCTTTACTTAAATGCTTTAGGTGATAGAATCACGGTTAGATACTAGTACACAACGGCACCTTCTTGTGCTGACAACAAAACAGGAGAAAACAGATGAAGAAAAATCCAAAAGATGTATCGAGGGAAATTGTTGTTGCTTGTCCAGAATTGATTTCTTTTATACAGATGAGAATTGACAATCACGTCTTGGGGCCAGAATATGAAGGGGAAATGGAAAAGGCTAAAACGTCGATCGAGGATATCATGATCAAGGCTGGTCTCTCTCCAGGAGACTTTACAATATCGGGAGAAGTATGTTTTGTCCTACGTCTTTCTCCCACAACAAAAGCACCCGTGGGTGCAAAAGTTGTAGAAATTCCTCTTGTGAGAACAGAGGTCTGAAATCAGAGAAATGAACAGCTCGCCCAGCCCCATATGGGGCTGGGTTTTCTTTTTTATATCACATATGCTATAATGTTTGGATGGATCCCGTTAGAGGCCACGATCACTTTTGCGGGGTTAATAGGAAGTTTTTGTTTTGATTATAAATCATTTTAAAAATAACAATGCAGGTTATTAGAAGATCGTGACCTGCCTCTAACGGGATGGAAAATAAACTAGACAAAATAGGAGAATTAATAAAGGATCTACGCGAAAGAAAAGGTATGACCCAAGAACAGTTTTCAGAAAAACTTAAGACAACACAGAGCGCTATTGCTAGAATTGAAAGCGGGGAGCAGAACCTGACAACCGAAATGATTACAAAAATCAGCGATGTGTTGGGAAGTGAACTCGTTAGTATATCAAAAGGGGCAATGAACTTTGAAATAGAAGGTGGACTTGAGCTTTCAGGAAAGGTCATCACTAAGACATCCAAAAACGGTGCTATGGGTATTATCTGCGCTTCCCTATTAAACAAAGGCAAAACAACTATAAAAAATGTTCCCAAGATAGAAGAGGTATACAGGATGGTGGAAGTTCTACAAAGCATCGGTGTTTCGGTTAAGTGGGATGAGAATGATCTTGAGATAGAACCGAAAGAAATAAATCTAAAAAATATAAATATTGAATCGGCAGAAAAAACCAGAAGCATAATAATGCTTATTGGACCATTGGTTCATTACTTTAAAAGCTTTTCATTACCACAATCTGGTGGATGTAAACTGGGGGCGAGAACAGTCACACCACATTTCTTTGCCCTAGAAAATTTTGGTATCAATATAAAAGCAAAAAGCGATAGTTATGAAATAAAATACAAAAAACTTAAACCTGCAGAATTTGCTTTATATGAATCTGGAGATACGGTAACAGAAAACGCCATAATGACAGCATCACTTATTGAAGGAAAAACTGTTATTAAATTTGCTTCTGCAAATTATCAAGTGCAAGATCTCTGTTTTTTCCTTGAGAACTTGGGAGTAAAAATTGATGGAATAGGTACCACTACTTTAACAGTCCACGGAATAAATGAGATAAACAAAAATATTACATATTTTCTAGCTGAAGATCCGATCGATTCAATGTTCTTCATCGCTTCAGCGATACTCACAAAATCTGCTATCACAATAGAAAGATGTCCTGTTGATTTTCTTGAGATAGAATTATTAAAACTTAAGAAAATGGGTTTTAAGTTTAAACTCTCAAAAGTTTATAAAGCCTTAAATGGTAAAACCAATCTTGTGGATATAAAAACTTTTCCTTCACAGCTGAAAGCATTACCGGATAAAATAGAATCTAGACCTTACCCAGGACTAAACATAGATAATCTCCCCTTCTTTGCGGTCATTGCAACACAGGCAAAAGGACAAACATTGATACACGATTGGGTTTATGAAAAAAGAGCAATTCATTATAAAGAACTAGACAAGCTCGGTGCAGATACAATACTTGCTGATCCACACAGATTTTACGTAAATGGAAAGACCGACTTAAGGCCAACGGAAATAATTTGCCCTCCAGCTCTACGTCCTGCTGCGATTATTTTGATTGGTATGCTTGGCGCAAAAGGAAAATCAATCTTAAGAAATGTTTACAGTATAAACAGGGGTTATGATGATATAGCAAAAAGATTAAACAGTTTGGGAGCTCATATAAAAACTTTGAGAGAATAGTTTATCTGAAATCGAAGTGGACTTTGTTACCATATCTCAAATCGAGATGATTAAGTTTATTTAAAAATTCTGAATTTGTTTCTATTGTTTTGCTTTCTACCAAAGACTGGATATTTTCTAAAGTTTTATTCAAATCTTGTTTATCGTCAAAGTATATTTTTGCACCACCTTTTAATATTACCTCGTAATATTCATCAGTTGAGACCAAGTCGATAACAGGAAAATTTAATTTACCAAGTGATTCACAAAAAGCTAGTAAATTAGAAAAAGAAATGCTTGAAGTATAAACGGAACCTAATGTTTCTTCCTTATTTAATTTGCCAAAAAAACTTATTATGGAATTGCCAAAAAGTTCCGGAACCGGAGCAAAAAGCAACCCTTCCTTATCCATAAAATAACAATCTGGATTTGAACCAACCCTGTCTTCACACCACTTAGCTTTTACTTCCCTCTCTTTGATTTCTATTGCTAGTCTGTCTTTGTCTAAAAGAAAAACTTTTGCTTCACTAAGTTTTATAAATCCTTCTAGAAGCTTTTTTTCAATTTCTCCTTTTGGAACAATTAGGAAGTTTTTCTTTGATATAAAGCCCAGATAATTTTCTCCCAAAACACTTTCCACAGTAGCACTGATATCTTCATCTGACACGGAAGAAGAATTAAGAATTTTTATTTCTTTAATCTGAAGCATACTTATCCTCGAGATAAAGCAGATATTTGCAAAAATAATCAAACAAAGAAATACCCCAAAAACAAATCTTATTAAGACCTTTTTTCTCCTTCTGTTCTTTAGAGAACCACTGATATTGCTTTGTATATACATTTATATACTTACTTCTTGCCGATGAACTCACGGCCACCCATATATTTTCTTAATCCTTCCGGAATCTTTACACTTCCATCGGCTTGCTGATTGTTTTCAAGCAGAGCAATAATAATTCTAGGTGTTGCTATAGCGGTATTATTGAGTGAGTGGGTAAATTTCAGTTTACCATCTTCGTCTTTGTATTTAATATTTAGTCTTCTTGTCTGAAAATCATGGAAGTAAGAGCATGAATGTGATTCTCTGTATTTATTTTGTGTAGGAATCCAAGCTTCGATATCGTATTTTTTGACTTGTCCTTGTCCAAGATCACCTCCACAGTTTGCGACAACATGATATGGAATTCCCATTGCCTGTAATATTCCTTCGGCATTTAACAAAAGTTCCTCATGGTGCTTTACGCTTATCTCATGAGATGCTTCACAGAGAATAACTTGTTCAAATTTGTAGAACTCGTGAACTCTCATTATTCCTTTTGTGTCCTTACTATAGCTTCCCGCTTCCCTTCTAAAACAAGGAGAAAAAGCTAACATCTTTTTTGGCAAATCTTCTTTCTTAAAGACCTTGTCTGCATAATAGCTCATGGTTGCAACTTCAGCAGTACCCGCAAGGAAATCATCATCTTGTGTTTTATATATTTCATCTTCTCCTTGAGGAAGATATCCAGTACCAAGTAATGTTTCTCTTTTTACAAGTGATGGAACAACCATCAAAGAATAATCCGGATGCTTTTCTCTAAACAAATCTAGCGCCAATTGCCAGATAGCAAACTCAAGCTCCGCCCCTTCATTTTTCAAAAAATATCCACGGAAGCCAGCGACTTTTGTTCCGGTAGTAAAATCAGCAAGATCAAGTCTCTCCATAATCTCAATGTGATCTTTTATGGGAAAATCAAATTTTGGTATTTCTCCCCAAACTTTGACTTCTTTATTATCCGCATCACTATCACCTTCAGGAACTGAGACGTCTGGGATATTGGGAACCAAAAGCATCTGAGTCTGCCATTTTTTCATTATCTCTTTCAGTTCTTCTTCTTCCTTCTGAAGACCTTCCTTTAAGGTTTTCATCTCATTTAGCAAAACCTGTTTTGCCTCTGGATCTTTCATTTGAGGAAGTCTCATGCTTACAAGATTTTGTTCTGACCTCTTTTTTTCAATAGAAGAAAGAAGCTCTTTTCTGGAGTCATCAATTTTGAGCAAGGATTCTACATCGAACTTTAAGTGCTTTTTTCTGGCACCCTCCCTTATGAGATCTTTATTTTCTCTTATGAATTTAATATCTAACATGATAGATTTTTAACGAACGAAGTGAGTATAAAAATCATCACCCTGTGAAATAAAAACTTTCTTAAGTTTTTCCCGCCTTTTAGGCGGATATTTCACCGGGGTCCAATCAGTATAATCTCTTCACTTTTTATTTTGTTAAACTAACCCTATTAGTCTATCAATAAATGGCAAAAAATACAAAACAAAAAACTTATGATAAAATATTTGTGAAATGTTAAAAGATTTTGAAATAGAAATTCTAAAAGGAGAAAACGTGCCGTATAGATTACAAGAAATTCCGGACAAGCCGGAGAAAATATTTCTTATGGGCAAACTTCCCTCTCCCGAAACAAAACTGCTCTGTGTTGTCGGTTCAAGAAAATATACGAACTACGGAAAAGAAGTTTGTGAGAAACTCATAGAAAGTTTGCGCGGTTATGATATAGCGATTATTTCTGGGCTTGCACTTGGGATAGATAGCATTGCTCATAGGTCTGCACTTTCGGCAGGATTAAAGACTATTGCTGTCCCCGGTTCAGGGCTTTCGGAAAAAGTCCTCTATCCTTCGAGTAATAAAAACCTCGCCGAAAAGATTCTGGAAAAAGACGGAGCTTTGATTTCAGAATTTGAAATGGATTTTCATGCGACCCCTTGGAGTTTTCCACAAAGGAATAGAATCATGGCGGCACTTTCTGATGCAGTACTTGTGATAGAGGCAGAGACAAAATCTGGTACACTTATTACTTCAAAACTTGCAACAGAATATAACAGAGATGTACTCACGGTTCCCGGCTCTATCTTTTCAAAAACATCTGAAGGACCAAATATGCTTATTCGTCTGGGAGCAACACCAATTAGAAATAGTGCGGACATTTTAGAAGCCCTTGGATTTAAAGTGGATGAAGCTCCTCAAAACCTCGAACTGAAATATGCAGATTGCTCCGAAGAAGAAATGAAAGTCGTTAAAATACTTTCTGTGCCCCTTGCAAAAGATGAATTGATAAGAGAAATGAGAATGCCGGTATCTCAAGCAAACACGATTATTTCTATTATGGAGATAAAAGGACTACTAAAAGAAAGTATGGGAGAGATTCACCTGACTTAAAAAAATTTATGAGTAACTTCTTTTTTTCTAACCGGATAATAACGTACGACCGTACATTATTATCCGGTTAAGAATCTAGTGTAGTTTAAATACTTTAGGAATTGTGGTTTGATAATTTAGAAATCTAGAAATTTGGAAAGAAGTGTTTATATATAAAAAAAGAAAATCCCCGCGCTCTGTCCTCAGAGCGCGGGGAGATTTTAATCAAAAAACGTTTTGAACTTATTCGGCGAGCACAACAGCGGGGCTATTAACGCTCAAATCATTGACAAGCCAACGATAGCGCCCACGCCAACCACCATTATCGAAAAATAAGAAAGGGACACAGAAATCGCCATTGGCATCGCGATACAGAGTCCCCCAGAAAAAGATCTCTTTTCCCTTCCAATCCTTTGGAATGAAACGAAGATTCTTCAAGAGAAAGTCTCTGAGTTGTGCACCAAAGACTGGTATGGATTCCAGCTTTTTGCGAAGCTTGTTCCCTTCGATAGCTTTGCCATTCTTCTGGCTATTATCGAGATGCAAACTGAGTTTCGTAGGATCAAACTTCCTCAGACTTCTAACACGGTTGGGTAATTGTTCATCATTGGACAGAAGTGACCAACCAGCAGGAATGGAAGGTTGATCGATATCATAATCAATGGAGTGTTCCACAAGCTTGATTTCGGAGCGACCTAAAACAACTTCGTTGACCAGAGAGATATTATCCCCAGCACAGAGCCAATCTACGACCCTCGTGCCGAGACCATTTCTCCGTAATGCCGTCTGTAACTCTTTTGCCGGACCGACGCCAAGAATGAACCCGTTGCTACTATTTTCCATTGCAACCTGTCCTTTCTTTCTGGACTTGCCTGTAAAAACAAGCGTGTCCTTTTTTTCCTGCTTACCCAGCAAGATATGGGGCTGTGAACACCACAGCTTCTAATATAATCATACACTTTAATATAACCTCTGTCAATCCGCTTGGAAGCCCCGCTTCCAAGTAACATGGAGTGTAGATAATCTTCACGCTATAGTGTGAAGATTATCTACACTTATTTTGTCACATATACACGATCGTGTATATGTATATATTTTAAATTGTGTTTTTATATCTACGCTATGGCGTAGATTGCATATAAGCCATTCCAAACAATTGACAAACTTCCCTTTTTGCTATAAGATGGCTAAGTTATTTACAAGTGTACAAAAAGCTAACCCCAAAGCAAATTCTTTTACGAAAAAATGCAATGGAACTTTTTGGCGAAACAAACGCGCCAAATTAAGGCGCAATTTTTTATGGTAAAAAAGATAATAAAAGATGAAGTAGAGTTGATGGAAGAAGAAAAGCAAGCCAAGTCAAAAAAAGACAGCTTGATGTCAAAAATCTTCAACGAGAGCAAAAACCCCCCAATGCAAGGAGAGGTTGTTGAAGGTAAAGTTATCGGTATTGAAAAAGCCAGAGTTTATGTAGATCTTACTCCATATGGAACAGGTCTTATATATGGAAAGGAATTTATAACTGCAAGAGATGTTATAAAGAAAATAAATATAGGTGACACGGTATCTGCAAAGATTGTCACAACCGATAGCAAAGAAGGCTACGTAGAATTATCTCTCAAAGAGGCAAGACAAGCTCTTATCTGGGATGAAGCAGAAAAAGCAATTAACGAAAAAACTATTTTTGAACTTCCTGTTCAAGAAGCAAACAAAGGTGGACTTATAATCACATGGCAAGGTATTACTGGTTTCTTACCTGCATCACAATTAAAGTCTGAACACTATCCAAAAGTCGAAGACGGAGATAAAGATAGAATACTTGAGGAACTCAAAAAGCTTGTTGGCCAAAAGATTTCTGTTGCTGTAATTACAGCATCACCAAAGGAGGGTAAGCTTATCTTCTCTGAAAAGAATTTAGAAAAGAAAGAGAAATCTAAGACAGTTGAAAAATATAAAGTCGGAGATGAACTAGATGGAACAGTCACCGGGGTTGTAGATTTCGGTATGTTTGTAAAACTTGAAGATGGACTAGAAGGTCTTGTTCACATATCAGAACTTGATTGGGCTTTGGTAGACAATCCAAGAGCACTATTTAAGGAAGGAGATAAAGTTAAGGTTAAAGTCATTGAAGTTAAAGACGGAAAGGTTTCTCTTTCTGTTAAAGCTTTGAAAACAAACCCTTGGATTGAAGCTGAAAAGAAATACAAGAAAGGTGACACAGTAGAAGCTGTTATAATCAAATTCAACAAGTACGGAGCACTTGCAAGTATAGAGGAAGGAGTTGCAGGACTTGTTCATATTTCAGATTTTGGAACAGAAGCAAAGATGAAAGAAAAAATTAGCCTTGGTAAGAGCTACAAATTCAAGATTAATGTTTTTGAACCAAAAGGACAGAAATTGGGATTGAATTTTATTGAAGAGAAAACGGCCTAGTCTTAACAGAGAAAATCACCTATCGAACTCGATAGGTGATTTTCTGATAATTTTTAAGAGTTGAAATTGCTCATCGCATAGTCCTTCCCTCTTTCTACAAAAGCTTCCAGAGCTTCTGCGATCTTTTTAAAAGTCTTTTTCATTATCTCGACTTCTGGTTTTTTGAACGAACCGACGATAAAATCTAAGATGTCATCTCCTTGTGGTTTCTTTAATTTACCGGAGGGGCTCACAGGACAAATTCCGACTCTTATTCTCGTAAACTCCTGGGTTTTTGCTGCTTTTATCACAGACTCAACTCCTTTGTGTCCTCCAGAACTTTTATTAAAAGAAATTTTAAATTTCCCCATCGGCAAATCCATATCATCATGGATAACTATCATATTGAGTGCATCCTTTTTACTCTTTACTATAGTCCTCACGGAGTCGCCAGACTTATTCATAAAAGTTTCCGGCATGAACATAAGCACAGTATTTTTTCCAAGCTTGGTTTTTGCTGTAAAAGCTTTCTCCTTCATCCCACTCTTCCACTCATCTGCACCAACTTTTTTAGCAAAAGTTTCTAATGCCATTCTTCCTGTGTTGTGTCTTGTCTCTTTATATTCTTCTCCCGGATTTCCCAAACCAAATATTGTATATTGCATAAAAAAGTTATTAAAAAATTAAATAAATTCACCCTGTTAAATAAGATTTGAGCCTTTTTCTGATAAATATTTTCCCATGATAAGTTTTTAAGTATTTTTCGCGATGAGTAGCGTCTCTCTGATTATAACATGCTTCATAATATATAAGTTGTACTGGTAACCTATTCTTCGTTGATTCCACCAGACCTTTCTTGTGTTGCTCAAATCTTAATTTTAAATTTTTCGTAAACCCTGTATAGAATTTCTTATCTTTCCTTGAGTATAATATGTAATTATATAACATAGGCAAATTTAAAATTATTTAACAGGGTAAATTCTACATACAAACACAACCTTGTGTCAAACGACTATTTGTAATAAAATGGCCATTAATGCAATCAATTAAGAGTTTTCTCGAGGAAGTCGTCATTGTAGTGGCATTATCTTTGGTTGTTGTGCTACCTATAAGATACTTCATAGCCCAGCCTTTTATCGTATCAGGGCAGTCAATGGATATCACTTTTGCTGATAAACAATACTTAATAGTAGATCAGTTTACTTATAAATTTATCGGGGAACCAAAAAGGGGTGAGGTTATAGTATTCCGTGTTCCACAAGAAGCCTTGGCGCTTTCAAATTATACCCTAGATAAAAAAATGTATTTTATTAAAAGAATTATCGGTATTCCTGGAGATACAGTAGAGGTAAAAGGAAATGACGTAACGATATACAATACAGAAAACCCAAACGGTCTTAAACTAAGTGAAAGTTATGTCTATATAGATAAAATGATACCAACAAGAAACATAAACCTGACAGTAACATTAAAATCTGATGAATATTTTGTTATGGGTGATAATAGGAACAACAGCTCTGACTCAAGATTCTGGGGACCGCTTAAAAGGGCAAACATAACAGGTAGACCGATACTGCGACTTTTCCCCTTTACAAAGATAAATATTTTCCCAGGATATAGTCAGTTTGAGTAATAAGTTAATCCCGTTAGAGATTAGAAAATTAGTTAATGTAGGTTTTATCGGTAAAAAGACAGAATCAATTATTTGCGATGGTTTTAGTCAGGAGACGCCGAGTTTAATAAAAGATAAAAGTAAATCAATAATTATTAGTTATTAATCAGATAAACGATAAGTTGTAAATATACAAACTCGGCTATCTCTAACTGGATGAAAAAAGAACAGAAAAAAAAGATAGGGAAAAAGGAAACAAAATTTATTAGTTTTTTCCCTATAGAAGAAAATTTAAATGCTCTTTTGTATTACGGTTTTACAACAACAAGTTGTCCTAAGATATCAAAAGAAGATACGGACAGAGCTGAACACATAAAAGATTCCTGGATGAATAACCCTAAAGATCTTCCTTGGATATTTTCAACTGAATTCGCCGAAGAAAGAGCATCAGTCTTGAGAAAATACAGTGAAGAAAACATGCAAAATCTTCCCCAACCAATACTTTTGGCATTTGAAACAAACAAAGGAGCTCCTCGTGGAAAAAAATGTCTTAATCTTGAAATACTTGGCTCACCCTCAAGTGTGTGTGAAGCCATGCTTTTAAAAACCGCGATCGCAATTCTTCAGGATAATGGTTCAAAAGATTTATTTATAAACATAAACAGTATTGGCGATAAAGAATCTTCAAATAAACTCGGAAAAGAACTTACTGTCTATTACAGAAAAAATCTCGGTGGACTCTCCCCTACTTGTAGGCAAAATTTTAAAAAAGATTCTTTCTACGTTATACCCTGTGATGAAAAAATGTGTTCGCTTTTAAAAGAAGGGTCTCCCATTGCTTTGAGTTGTTTGTCAGATGAAAGTAGAACGCATTTCAAAGAAGTTCTTGAATATTTAGAAACAATGCAAGTGCCATACAACATAGATAATTGTTTGATCTCAGATAGAAAATACTGTTCACAGACAATTTTTGAAATAGCACAGAAAAACAAGAACGGTGGAAAAGAAGTGTTGGCCACAGGTTTCCGTTTTGATGGATTTGCTCAGAAAATAGGTATCAAAAAAGAAATTCCTGGAGCAACAATAAAAATATTCATAGACAAAAACTCAAAATCAAAACAAATTTCCAAAATTAAGAAACCAAAAGCTTTTTTCATTCAGATTAGCGATGATGCAAAACTAAAAAGCCTAGACGTTATAGAAACTCTAAGACAAGACAAGGTCTTGGTGTATCACCTACTTGGTAGAGATAAGTTCGGTAGCCAATTTTCTTTAGTGGAAAAGCTAAAAGTACCATATGTTATCATAATGGGTAAAAAAGAATCTTTAGACAACACAGTGATGGTTAGAGATAATATGACAAGATCACAACAGACAATTCCCATAGAAGAATTATCAATGTATCTTAAAAAGCTTCCATTAGATTAATATAAGAAAAC
>Ga0247841_10008531_pt1 | contig 14724 bp, 13 predicted proteins | sample LaCruzMarch2015__2_FD_192410 | JGI IMG/M metagenome (GOLD analysis project Ga0247841, IMG submission 192410) | Freshwater microbial communities from meromictic Lake La Cruz, Castile-La Mancha, Spain - LaCruzMarch2015_18m | ecosystem: Environmental > Aquatic > Freshwater > Lake | place: Spain...
GGTCGGTTTCACATCAAGTCCCTCATTCAAAAAGTAGAGGACGCCACATCCTGCCAAAATCACAACATCCCGTGCGATCACCAACACGGGAAACCAGAGTGGGAAGGCTTGATGCCAGTTGCTGAAACTCAGAGTCACAATGGCCGTAAGCAAAAGCCCCTTGTCCGCGATGGGATCGAGCACCGAACCGAGTCGACTACGCTGGTTCCAGTGCCGGGCGATGTAGCCATCCAACCCATCCGTTGCCGCCGCCAAGATAAAAACAAGAATCGCCGCTACGCGCTGCCACTCGAGAGGCGATCCGCCATCCACACTCCGCCCGTAGGAAATGCAAAAAAAGACAAAAACCGGGATCATGAGAATGCGCGAAATTGTCAGTTGGTTTGCCAAGGTCATGACTCAATCTAAAACGATTTTTCCACATTGGCACGGTAGGTTTTTTAAGGTTGGTCGTTTTCTGCGGCTTCGGGCGGATTTTTTACAACATGGCATCCATGATGTCTCGAAGGCGGGCGAGAATATCGAGCTTGGCGGGAAGTGGGGTGACTGCTCCGTCATCCTCGATCCTCCAGGCAAAGAGGGCTACGGGCTTGGAACCCGCAGATGGGCTCTGATGAATAAAAAAATGATTTCGATGCGCATCTCCAGCAAGGCGTCGCAGTGCTGGCGAAAGATTTGGCTGGGCTGCCACATGCATACGGGTTTCCTTCCATGCTAAATCCGAAAGGCCTCGAGGCTGGATGCCCTGCGGTCGAACCCTGCGGGGCCTTGACTCTCAGACCCCCATCTGACAAAAGGTGAGTATCGGTCTGGGCGGCTCTCAACTTTAAACTCCGAGCCAACGCTTCGTAGGGCCGAGAGCGGTTTCTTATCAGCTCAGCCCGCATTCTATGGACGAAGAGCCAACCAACTCGCGCGGAACGATTCTTTTGATTCTACTGGCCGTCGTGGCTGGGGTGGCGATTGGCTTGGTCGGTGCGGGATTTCGGTTGGGGCTTGATTGGGCAGATATTCATCGGGCCAATTGGATTGTGTCGGCCAAGGCCCTTGGACCAGCAGGCTGGATTTTACCGGTTATTGCCTTGGCGGCTCTGGCAGCGTTGGCGAGATTCTTGGTGCGTCTGGCACCGCTGGCGGCTGGCAGCGGAGTTCAACATGTCGAGGCCGTCATGCGTGGGGAGGCAGAGAGGGCTCCGTGGTTAGTCGTGCCGATTAAGTTTGTCGGTGGGTTGTTGGCGATCGGCGGGGGGTTGGCGCTGGGCCGCGAAGGTCCGACTGTGCAAATGGGCGCCACGCTTGGTTCCGAATTGGCCGCGCGCTGCCGACGCTCAGTGGGCGAACTGCGGGATTTGCAGGCCGGGCTGGCCGGCGCTGGATTGGCCGTCGCCTTCAATGCACCCATTGGCGGGGCCCTGTTTGTTTTTGAAGAAGTTGCCCGATCGTTCCGTCTCCAACTTACCGTGCTGACTTTGGTTGCGACAGCCGTGGCCACCGCTGTGGCCAGAGTGCTGACCGGCAATTCAGCGGATTTTGCCGTAGCCAAGGTCACGCTGGTCCCTTGGTCAGCGCTTTTGGCCTGCGTTGTCCTCGGCGGAATCCTTGGAATTTTTGGGGTTCTTTACAACCGAGTGACCATCCTCACCATTGACTCAATGGCACGGATTGCCCCCAAGATTCCCGAGACACGTGCGGCTCTAATTGGTGGTATCGTGGGTCTGATTGGTGGGTTCGTGCCTGGCTGGGTCGGAGGAGGCGACCCACTCAATCAATCTGTCCTGGACGGCCAGCTCCCAGCCCTGACCCTGCTGGCGGTGCTGGCAGTTCGGTGCTTCATTGGGCCGCTGAGTTATGCGGCAGGAACACCCGGCGGCCTCTTTGCCCCGCTGCTCTTGGTGGGATCGGCCGCAGGCTACTTATTTGCGCTCGGTGCCTCCGTCCCTTTCGCAGATGGTCTCGGGGTGGAACCGGCTTCATTGGCAGTGATCGGCATGGCGGCCTTCTTCACAGGCGTAGTCCGGGCACCCCTCACCAGTGTCGTCCTGATTGCCGAAATGACCAACTCCCCTGGCCTCCTCATTCCACTGGGGGTGGCCAGCGCCAGTGCCGCAATGGTCGCGACGATGCTGAAAGGCCCGCCAATTTATGACACACTGCGTAGCCGGATGCTCCATCCCAACGCGCGAAGATAGGAACTTTGCTGGTTTGGCATGCGGAATTTTTTCGATATCGAAAAAAGATGATCCTTGCGGGGTGAAGAACAATTGAGGGTTTGGGAGCGACTGTTACGTTATGAGGGAGTATGAAGCCTATTGATCCTCTTGAACACTATCTCTCCAAATTGGCCTCTGCCAATTGGAGTGGACCGGACTTTGACAGTTTTCGCTCCGGCGTATGGCGGGAAATACGCCATCGTCGGGCGGTGGAGAGTCTTTCAACTTCCGTATCGTTTTGGCGGTGGGGTTTGGTGGATTTTTGTGCCGGTCGTCTGGCCTTGGCTGCGGCCTGTGTGGCGGCTTGCGTGGGAGTGGCTCTGGGGATGTGGGCCACGCCGGATCTGAACAATTCGCGCGTTGCGGCGCGGAATCTTGATCTCGGGGTCTTCTCGAATGCCGCTTTGGGCCTGCCCAGCAATTTTTTGGCATCAAGAAAATGAAATCCAGAATCCTGTCATTTGCTTTCGCCTTGGCGGCAATCGCAATCATCTCCGCAGCCAGTTCATTCCTCACCCTCCGCATCGTGAGCCGGGATAAGGGCCATCCGGCGGAGGACTACCATGAGTGGATTCATAAGAAGCTGAACATGACTGCGGAGCAGGAGCGGCGCAGCCTGACATCCGAGCGGCGCTACGAGGAGACGAAGCGGCATCTGGAAGAGGTGATTCGATTGGCCAACAGCGAGCTGGCCGAGAGGATTCTCAAGGATAAATCCTACTCGCCGTCGGTCGAAAAGTCTGTGGCGGAGATTCACAGTGCTGTGGGACACCTTCAGAAGGCCACCTTGGAGCACATCTTCGAGTTGAAGGAGGTTTTGGACGCGGAGCAATACGAGCGCCTCATCGAGTTAACTGCCGAGGGTCTCTCTGAAAACAGCCGCCGGAACTGATTTGGCATGCCAGAAGCCAATACTCACGATCCGGATTGGCCGGATGTCGCTGCCTTGCAGGCAGGCGACACTGCAGGTCTCGATCGCCTTATGAAGCGCCACCATGCCGCGATAACGAGCTTCATTTGGAGGATGACGGAAAACCACCGCGATGCGGAAGAACTGGCTCAGGAAACCTTTGTGCGAGCTTTTTTCCAAATTCAGCAATACCGACCGAGGGCCCCCTTTGCCGCATGGCTCTACCGTATCGCGCGCAACCTCTGCATGGATTATTTCCGGAGCCGCGCTCAGCGGCAAAAGAGCCAAAACATCCCGCTGGATGACGCCTGGAACCTGCCGGAATCCGCTGTGAGTGCCTCACAGGATGAGGCCACAGAGCTCTTGCAGGATGCCATAGCCGGTCTTCCCATCCACCTGCGTGAGGCGCTGGTGTTGACGGCTCTGGAGGGGTTCTCGCACGAAGAGGCTGGGCGGCGTCTGGGGATTTCCCCAAAGGCCGTGGAGGTAAAATGCTACCGCGCCCGCGAGAGGGTCCGAACATTTCTCAAGAAACACCCAAACGCGTGAGGGATTCGTTGTTTCAATCTCGTTGAAGTGCGTGTGAGGATTTTTCCATCGATTTCCAACTTAGCGTGCGTAGCTGCTATTTTTTACCTGACTTTGGGACCCGCTTTTCCATTGCTGGGGGCGTCGTTCTCGGAAAATCCGCTCACCGCCAAGTCGGCAGCTGCATTGGCAATCAAGGGGAACAAGGAACTTACTGCGGCACGCTTCGTCTTGCAGGAGGCACAGGGCCGGGCGCGTGGAGCCGGGCGCCTGCCGAATCCGGAGTTGGAAACCGAGGTTGCCGCAGGGCAGAATTTCGAGGGCCGTGTGAGCGTAGGAATTCTGCAAAGGTTTCCCTTGACCGGCCGACTGCGCCTCGAGCGAGAGCTCTCTGACTTTGATTTGCGCATGGCCGAGTTGGAAGTGCGGGAACAGGAATGGCAAATCACCGTGGCCGTTCGCAAAGCCTTCGTTGATCTTGCCTGTGCGCGCGAGGCACTCAGCATTTCGAGTCGCCAAGCGGAATCGAGCGCAGCTCTGACAAAAACCGTGGAGGCGGCTGTGGAGGCCGGATTCCGCTCGAAACTTGATCTGCAAGAGGCAGAGCTCTCCGCAGCGAACCTCAAAGCAAAGGCAGAATCTCTGCGCGGTCTCGAAATCGAGGCCGCGTCGCGCCTGAACGAATGGCTTGGCCTCTCGGTGGACACCACTTTGACCCTCCACCAAATGCCCAGCCTGCCGAAGTCGGTTCCAGCCCACAGGCCTGCGGGGACCCGAGCCGATTTGGAACTTGCGGAAATGGCGCTGCGCTCGGGCAAAGCCCATGTCTTGCTGTCGAAAGCCACAAGCTGGGACGATGTAGGCGTAGGTCTTTTTGTGGAGGGAGAAAGATTTCGAGACGATCCGACGGGCATCGAGCCTGAAGCACTCGTCGGGCTGAAGCTCAGCATTCCCCTACCCCTCTGGCAGAACGGCTCTGGCAAGGTTACCGAAAGGGAAGCCGCCCACAGACGCATGGCCGCGAGATTGGAAGCCCTCCGCTTCGCCGTGCAAAACCAGATTCTTCTCACCTATCGCGTCATGGGCGTCTGTTTCCGCTCTGCCTACGAATTCGAAGCCAAGGTTCTTCCGGCGGCAAACGAGCATATTCGAGAGTGTGAGGCCGCCTATGCCCGTGGCGAGCTGGATCTCCAGGCCGTATTCCGAGCGCGCGACCGCCTCGCCGAAATCGAACTCTCCGATCTCGAAGCACGCCAAGCGTATTTCCTCGCCTATGGCGAATGGCTCGCCGCTCTTGGCGAAAACAAGACCAATCCATGAAAACGATTCTTTGCCTCCTTGCCTCTTCCCTTCTTGCCACAAGCGCAGGAGCGGGTCCCAGCAAGACAATCATCCTCGATCAAAATGGGGTTAAAAACCTGCGCATCGAAACCGAGTTAGTTGAGGAAACGACTTTTGAGGAAAAACTTTTTGCGCTGGGAGAGATCGCAATTTATCCCGGCCGTCGGGCGGTCATCAGCAGCCGAATTCCTGGTCGCGCGCTCGAGGTCTCTATCAGAAACGACCACCAGGTCGAAAAAGGGCAGACGGCCATTCTGATGGAGAGCCGACAACCGGGCAGCCCCCCGCCCACTGTAGCCCTCCCCTCCCCGATCTCAGGTCTGGTGAGCCAGACACACATCGTGGTGGGAGAGCCGATTGATGCCGATAAGGTTCTGGCCGAGGTGCTGGATCTTTCGCAGGTCTATGCCATTGCCCGAGTGCCGCAACAGTTGGCGGGCCAGCTGAAACAAGGACAATCGGCGCGAATTTCTGTGCGAGCAGTGCAGGGAAAGACATTCCAAGCGGATTTGGAGCATTTAGGCGCAGTGGCAGATGCCGAGAGCGACACGGTCGAAGCCGCCTTCCGCGTCGAGAATCCCGACCTCACACTTCGCCCGGGAATGCGGGCTGAATTTTCGATTGTCATTGGAAAAAAAGAGGGAGTGTTTTCCGTTCCGCGCGCCGCATTGCAGGGAGATGCCACGAACCGCTTCGTTTATGTGAAGGATTTTGAACTGCCAAATGCTTTTGTCAAAACGCCGGTGGTTGTTGGAAGCATGAATGCCGACCGTGTAGAGGTCGTTTCCGGTCTCCTTCCTGCCGATGAGGTTGTGACGCGTGGAGGTTACTCACTCGCGTTTGCTGGAGGCGGCACAATGTCCCTGAAAGAGGCTCTCGACGCGGCTCACGGGCACGAGCACGCAGAGGACGGCTCGGAGTTGACGGGGAAGCCAAGCGAGACGCCCTCTGAAACAGTTCAGAAAAGCGAGCAGAGTCCATTTTGGATGTTCGTGAGCGGATGCTTATTTGTGCTTTTGGTCATCGTCGCCGTCCGCAAGAAAGGCCACCGTGCTCAATAGGCTCATCGAGTGGTCGCTGACACATCGCGGCCTCGTGCTCGGAATTTCCGCCCTCGTCCTTGGGCTCGGGATTCTTGCGGCACTCCGCCTACCAGTAGAAGTGCTCCCCGACCTTACCAAGCCGACTGTTGTGATCCTCACCGAAGCACCAGGTTTGGCGCCCGAGGAGGTGGAAACCCGCGTAACGCAGCCTATCGAGACGGCACTCATGGGCGTCGCCGGATTGACCCGCCTGCGATCGAACTCCGATGTCTCGCTTTCCCTCGTTTATGCCGAGTTTGACTGGGGTTCCGATCTCCAAAAAAGCCGCCTCCTCGTGCAGGAACGCCTCCAGACCGCGCGCGAACAATTGCCAGAGGGCATCCAGCCTTTCCTGACTCCCGCCGCCTCACTCATGGGCGAAATCCTGCTCGTCGGCGTGCGATCGACGATTCCCAAGGGTGAGCCAAGCTACCTGAGCCCGAGCGAAGTCCGCTCGGTTGCGGATTCAACAATCAAACGCCGCCTTCAGAGTATCTCCGGTCTCGCAGAGGTGCTCAACATGGGCGGTGGCATTCGCCAGGTCGAGATTCAGCCGGACCCCTACCGCATGCAGGCCTATGGGGTCACGCTGCAGGAACTCGAGAGCGCAGCCGCGAATGCAGCGACTACAAGCACCGGAGGTTTTCTGAACACTGCCGCCACAGAAATTATGATTCGCAATCTGGCCATGACGACCGATCTCGATGCCATTGGACAGACAGCGATCAAACGCATCGGCGACCGCCCTCTTTGCATTGCCGATGTGGCACGGGTTGTCTGGGGTATCGAGCCGATGCGCGGCGATGCCACGATCAGCCAATCTCCAGAAAAAACGCCTACCTACGGCGTGATCATGTCCCTGACAAAGGCGCAGGGTTTTGACACGCGCGTGCTGACAGCAAAAGTGAAATCAGCCCTCGCCGAACTCCAGCCCAGCCTCCCGAAAGGCGTCGAGACCATTGTGCTTTTTCAGCAAAAAGATTTTATCGATAATGCGATTGGAAACCTCAAAAAAGCCATCATCGAGGCGGCTATCATGGTCAGTCTGGTGTTGGTTCTCTTCCTGCTCAATTTCCGCACGACGATCATCACTCTTACAGCAATCCCGATGAGCTTCGGGATAACAATGCTCACCTTCCAGTGGCTTGGAATATCCGTAAATTCGATGACTCTCGGCGGCTTGGCGGTGGCCATCGGGATGGTTGTGGATGACGCGATTGTGGATGTGGAAAATGTCTTCCGGCGCTTGCGGGAGAATGCAGCTCGGTCTGAGCCAGAACCTCGCATGACCGTCATAGCGCGTGCTTCTCGCGAGGTGCGGAGTTCCATTTTCTACGCGACACTTCTCGTCGTTTTGGTCTTTGTCCCCCTGCTGGGACTCACGGGTGTGGAGGGAAAATTATTCACCCCTATTGCCGTGGCGACCATCGTCAGCATGCTGGCGTCGTTTCTGGTCTCCCTGACTTTGATTCCGGTCCTTTGCTCCTTGCTTTTAAATCCCGTGCCGGCGCTCGCAGATCGTGACTCGTGGGTCGTTCGATTGATGAAAAGAATCTTGCAAGGCACCGCGCTGCGGGTGGGGCTCGAACATCCCTGGCCTGTTTTGGCCGCGCTGGGAGTGGCCGTGTTTGCGACCTTCTCCCTGTATCCCAAAATGGGAAAGGATTTCCTACCCTCCTTCAAAGAGGAGACCGCACTCATCGCAGCGACATCCGGGCCCGGCACCTCGCTGCAGGAGATGAACCGCATCTCGGATGTCATTGAAGAGCAGATACTCTCTGTGCCAGAGGTGCAGAAAGTCGGCCGCCGACTTGGGCGCGCGGAACGCGGTGACCATGTCGTGCCCGTTTCGACCGCCGAATTCGATGTGGACTTCCGCCGAACGGAGCGCGGCGGTAATGAACGCTCCCGCCAAGAAATCCTCGACGACATCCGAGCCCGGGTGAAGTCGGTCCCAGGCATTTTTGCTGTGGTCGGAGGCCCATTAGCCGACCGCATTGGGCACATGATGAGTGGCGTCTCCGCACCAGTGGCCATCAAGGTCTTCGGCCCCGATCTCGACACCCTTCGAGACATTGGCACTCAGATTCAAACGCTTGCGAAAGCGATTCCTGGCTTTGAGGACGCCAAGCTCGATCAACAATCCTTGATTCCGCAGCTCCGTATCGAGCCGGACCGCGAACGCTGCGCCGGCTACGGAATCGCCCCGGGGGATCTCAACACGCGCTTAAGCACACTCCTTGGAGGCAAGAAAATCGCCGAACTGCGCGAGGATCAGCGTGGCATCAACCTCGTCCTCCGCCTGCCTCCAGACTGGCGAGAATCGCCGGAGCGCATCGCCCGCCTTCCCATCCAGGCCGATGGCGGCCGTTCTTTCCCCCTCGGGGCCGTGGCCGATGTGCGAGAGGCCAAGGGTCCGAATGTGATCTTCCGCGAAAATGGCCAGCGCCGTTTCACCATCGCCATCAAGCCCAGCGTGCGAGATGTCGGCGCGCTTGTGAACAAGCTCCAGAGCGAGGTTTCCGCCAAAGTGGAACTCCCCGAGGGCTACTTCGTCACCTACGAGGGAGAATTCCAAGCCCAGCGCGATGCCACTTGGCGCATAGCCATCCTCAGCCTCGGAGTTTTTCTGGTGGTTGTCTTTCTCCTCCACGGATATTTCCAAAGCCTTTCACTGGCGCTCCAAGTTTTGCTCAACATCCCGCTTGCGCTCCTTGGCGGTCTGGTGCTCACCTGGCTCGTGGTGGACAACATCAGCATCGCCACGCTGGTCGGATTTATCGCGGTGGGAGGCATCGCTGCCCGCAACGGCATCATGATGCTCTCGCACTACTTGCACCTCATGCGCCACGAGGGCGAGGGATTCACGCGCCAGATGGTCGAACGCGGCACGCTGGAGCGGATGGTTCCCGTCTTGATGACAGCGCTTTCGGCTGGCATAGCGCTCATTCCTTTTGTTCTCGCAGCAAACGAGCCGGGCAAAGAAATTCTGCATCCCGTTGCCGTTGTGATTGTCGGCGGCCTCATTTCATCGACCCTCCTTGATTTTGTGGTCACGCCCTCGATTTTTTTAAAATTCGCCAAGTCGGCCGCCCTGCGCGCCATCACTCGACAAGCCGCTGCCTCAGACTAACAACTCACCCAAAACCAAACATGAAAACCAAACACCTACTACCACTCGCCATCGCCATACTCACCTCGCTCGCAGTCCATGCGGGCAAAGACCATGGCCACGAAAAGAAAGTCGCCGGCCCGAACGGCGGACGCCTTCTGACATCCATCGAACCCCACGCGGAGTTCCTGTTCACAGCGGATCGCAAAGTCCAGATCACCTTCGTCGATGATGCCTTGAAAACCATGGCGCCCGGTGCACAAGTCGTCTCGGTCACAACCGGCATGCGCTCTGCCCCAGTCAAGATGTCGTTTGCAAGAATCGGCGACACGCTCGTCTCCGAGCAGACCGTTCCCGAAGGGAATAACTTTCCGGTAGTCGTCCAAGTCAAAACCACTCCGGAGGCCAAAGCGATTGTCGAAAAATTCACTCTGAACTTGTCGAATTGCCCGGATTGCAAGCTCGCCGAATATGCCTGCATCTGTGCACACTCGCATTGAGGATCACTTTCCGAGTTCATTCTCAATCCCCGGTGCCTTACGTCGTGGTCTGACCTGAAACCGTGTGGGCAAGACATCTCATTGTCTTTGATTTTGAGCTTAAGTTGACTCCCGGACTACCGAGTTCCTGCCAACGGCACGGCTTGGCACCATGAGGTATTTCATCCAGATGGTTGACTGTGGTGCTTGAAGTCGGGAAGTTGAGCGTAATGAGAGTTTGGAGATATCTTTTGTTTTCGTTTGGGTTGTTGTGTTCAACCCTTTCAGCCCACGCGCAGCAGCAGATGCGAGTGCCATTCAATTTCCAATGGGGTGAGTCCGCCGGACGCGTGGAGCAAAGCCTCACGGGGATCAAGGCGAAAATCGCGGAGCGCAAGGTTGTGGATGGACGCACGGTTTTTGTGGTCGAGGGCATCCCTCAAAAACAACTCCAGCGTGCTCTGTTTTACTTCCGAAAGGACATGTTGAACGAGATCGAGCTCCACTTTGGCGATGGCACATGGGACACGCCAAAATATGAACTTTTCTTTGATGAGGTGAGGCGAAATGTGGATTCGAAATACGGAATCGGTCGCCTCCTCACGCGCACACGCGCTCGCGAAGGGGAAATCTTGCAAACATTGGTCGGCTACCAGTGGATGCAGGGAGGTATAGCCCTCCGGCTCTATCTGTTCACCGCTGAAAGAGACTCAAATGCGAAGCGGATTCTGAGCTTGCACTACAAGGAGGCTTGAGAAAAGCGGAGCAGGTTTCAGACGAAGTCGAAATCCGCAACGACAGCATGGTGATCGGAGACCTTCGTTTTTTCGATGTGTTGCGCAACAAAACGCAGTGGATTATTGTAAAAAATATGATCCATCACATAGGGCATTCGCCGCCAAGTGGGCTCCGCGTTTTGCACCGTTGAGAATCCCGCTTTCTTGAACTGGCTGACCAAGGACTCGCCGGGTGCCGAATTCATGTCGCCGGCCAAAATGGCAGGTTCAGCCCCGATAGTTCGAAGCCGTGCCTCCACGAGGTCCCTCTGCTGGGGGTAGTCATCACTCGAAGCTCCAATCATAAAAAACGCCTGCAAGTGTGTGTTAAGAATCTTCAGTCTACGACCTGCACAAATCGTAGAGACCTCGATCAAGAGCCGGGAGGATGGACGGCGCTTCTTTCCGGCAAATTCGAATTCCAGTCCGCTGGCAGGAAGGTCTACTTTCCGAAATTCGGTCAAAGGCGTTCGTGAAAAAATGGCCAACCCAAGGCCGAATGGCAACTCAGTATCGTTCTTGCACGGGTAGGAAAAAACGGAATCGTAGTCGGGCATTAGCTCCTTCAACCGCGTATGATGGGGCGGCGGATGGATCTGCATACCTCCGTCATATCCCTGCTCGACCTCCTGCAAGCAGATGATATCCGCATTTAGGCCGCTCAAAAAAGCCACTGACCCGTCAACGTCCAGTGCAGGGGAAAGAAGCTGGTCGTCAGACCAAGGCTGACCATTTTGCATGTTGAATGTGACAATTCTCAGTGGCATCGAGAAACCCGTAGAAAGAGAACAAACTTGTTAGGAAAAGCCAAATGTCTAAAGACTTTTCTTCATTAATTGCAAGGGACGAGCTGGCCGAAATACCCACATTGCAAGAATTGCGAAGAAGATGCATGCCAAGAGTGGCTTAAACCAAATGCGCGTGATCCTGTAGATATCCCCATAACAATCGGACCCAAATCCGATGCAGATGAAAACCAAAAGCCACACAAGTCGCGCACTGGCTTTTTCACGAATCAAAAACGCTGCAAAAAGCGCAACATAGGGTGCCAGGATAATATAAGAAACCGCTTCCGTGCGGGGATTGAAAATCATGAGATAGGCGGCGGAAATGGCCGCAATAAAAAAAGGGGCCACATAGGCAGGGTAGACTTTTTTCAGCTGCCAAGACAAACCGAGCGTCACAAAAGCAAACAAAGCGCGCACTGGGAACCATTGTTTATCCGGGAGATTCAGACCAAATGTGCGAAACATGGCGGCAATGTCGTCGAAGCTATTCTCTAAAGGGATGCTGGCCATGGTGATCTGTTTGAAGCACATTTGCCATTGATTGATAACATAGATGGGGTCGAAGTGGATGAAGGAAAGCCCGATAAAAACAATCATTCCAAGCGGCAGACGCCACCAGAGCGGCATATAGAGAGCGCCAAGAAGCATGAGCGGGACAATGCCCAGTGGTTTCGCTATGACTCCAAGAAGCAACCAGGCCGTGGCTGGCCACCAGCGTTTTTCCGACACGCAGACGGCCGCCAGAATCATTGAAGCCGAAAGCAGCATGTTGAATTGTCCGTTTTTTCCCGCAGTGACGGATGCGGGCAAGGCCAAGACGGTTACCAGACAAAAGAGGCTCGCCACAGTGGGATCAGCTCGAAAAAATCTGCACATTCGCCAGATCGCCCAACCAAAAAGGCCCAAAGCAAATGCGCGGTAAAAAACCTCGCCAAGGCGCAGCAGGAGGGTTGACGAAAGGGTTTCGCTGAGTGGCTGCTTGTTGAACTTCTTAATCTCCTTGGGAAATTCCTGCCATGCAAAAGGGGTGTAGAGAAGAACAGACTGAGGAAAATATAAAAAACCTTTCCCTTGAAGGGAATACATGTTTTCCGAGTTCCACCAATTATAGGCTGCGCGGCTATAATTGTGCGTTACCGTTCTGTGCGCCGGCTGAAAAAATACCAAGACCGCAACAATGGCAAAGAAGAGCAGCCAGATCCGCTTGGCGTAGTCATCGGACTTCGAGCTCCAGAACAGGGCATTGAGTTTTTCCATCGAGGACCGAGAGGCTCTTACGCAGATTGGCAAATGCAAAGCCTCAAAATTTTAAAACCTCTCATCTCCAGAAAAAACAACGCCGCCTGCTTTCACAGGCGGCGGCGTTTGTTTGATCGACTGTATCCTCAGAGCGATTAAACGGTCGGAACCGTGGCAATCGTCTGGAGAATGCGGCTGGCGATTTTGTAAGGATCGCCTTGGGAATTTGGACGACGGTCTTCGAGGTAGCCCTTGTAGCCGTGGTTCACGAAGCTGTGGGGCATGCGGACGGATGCGCCGCGGTCGGCCAAGCCAAAACTGAATTTGTCGATGGACTGCGTCTCGTGGAGACCTGTGAGGCGGAGGTGGTTCTCCGGCCCGTAAACGGCGATGTGCTCGTTTTTGTATTTGTCGAAGGCTGCCATGAGCTTCTCGAAATATTCCTTGCCGCCGACCTCGCGCAGGTGCTTGGTGGAGAAATTGGAGTGCATGCCCGAGCCATTCCAGTCGAGATTCTTGCCGAGCGGTTTGCAGTGGTAGTTCACATCCACACCGTATTGCTCGCAGAGGCGTTGCAGGATATAGCGGGCGATCCAGACTTCGTCAGCGGCGCGCTTGGAACCTTTGCCGAAGATTTGGAATTCCCACTGCCCTTTGGCCACCTCGGCATTGATGCCTTCGTGGTTGATGCCGGCATCCAAGCAAATATCGAGGTGCTGCTCTACGATATCGCGGGCGATGTCGCCGACCGAGTTGAAGCCTACGCCGGTGTAGTAAAGGCCCTGTGGCGCTGGGAAGCCGTCAGCGGGGAAGCCGAGTGGGCGGCCATCTTGATAAAGAAAATACTCTTGCTCGAATCCAAACCATGCATCGGGATCATCAAGAATGGTGGCGCGGGAATTTGTGATGTGCGGTGTGCCGTCGGGCATCATGACTTCACACATGACAAGAGCGCCATTCTTGCGGGTGGAGTCCGGGAAAACTGCGACAGGCTTCAGCACACAATCAGAACTGCCACCGGGAGCTTGCCGGGTGGAACTGCCATCGAAGCCCCAGAGTGGGAGATCTTCGAGCTTCGGAAAGCTGGCGAATTCTTTGATTTGCGTTTTACTACGAAGGTTTGCCACGGGCTCATATCCGTCGAGCCAGATGTATTCGAGTTTGTATTTAGCCATTTTTTATTCAAGTGTATTTTTTTGAGCAGGCCAGGCCGTCTGGTGTAGCTTTTTTAGTGTTTTTTTCCCATTGTCCCGTGCGGCGAGGAATATGAAGCAATAGGGGTGCCAAGATTGCCGTGATTTTTTAGCCACTGCGATCAGAAAATCAGCTTCCCCTTAAGGAATATTGACGCTGATGGAGTTAAAGCCCATTTCCTTCACTAATCTTGCGTAAGTCTGCGAGGGGCGATCTCCCATTTGATCCGATTCCAGACGCGCCAAGTTGTGTTGATAATCGATCCGATAAAGACCAAAACGAGGCGTAAACGATCCCCATTCGTAGTTATCGGTGAGCGACCAGTGGAGATATCCCAAGAGTGGCACACCTGCATCGAGCATGCGCCGAACCTCCATGAGGTGTGCCTCCAGATAACGACTGCGAGTTATCTTGTCGCGGCGGGGTTCGCCTCCCGACTCATTGCTCCGACTGCGCAGGGCCATGCCATTTTCCGCGATCAGCACCGCCATGCCTGGAAAAGCCCGGGAATAGTATTGGCAGAAGGCGCTCATGCCCTCGGGCAGGAAGTGCCAGTCCCACCACTTACAGGCGAGCACATCGAGCATGTGGGCGGAAATGCTGCGGCTTTTGAACTCAAGGTCGGAGAAATCCGGCGTCCGCAAGGCATGGCTCACAAATGGGTCGTAGTAATCCAGCCCGAGGTAATCGAGCGCCCGGCTCCTCGGCGCGCACTCGGCTTCCGTGAAGAAAAACTCGAACGCCTCGGCCGTGGCCGCACGCGATGCGAAGTAGTTTGCCAAGCGGTGAAGCCCAGCGCCCGCCATGGCTGCAAAATCCGTCCGGCGTTGGAGCGCGATCTGCGTGAAGTGGCGGGAGAGTGCTTCGGACCGCGAACGAAAATAATCTACCGCGTCGGAAGGCTCGATTTTGTTTAGCCTCAGAGACAGCAAGTCGAGTAGCATGTTCTCGGACCAATAGACATCACTGCAAAAGGTGTTCATCGACACCATCGGAGTGGGCCATCCCTGCGATTCATACAGGTCATGAATCGCGTTGTAGGCCTTCACATGCGCAGCCAGAAGA
>Ga0247841_10008532_pt1 | contig 14724 bp, 24 predicted proteins | sample LaCruzMarch2015__2_FD_192410 | JGI IMG/M metagenome (GOLD analysis project Ga0247841, IMG submission 192410) | Freshwater microbial communities from meromictic Lake La Cruz, Castile-La Mancha, Spain - LaCruzMarch2015_18m | ecosystem: Environmental > Aquatic > Freshwater > Lake | place: Spain...
TCTGTTGTTACTTACTACTGGTGGTAACAAGAAATGATATATTTTACATAGTAGTACAACTTTTAGTTATAAACATATTCACCTCAAGTTTTTGGTATTACATTTACAATAAGTATTCCAAAAATAACGAGTAGTTAAAAGTATTTATTATTAAATTTAGTATGAAAAAATATGGCATTTCAAATTGTTAAAGCTCAAAAGTCAAAGGCTAAGTTAAGAATAGGTTTATCAGGTGCTAGTGGAGCTGGTAAAACTTGGTCTTCATTACTTCTCGCAAGTGGTATATCCCCTTGGGATAAAATCTGTGTTATTGATAGCGAAAATGGAAGTGCTAGTTTGTACTCACAATTAGGTGAATACAACACCATGATAATGGAAGCACCATATAGCCCTGCCCGTTACATCGAGGCAATCAAAGCCTGTGAACAAGCAGGAATGGAAACAATCATTATTGATTCCATATCACCTGAATGGGAAGGTGAAGGGGGATGTTTACAGATTAACGAACTACTTGCTAAAACAAAATTTAAAGGCAATACATGGTCTGCATGGTCAGAAACCACACCAAAACATCAAGCCTTTATATCAGCCATAGTTTCTAGCAGGTGTCACATCATAACTACTGCAAGAGCTAAGACAGACATTATCCAGACAGAGGATAAAAAAATCAAAAAAGTGGGAATGAAAGAGATACAGAGAGATGGTTTTGAATACGAGTTAACCGTTAACTTTACCCTAGATAGAGAACGTAACTACGCCATAGCCTCTAAAGATAGAACAACCATGTTCATTAACGAAGATCCATTTATTATTACGGCAGATACAGGTAAAAAGTTATTAGATTGGGTGAATGATGGTGTTGATGTTGTAATAGAAAAGCCACTAGCCAATGTAATAGAGGAACCAACTGGAAACCCAGAGACTATAGAGAGAATAAGAGAGTTATTTAGAACCAAAGAGACCACACAAACCGAAAAAGGTTTATTGAAGTATTTTAAAGTAGAATCATTGTCTGAAGTACTAGATAGCAAATTAAATTCAATAATAGAAAAACTTGAAGCACTACCAAACTACCAGTCAGTTGAAAAGCCACTAGCCAATGTAGAGAAAGTGAATGTTCAAGAGGTTGCAAAGGCTATCGAAGAGCAAACTGTTGTAGAAGAATTGATAACCCCAGCCAACATAAAGTTTCTTAACATCATGTTAAACGATAAGATCAAGAAGGGATATAGTGAGGATTCAATCAGAGGCAAGATATTTGACAAATACGGTGTAGCCGTATTTGAACAAATTACAGCTAAGCAATTTAATGAAATAATAAAATTTATTACTGAATATTCTTTGTAAAATAATAGTAGTTGGTACCAGCAAGTTTGCTGGTACCAAAATAAATATGAAAAAACTAAACTTTGTAAGTATAAAAAACCAGTATAGACACGCTGGTAATAGTATTTCAGAAGCAATGTCAGAGTTGTTCATTACACTGATACTGACATTATGCATAATACTAATAACACCCGTAGTTTTAGTATCCACGCTTAATGAACTTTATAGAAATAATAACAAAAAGATAAAATAGTATGCAATATAAGTTTATATTATTAGCTACTAATCAGTTAACACAGTTAAGAGTTGAAATTTACGCAAACAACTTAGATGAATTAGATATTAAGTTTAAACGAATATTTATTACAAGAGATTCTTCAGTAGAGTATTGTAATTATACCTACAAGATTACTGGTGTTGAAGAGGTATTTACAGAACCAGAATCTAAAAAGCAAAAAGAGAAATATTATAAAGTATTTAATGAGTAATTATTTATGAAACAAAATCAATACAAGTACAAAGATAAAGGTTTTATCGCATGTTTAATACTTAATGGTATAGAGCCACGTAAAGTAGAAACTACCGACGGTGTAGTATGGTTTACGTTTGAGAATACAGACGAATACATACTGCCAGACCTAGAGTATAAGTACATGTTTGGAGACTTTGAGGGCAACCTTAGAATTTACAAGTCAGTCCTAGACACCGTAGGAACTGAAATTTATAAAAGATCTGATAACTATAGAAGCATAATCAAACCTGTATTCTATAAATAGTTATGAAATTAACAGGATATCAAAGACGTGGAATGGTTACAGACGGACTAGTAATGATATTCTTATCATTCACTATGTGGTCTATGAATGACTTTTTCCAAAATCTATCAATGTTTACCATATTCTTAGTAGTCCTTACCATATGGCAAAAAGGAGACCTAGACCCAGAGGGGGATAAATAGTATGAATATCTTACACAGAATAATATTCACAATTATGTCTGTTACTAATCATCTAAAAGCATATTGGTATATTTCTGAGGGTAAAGAATTTGGAAAGATAATAGTAGATATAAACACAGTATGTTTTGAATCAATGAAAGATAGAGATAAGTATAGAGAAAAAATAAAGAAACTACATGAAGATATGTATATTCATAAAGTTAGTTTAAATTATAAAAATAAATAAAGGAGCAATATGTGTAATTGTCAAAATTGTCAAAAGATAGATGAACATTTTACAAAAGTTTTATTAAAGGCAGGTATTGATCCCGATAAGGTAAAGAATATGTTGGGTGCTTTTGAAGCATACAGACAGTTAACTCAGGAGGTTAGAGATGAACTATTTAATGTTGAATTTCTCTCACCAAAGAAACAAGCAGAAAAAATCATAGATGATATTAACAAAGACCTTGATGAGACATTTAAAAAAGAGAATGTTAAAACTTCACCTGATGATGAAAGACAAGAGGAATTAAGTATTAAAATAAACGGATCAACAGCCGTAGCTAAATTAAGCGGAACGACTGATGATAAAATTAAAATTGCTATAGCTTTAACTGAACTGTTGCAAGACAAAAGAAACGAAAAATTCCTAGACATGATGTTGCTTTTTTCATCTAAGTAGTATGGAAAAGGGAGATCTTTACAACCATACAGAGGAACTGCATAGAGTTATTGCAGAAAGGAACTTTAAAAGAACGTACACCAACGAAAACAACAGGGAATACAAAAAAATACAAAGGGAAGTATTCTCACATATATGGGAAAAAGAAAACCATATATGTCAAGCGGATGGATGTGGAGAAGTATTAGTATTAGAGCAAAAGTATCTATGTGATAGTACATCTTTTCAAAGAGCTAGGGAAAGAAAATACTGCAAAAAACATAGATGGTACAGGAAAGTTATTAAATAGAACATAAAGGTAAATATGGGAAACTATATTTACCTTTAGAATAACATGTCAGAGAGTACAAGAAGTACAGAAAACGGTAGATTTGCATACAACCTAGAGATTTGGGATAATGATACAAGAAAGGATATTATAGATGAAGCATTTAACTCATCTAATACTGCGATAATAATTAAAAGGTTGGAGGAAGCTTTAGTCAAAATAAAACAATATCACCTATCAAACCGAAGTCAGATAGTTGAGAAGATAAAATAGTTAGTTTTAAAACACCCACCAACCTAAAATAACACAATGGTTGGTGGGTGTTTGTTTTAGTTCTTATTCCTGTCGTTGTTGAAATAAGCACCAACAACTGTACCAAACGCCATCGTAACAATTCCCACAACTTCACTAGACACATCCCTACCAAAGATATTAGTAACTATCAAAAGAAAAATCAAAACAAAACATAAGATAACCGATAAACCTCTAGTAGACTTCCAAAATTCCATAAACTATTGATTTAAACTGTAGAGGATTTTATTTACATCCTCTACAGCTTTAATATATTTTTCTAATAATATAACCTTGTCTTTAAGAATCTTGTTATCAATAATACACTTTTCCAGATCTTCACTAATAGGTGTACTGAAAACACCAGTAACTACAGGGTTAACCTTAACTTCATCCTGTATCTTTAACTGTTCATCCCATGATATTAGAAGTCCAGATTGGTCAATATACCCAGTGTACCCGTTAGATCTATCTCTAGGCTTAGTGTAGTATCCCCAGTGAAGGTGCGATCCCGTACTATTACCACATCCGTAAGTACCAATAGCACCCCCAGATAAACCCACAAACTGTCCAACGGAGACATTATCTCCAAGTTTTACATTAACTACACTCATGTGAGCTAGTATCGTACCCTCTCTATCGTTCTCAATCTTTATGTACTGTCCATATCCAGTAATATCATTACCAAACTCTATAACCTTACCCTCTATGGGTGCGTAAAGATTAGAACCTTGCTGGATAGCATAGTCTAAGCCGTTATGTCCTTTGAGGTTGAATCTTGAGTAATTGTAACCATTAACTCCGAAGGCTTGAGTTAACGTCTTTCTTCCAATGAAGGGTCTTCTTAACATATTGGTGTTTCCATTTAGTTAAATTTAAGTAATCACTCAGCGTGGCTATCTGCCCGATTACCACGCCGAGCAATTACTCAAACATTGATATACCCAAACCCTGCCTACGTTTAATTTCTTTGTATAGTTTTACACTGTTAGTCATACGGGTTAGAGCATAACCGACTTGAGATATAACTATCAGTCTGTAAAACTCAGACCAGTAGATGAAAACAGAAAAAGAATAATAGAGCAAAAAGCTAGTATCTGAGAAAAAAACCTATCCCGTATATCTAAACTTGCAGACAGCTTAGCATGGTATGGCGTAATGAAAGTATGGGCAAATGGGTAGTACGTTAAAAAATCCATCCAGATCAGTTGAATAATTTGTTGTAATAATAGCATAATTATATTATTTATTTGCACTAACACAACGATTATTTAATATGTAGTCGGATATTATAGCTATTTCAGACTTCATCTCACTTACTGTATCCGCTAAGACCCCAATTTTGAAATGATCGCGAACAAATATACTTGCACCAGAAGTAGCCACACCAAGTATAAAAACCAGTAGGTAGGAGAATATTTTATCTTTTGTAGCCGAAACCGCGTCTTTCTCAGCACGATGTATAAACTCACTATCAGACAGGTACATATCCCTTGCTCTTTCATGTATACCATCGTTGCCGATTTTATACTCATCCATGACGCTATTGCCTCCAGTATTTTTTTTACTATCCATGTTCATACTATAGCATACACTTTGTATAATTAAATTACTGTAAATTAAACTAAAGTAGTAGTATAATTGCTTTATGAAACCAAAAGAAAAACTTACGGTTGAATCAAAGACAAAACCAACCCCCATACCCAAAAAACCAGTAGCGATAGATGTTCCCGTTGGAGAGGACACTATGGTTAAGGAAGCTAAAATCCACAAAGACTTCATAGGTTTAGATGGTAAAAAGTATCGTCTAACCTACCAACAAAGAATGTTTGTAGAAAACTACATAACCATTGGGGGCAACCGCGTACAGGCTATAGTTAACGCAGGATACGATGTTTACTACAAGGACAAAAATGGTGAACCGACGACTAATGTTAACTCTAAGCTAGCCAGCGTGATGGCTTGCAAATTGTTAAAAAGAGATAACGTATCGGCGTATGTAATTAGAAAGATGAAAGACTATGGACTTGATGATGATTCTATCGACAGGCAACATCTTTACCTGTTAAATCAGATGGAAGACCTAAATGTTAAAGCCAAAGCAATCGATATGTATTACAAAAAAAGAGGGTTATATTCAGTAAAAGTAGAACATGGAGTTGATAAACTTGATGATTTATTAACAAGTATAAGTAAGTTACTACCGTAACATATAAAACATATAACTTAAATATTATGAACCAAAGAAATATTAGATGAAAGGTATAAATTATGATTTCCAAACCAAGTGATGTTAGATATGAAGATAGCACAGATAGAGAAACAGTCACATCACTATTAGAGTCAGAGCAAAAAGTACTTAACTCGATAATTGTAAATAGATTAGTTAGACTTGTTGATCTACTATCCCCAATTTTATATAATTGGGAAAACAATCAAGATATTAAAGAAACATTGGAAAATAATAAGTTAGTGAATAGAATAAAGAATAATATAGATTTAATAAACGTCATTGATTGTGAGTTAGACAAAATTATCTGTAAGCTGGATATATAAACATGGATAATGTTGAGATACAAGTAAACCCAGAGACAGAGAAGTGGCACTATAGACCAACACCAAAAATACAGTATAGAGACCCCAACACTGGACAGTTACTTCCTGTCTTTATTCCAAGACCTGAAACAATTAGACTACTAGAACTTTATAGTTTTTCAGACGATGGTGGTAATATTATAGATTGGAGCGATGGACAGTTAGAGATTATTGACTGTATCCTGTATCGATCATCCCCAGATTTACGTAAAAGAGTTGAGATTATTGCGAGTACACAATACGGGAAGTCCCTCGCAGTTGGTGCTGGAGTGGCTCTCAGAGCTTCGTTAAAACCCGAAAAGTGGGCAATCGTTGCAGGAACTAACGAAAAAGCACGTATTATTATGGAATACGTGATTATGTTTTCACTTAATAGCTCTATCATACGAACCCAGTTAACGGCAGATACCCCACTAGATAGACTTAAAATGAAGAAAAGCTCTCAATGGATAACCTACAAAAAGGGTGGAAGCGTTAAAGTATACAGTGCAGATAGCACTAAAGTAAATCAAACATCTACATCGCTTATGGGTTTTGGTAGCCCTAATGTTATAGAAGATGAATCAGGTCTTATTGGAGATACCCTACAAAGTACGGTTATGCGTATGTTAGGTGGTAGCAAGGACAATTTCCTTATTAAGATTGGTAACCCATTTAATCGTAATCATTTTTTGAGAACATGGGAGAGTGGAAAGTATTATCGTATCTTTATAGACTACGTGAGAGCATTGGAAGAAGGAAGGTATACCAAGGATTATATTGAGGAAATGAGACAGGAAGCGATGTTTGGTATTCTGTACGCCTGTTTGTTTCCCAAGGAAGACCCAGATGACAAGAGCGGATGGATGCAGTTACTAACCCCATTGACTATCGAGAGAGCTACAGCCAATGCTATGCAGATCTTTGGACAATTCAAGTTAGGTAATGATGTGGCAGGTGGTGGAAGGAATTATTCAGTATCAGTATTGAGAGGATACAACGTAGCCAAAAAACTATACAAGAAGAACGAACCTGATACAATGATTTTTGCTGGTAATGTAGTTGGATTCATGCACCAACTAAGGATTAGACCACAAGATGTTTTTACGGATTGTGTTGGAGTTGGTAAGGGAGCTAGTGATCGTATACACGAAACAGATAACAGGACGGTAGCAGTCAATGTCGGACTACCACCGACTGATAAAAAGAGGTTTTTCAATCTAAGGGCAGAAGCATATTGGAGACTAAAAGAATGGATTGAACATGGGGGTAAGCTTGAGGCTGACGAAGATTGGCTACAACTTACGCAGATAAAATATAGAGTTAACGCTAAGGGGCAAATACAGATCATGCCAAAGGAAACAATGTTAAAATTGTACGGTATTGATAGTCCAGATGTAGCCGATGGTTTATCACTTACCTTTGTTACAAAGGATGAATTGTTTTATGACAATGATGAGAAGGACGTTATAAATGATGGTAGCAATAGCCTACCAAATTCAGATGACCCCTATGAACAGTAAAGAAGTTTTTATAAAAATGGAGATAACTGGCAAGGAAGCACACCTACTTAAAGTACTAAGGACAATAAACTTTGGTAAGGTTATCGTCCAAAAGATGGATGGTAAACTCGTAAGGGTGGAGCCATCAGAATCAATATTATTAAACGATCAGGACGGCTTATGTCTCTAAGTGATATAGTGATATAATGTTATTATGTCAAAACAAGTAAAATTCAAAAAAACAAAAGGTAGAATGACAGTACATAGCCTATCTCCATATAAAGACTATAATATATGCGTTAGGCAGATAGATGATACTATTTTTGAATATCTAATTACTAAGGGTGACATATACTCAGACTACTTTATTATTAACCCAAAGACTGGTTGTAAGACATTGACACCAGAAGAGATAAAGGAAGCATGTGCAATGATTGGTTTGGGAGCGGTAACCACAATAGATTCACTTATGGAATTGGAAAGAATTAAAACTATTGAATCTCAGGAAAATAAACCTGAACAATAATATGGCAGAAGAAGGTCAAACACTAGATCCAGAAATTCAATCAAGGTTAGATAAGATAGAGAAAGATAAATACCCTACATTACTTAAACAGATTAAAGCTGAATATGAGATTGCCTATGCTCATCAAAAGCCTAAAAAGGTTGAACTTCTAAAAAGATACAAACTCTACAACAATCAAATGCGTGACAAGAGTAAGGTTGGAGATACAACCATGTTTACTGTTCACCAAACTATCATTGCTTCACTATATAACGATAAACTAACTTCAGAATGGATGGGTAGAGAAGAGGGAGACGACGAAGTATCTGAGAACGTATCCAGTTTATCTAGGCACGATTATACGGAAATGAAAAAAGATATACTGGACTACTTTTGGATTTGGGACGCATGTTTCAATGGTAGAGGTTTGTTAGACACTGGATCGTTTGTTAGAGACGCAGATAAAGGTATCTTTGTACCAGCCCCGTTTGTTATCGATCCTATCCCATTTTTGAGAGACCCCAACGCCAACTCAGTTAACGGTAACAATCTGTTACGGTTAAAGTCGGCAAGATTTTTGGGAATGGAAACAAAGATGACTAAAGAAGATATACGTAAACATCCGTGGTTGGTGTCTAGTTTTGATATTAAAGATCTAAGGTTTGGATCTACTAAAGACTCATTATTAGAGGAAGGATCAAGAGCCAGAGATGAAGCCCAGAATAATCAGTATGGTAACAAAGAAGAAAAAGACATTGGTACTAATGGTGAGTACGACGTTATAGATTGGAGTACACATTGGACAGTAGACGGTAAAGTCCAGAAGATTAGAGTGTGGTGTGATAATAAGTTTCAGAATGTTATAGCCTTCAGGGAATTAAAGAGACCATATTGGAATGTAATCGACAGACCTCTTTATCCTAACTCACATGATTGGGACGGTACATCCATTCCTGATCTTACTGAAGATAAACAGAGACAGAGAGCGGTAGCACAAAACCTAGGCATGAAATCTATGAAGGCTGACGCAGAACCTAGGTACATTTTTGATACCAACAAGGTAAGCAACAAAGCAGATCTTAACTTCGGATTTAATAAGTTTATCCCCTCAGACGGTGATGTTGGCGGTGCAATAATGCCTTTACGTAGCTCTACACCCAACATGAACCTATTAAATTGGGTGTACGAATCACTAGACATATCGGCACAAAAAGCTACTGCAACCCCAGAGATACAACAGGGAATGCAGGGCAAAGAAAAGAGAACATTGGGTGAAGTCAACATCATTGCTAATAAGGTTGATACTAGATATTCATTATCCGCTAAGATTTTTGGATGGAGCGAGAAGGAATTTTGGTTACAATGGTACGATTCCTACAAAGATAATTTCGCAGATAGTATAGATAAAAAGGTTGTTAGGATAAACGGAGCTTTTGGGGATAAGTTTAGACCATTCACTAAGGAAAACATCACAACCAAAGGACTAGACCCAGACGTATTCATTGAGAGTGAGTATATAAGTAGATCCAAGATGATGGAGGAAAGACAGGCAATGACTGCCTTACTAGGGATTGTTTTACAAGATCCAACATCTAACAAAAGATATGCTATGCGTAAGCTATGTAAGACATTTGGTCTTAAAAAGGATGAGATTGATAGGTTATTGCCAAGGACTATTGACGAGAGAATAGCAGAACAACAAAACCCTTTCCTAAATAAAAACGAAACAGTACCCGTATTGCCAGAGGATGACCACAATGTCCACCTAGAGATACATAGTAAAGCCAACCCAACACCAGCCACCATTGCTCATAATAAGACACACGAGAGAGCTCTGAGTATTAAGAAGACTAAACCTGAACTATTCCCACAAGACCAACAGGGTACTACATTTCAAGACCAAAACCAAAGACAGATGGCAACACCAGATAACATGGGGGGTGGAGAAGTTAAAGCATTAGTACCAAGTCAAGTATCATAGTATGACAACAAAAACCGAAGACCAGAAAATGTACATAGATAGAAAAAGCCAGCAAGTAAGTTATCTAAGGCAGTTAGTAGATAGTGAGGGATGGAAAATGATTGAACGTATTGTGGAAGATAACATTAAGTTTTTAGAGAAAAGACTATTCGAAGGCGTTGACTGCGACACCCTAGAGAAGGTTGCAGACGTGAGGAATAGAATAGCAATACACAAGGAAGTTATAGCAATACCAAGGGCTATTATAAAGAACCACGATACACCAGAACCAAAAGAGGAAAACATGGATCCGTTTGAATAAGTTTTAACATTATAAATCTAGTTAAAAGGAAAAACCTTATGACAGAAGAAATGCCAAGCTTCGACATTGACGAAGTATTAAGTAAAGAACCAACTTCAATTTCCCCTGAAGAGAAGAGTTATTTAGGAAGTAACATATCTCAAATGACCAGTTATGAGAGAACACGCTTTGGATTTGACACACCAACCACACCAACATCACCAACTGCGTCTACACCAACAAACACCACATCCCCTACAGCTGGAGAAGATGACCTAGCAGACGAAGACAAACAAAAAATTGGTAAACTAGTTAGTTCCTACACCGAACCTTTAGCACAGGCAAACAAACAACTCAAACAAGAGAATGAGATGTTATCTCTATTTCAAGATAACCCAGACGCCAAGATATACAGAGATAAGATCAAGGAACAGTTAGCTTTACATCCCACGATTGGAGTTAAGCAGGCTTTAACACTGGCTATGGGTGATGACTTACTTGTACTAGGAGCTAGAAAAGAAAGAGAAGCACAAAGAAAAGCTAACTCTACTTTACCAGTAGGCAATGGTTACAGTGGTAGCGTAGATAAACCTAAGGATTGGGCTAACATGAGTGATGAAGAGTTTATGAAAGAGAGAAACAAAGTATTGGGTAGAATTGGGATATAAAAGTTATAAACATAGAATAATAATATGACAGAAACAATAAATTTTGACACAATGACAAAAGAGCAAATCAAAGAATTGCTTACTACTAAATTTAACTTTGTTGGAGCAGAAGCCTTTGACAAGAAAGACCAGTTAATTGCAGTCTACAATGCCCTACTTAAAACAAAGATGGTAGATAATGATACCAGTACTAGCGTTAGATCTAAGATGAAAATGGAGGGAAAGATAGAGTTTATCAAAAATAAATTAAATAAGGAGAAGAGCTTTAGCATAATGATACCTCTTAATGGAGAGGAAATGGGAGCTTACCAAGAGTTTATTATAAATGGGGCTAGATGGAACGTATTAAAAGGTGTGTTTGTAGATGTGCCAGAAACAATCTATATAATGTATAAGAAAAACGTAGAGGGAACTTTTAAGGCAGGACAGGATCAATTAGCCAATAGAGACGAAGAACACGCAAAGTTTTGTGGAATGAATTAGTTATTGTTTACAGTATCAGCTAACTATGATATAGTTATACAGTAAATGCGTTACTGAAAAACAGACCGCTCTTATCCGAAAGGATAGGGCGGTTTTTTTATTAGTCTTTATTATAAATTAGTTAAGAAAAAAATATATGGGTGACATAACAACCAGAGTTGAAGTTCCAAATGAAAACACGGAATTTTACTCAAGAGATTTATTGATAAATGCAAAGCCTCGTTTGCTTCATACTCAATTTGCTCAAGTGAGGGATATCCCCGCTGGATCAGGTACGAATATAATTAAATTTAGGAAGTATGGAGTTTTAGAAGCTCAGACTACTCCTTTAGTTGCAGGTGTTACGCCAAAAGGTAAAAAGTTATCTAGTACATCCTTAACCGCTACCGTACTTTATTATGGTGACTTTATTACTTTAACTGACGAAGTTTTGATAACCACCAAAGATCCTCTTTTAACTGAAACTGCAGAATTATTAGGAGATCAAGTAGGATTATCTTTGGATACTATTTTTAGAGATATCTTAAATGCAGGTACTAACGTTCAATATCCTGACATTGCTACTGCTAGAACTGAAATTACTAGCGGAATGATAATGACTGGTGATGAAATTGACTTTGCTACTACTACTTTGGAGATGGCTAACGCTGACTACATGACTAGTAGAGTTGATCCTAGCACTGGTTACAACACTATTCCTTTAAAGCCTTGTTACGTTGGTATCGTTCATACCTATGTTGCTAACGATATACAAAAGATTGTTGGGTTTATTCCTGCTGAAAAGTATGCAGACAAGAGAGACTTAATGGACTATGAGTTTGGTTCTTATAACAATGTAAGATTCCTTAAAACTCCTAGAGCTAAAGTGTTTACTGCTGGTGGTGCTGATGGTCAAAATGTTTATTCCACTTTAATCATGGCTAAACATGCCTGTGGTATTACAAGACTTTCAAACTTAACCCTACAAAACATCGTTACTCCTTTGGGAAGTGCTGGTGGAGCTGATCCTTTGAAACAAAGAGCTACCTCAGGTTGGAAGTTATCTTTCACTGGTTTAATTTTACAACAGGGTTTCATGGTTAGAATTGAAACAAGTGCAAGCAATCACTAAGAAATTTAGGTACTTAGTTTCTAAAGGTTACTAAATAGAAACTAACTAAAAACTAAGTACCTATTTTAAAGTTAATAAATTTTAGAAAAAAATATGACCTACTCATCGAAAAGAAAAAGTGAAGGATTATCAGATCAAAACCTGATGAACTTTCAACAAAGAGTTTTTAACATCAATTTGTACAACCCCGTGTTGGCTATTGGTTCATCTAGCAAAGCTAAAGTCCTTATCACCACTGGTGCTACTGGTACATTCTGTATTGAAGGTAAGATGTACACAAGTCCAGCTTCTCAGGAAGTTGCCTTTACTGCTACTACCGACGATATTACCGCCGACGCTACTACCGCTCAAGAAAAAACATACCTTGTTTGCTTAAACGCTTCAGGTACAGGTAGCATTATTTCAGGCGAACAAGCTGACATTGGAGAGTCCGAAGCTCCAGAAGTTGGTGCTAGCCTTTGTGTTATTGGTAAAGTTGTTCTTTCTGTCGCCGTTGGTGCAGTTGACTTTGACGCTACTACCGACGAATTGGACGAAGCTCACATTACTGATACTTATACTAACTTAGCTTTATTGGCTTACTAATTAAATAGTAACCAAAAAAATATGACTAATAGATTTTCAGGGGTTGGCAACGGAAACAGCGAATTAGAGAGAGCTTTAAATTCTCTTGTTTCTCTTAGCAATCTTCCAATGATTGGCAACGTATATGTTGCTATGCTTTCTAGTGATCCGGGTTATGTAGACTTTATGAAAAACTATCAAGTCAGATATTCTGATGGGACATATAGAATACACAACACCATAGCTAGTGCATATAATGCAATGACTACAGATAGACACGACTTGCTTTTAGTTAACGGTTATGGGGCTTTCGCTCAAACCTCTATGTTAACTATTTCAAATAGTAGATGTCACTTCGCTAGCATGGATTTTATGAGAGGTGGAAACTATGGAATGGGTGCCTCTAGTAAAATAACTATGGGTGTTACTACTAACGCTACCGATCTTGGTGTTTTAAAGAACACTGGTGTTCGTAATACTTTTAGTGGTATTAAGTTTGACAGTGCAAATACTAAAGCAGAGTCTATTTATGGTTTGGTTGAGGCTGGTGAGTATGCTATCTATGAGGGTTGTGAGTTTTATAAATCCACAGACTTAGATGTTAGCTTATCAGCTGAAGTCTTGAATAACGGTGATTCTACTCAATGGAATAAATGTTCTTTTGGATCCAGTGCTAACGAAACAGTAGGTGCAGTTATTAGACCCTGTATGTTACTTACTGCCACTATTGCTGGTGCTAAATGTAGAGACAACATAGCCAAAGATTGTAATTTCTTAACAAAGAGTGCAAACAGTGCCAGAGTTGATGTCTACGGTGCTAACGCTACTGATGTAGAGAGAATGTTCAAGTTTAAAGATTGTACTTTCTATAGCAATCCTTTGGGTAGTGCTACCCCTGCTCACGCAGTAGGTTTTGGTTCTGCTCAAACTGAGGGTTGTGTAATTTTAGAGGATTGTACATCTATTGACCACACCGTTATGGCTCAAGCCTCTAAGGGTATTTACGTTCAAGGTTCAGTGCCTACGTTTGCTACCACAGGTGTTTCAGTTGCAGCTTAATAGATTAGAAAAATAGTAGCTTAATAATATGACAGCATTAGTAAAACAGGACGCAAATCACAATAGACTACAGTTACCCTTACCTTTCTGTGTTAAAAAATCTGTATCTTTCGCTGGTGGGACAACTAACGACATGGGAGACTACGACGGAACAGGTAACCCAAAAACATTGTTTACGGTTACTGGTGATGTTTTAGTATGGCTTGTTGGTGTTTGTAAAGAAACCTTGGTTGGGGCAGGTACTATTGAGGTTGGTGTCACTGACGCTACTGCTTCATTGTTGGCTCAAATTGCCAACGCTACTACGCTTGCGATAAATGAAGGTTGGCAGGACGCTACCCCCTCTCTTGCAGAAGGGGTAAGCCCTGCCTACCATGTTATCGGAGGTGGGTTGGATATTATTCAAACGGTTGGTACTGCTAATATAACAGACGGACAAATAGATTATTACTGTTATTGGGTTCATCTATCAAATGATGGCAAGGTAGTA
>Ga0247841_10008533_pt1 | contig 14723 bp, 8 predicted proteins | sample LaCruzMarch2015__2_FD_192410 | JGI IMG/M metagenome (GOLD analysis project Ga0247841, IMG submission 192410) | Freshwater microbial communities from meromictic Lake La Cruz, Castile-La Mancha, Spain - LaCruzMarch2015_18m | ecosystem: Environmental > Aquatic > Freshwater > Lake | place: Spain...
GGTGACCATATCATCAGTCGTGCCCGTCTGGCCCACGTGGATCTTCACCGTGACGGCTCCGCCCCCAAGGCCATCATTGATGATCTGGTAGAACATGTTCACCGTTCCACCGGCACGGGCATGCTCGTTGTTGGTGGAGACTCCCGTAGGTACGGTGCAGAAGCCTTCGGCTGGCCCAACTTTTCGCACGACGAGCACGGTACTCCGCAGTTCCATTTCCTGCGAGGGCATGATGTCCGTTGCGCGATCAGCAACGTTCGTTCCTATATCGAAGGTGCCGTTGCCCGAGAGTTGAATAACAAGATAATGAGGGCACCCGGGAGCGGCAATGAGAGAATTGCCCACTGTCGTCCAGTATTCCTGAGGAACGCGGTGTAAGCCGTCATTATCCACGTACCACAATCCCGCAATGCTGGCGTTGCCCGATGTCGTGATGACATCGTAGCGCTTGTACTGATCGCCGGTATTTTCGCCAAGACTGAAATAGACGAAGCCGTTCACGTGGTTCTCGTAGCCGCCACGATTGCGCAGGACTCCGTTATTCTCCTCAATCTGCGCATAATTAAACGTACCATTTTCCCACTGTTTGGCACTGAACTTCCCCACATCCGCGTTGCTCATCGCCGTCAGTGCGGCTGAGGCCGGTGCCACCGATCCTTCCTGCCCGCTCACGGACATGCTCGTCACATACAGCGTGGCATCGGGGTCGCTCTGGACCAGAAGGACGCTCGTGATGCCCGTATCCGATGCAAAGTGCACCGTTCCGTCTTCGGCGATGTTCTGTGCTTCCAAGCGTTCCTCTCCGCAATACGCGATGGCCTGAATGGTGTTCGCAGGGTTGTTGGAGTGGATCGTGAGATCAACGGACCGTACCGCCTGCTCCGTATCGCTCAGGTCGACACCGACCAGTTCCCCTCGCGCACTCATCCATGTCTCTTCAAAGGCGGGCGGCAGGACGATGGGCTCAGTATTCACGGCCTGAATGACCCACGACGAAGCGTGTTGCTCGGGGAAAATCACAATCATCCTGACCGAGTCATTGATGTCGACCCGTCCGCTTTCACTGGCCCACAGCGTGCGACTCGCCCCCTGCGCGTTCCATATGTAGACCTTTGCGCTTGTCGAGCCGGACAGGCGCTGCAAATCAATCCATTGCACATACTTCGGACTATCGAGGAATTCGATGGGGAAATCCGCCTGCCCGAAGGTGTACGCCCCCTCACCGCCGAGGACGCCGTTGCGGTTGGCGAGGTAGATGTTCTTTCTTCCGTCATCGACGCAGATAGTCACTCTTCCGAGTTCCTGCGTCTCTTTCGTAATCGTATTGATCGTCGATCCGTTCGGGTTGCGCTGGATGCCTTCCGGCAAATCCAGAACATCCGCCAAGGATGGCGTGGTATCGACCGCTTCTGCCTCCACGATAACCCCTGCGGCAATCGCCGCCTGCCGCCCCTCCTCCCCCGTGATCGCTTTCACTTCTTTGCCTTTCGCATGGCCCTGCCAGCTGACGATGGAAGCCGTTCCTCCCAGAGCGGGCAGATCGAGATTGAGCGCGCCGTTCTGCAGGGAGGCTCCACTCAAGTCCGGCGTGTCGGTGAGGGTCTGCGGAACGGCTTCCTCCTGTTCCTGCGTGAGAAGGTCCGTCAGGACGGTTTGCACCATCTCGGAAGTGAGTTCTTCAGATTCGGCACGCAACACCGCATCAACAGATGCCGCGGTGGCCTGTTGCTCCGCTGTCATGGTCAGCGCATTCGCCTCCGCCTCCGTCAATGGCAGGACGGCCTCCTCCTCCGCCATCACCGCATCCGTTGCTGCGGGATTCACGGGCGACTGTGGCGCTGCCACGGGGCTCTCGAGCGGCTGTGGTGTTGCTGTCTGCTCCGGTATGCCATACTGCGAAACGGCATAGAACGTCGTGTTCTCAAGCGCCCCTGAGAATTTGTTCTGTTCACCGCCTCCTGTTTTCTCGGCGCCCAACCGCATCGGCGTCGGGCCGTCGTGGATGGCCGAAATTGACGGCGATCCTTCCATCGTTCCCGCAATCTCTTTTCCGTTCACCAGAATGGTTATCTTCTGCTTTGTGATATCGAAACTGGCCGTCAGTCTCTGCCAGACTCCCGCCTGCAGCGGCGATGTATCGGTGAAGAAGTACATCCGTTCCTTGCTGGCGGCATCCCCGCCGATGAAGAAATCCAGCTGGCCGCCAGCCAACACGCTGAGCGAGGTGCTCATATCGCCCGACCCCGAGTCATATTTCGAAAAGATCGTCTGCGACTTGATGGCATTCGGCCGGATCATGGTGTCCACCGTAAAGGACCCATCCGTGAAGACGGGACTATCCGCAATGTATTCCACGGTCGATCCGTCGAATTCCTTGATTCCTTCAAGCAGTTTCACCGGTTCCGCACGCAGGACCGCATCAATACATTCCGCGGTGAGTTGTTGTTCCGCCTGCAGAGGCGCGAGTGTGGTACCCGACATCATCTGCCTCGATTCGAGGCTTTCGAGCGTGAGATGCCGTTCTGCGCGTGAACGTGAAGGGGATTTGAGGGACATGGAAGGGGAGGTAAGGGAGGTAAAGTAGGTAAGGGAGGTCAGGTAGGTAAGGGAGGGATGAGATGTGTGTTTCCATTTCAGAGGAAAACCCTGCAACACGGAATACCTTCCAACAGAGATTCTTTCGTGAAGTGCGGTTTATGGTCTTCAACTGGCGGTTAAAGGCGTTCTACCGGGTGGTAGAACGGGGGCTGTTTGAATCGCGCCCGCGGATCTTTGGAATCGCGCCCGCGGAGGGGCGCTCTTGGCAATCATGACCTAGAAGCAGCCCTCTTTATGGTGAGCGAAGTCGAACCACGTGGCTGCGTCTCAGTGACGCAGGGCTTTTGCTGAAATAAACAAATTATGTTATAATACCCCACACATGAAACTCACACCCCAAGAGGTCTTTAAAGCGGCAGCAGAGAAGCATGCATCCGACGTGCACGTCATTGCGGGTTATCCTGTGTATCTGCGCATCGATGGCGAGTTACATTCTCTGTCAGAAGAGAAGCTGACGGCGGAAGCCGCAGAGAGTTTCATCCGTTCCGTGCTGGGGGATGTGGTGTGGAAGCGTTTTGTTGAGGAGCGGGAGATCGATGTTTCGTTTGCGCCGGGAAGCGGTGTCCGTTTTCGTGTGAATTGTTCTTTTGAGCGCGGACAGCCGTGTCTCGTGGCGCGCCTGATTCCGGTTGCGATCCCTTCTCTTGCCGCGATCGGGCTCAACGGCATCGCCGAGCCGCTGTGTGCGCTCAAGGAAGGTCTCATCCTCTTCACGGGTCCCACGGGCTCGGGCAAATCCACCTCGCTCGCCGCCATGATTCAGCACATCAATATGGAGCGTGCAGCGAGCATCGTCACGCTGGAGGATCCCATTGAGTTTCTTTTTCCCTCGGGAAAGTGCGTCATCCGCCAGCGCGAACTGGGTTCCGACTTTCTTTCGTTTCCCGAGGCGCTGCGGCATGTGCTGCGTCAGGATCCCAACGTGATCATGGTGGGCGAGATGCGCGACCTCGAGACCATCGCAGCGACCCTCACGCTGGCCGAGACGGGACACCTGATCCTTGCCACCCTGCACACGCCCAATGCCGTGCAGGCCATCGATCGCATCGTGGATGTGTTTCCTCCGCACCAGCAGGCACAGGTGCGCTCACAGCTCTCGCTCTCGCTCAAGGCCGTGATCGCGCAGAAGCTGGTGCCTTCCGCAAAGGGAGGACGTACCGCCGTGCGCGAGATTCTCGTCAATACGCCGGCGGTCGCCAATATCATCCGTGATCACCGCCTGCAGGAGCTGCCCTCCGTGCTCCAGACGGGTACATCTGCAGGCATGCGAACATTTGCGAAAGATGCGGAGCGGCTGGTGAAAGAAGGGGTGATCAGCGGGGAGGAGGGGGAGGGGGTGTGACGAAGGAGGTGAGGGAGGTCAGATAGGTAAAGTAGGTAATGTAGGTAAGGAAAGTGAGGAAAGTAAGGAAGGGCAGGGAAGGCAGAGAGGTAAGAGAGGGACATTCCCCATTTGTCATGCTGAGAATCCCGCGCGGTTATTTCATTTCAGCCACGATTCAAAGGCTTCAGAAGAAGGCAGGATCGCAAGGAATGTCTTGAGGAGGGGCAGAAGCATCGCTTTATCTTGTTCAGTGGGCTCTTCTCCGGTGATACCCATCGTGTCGGAAAGGCTCTCGATCTTTCCGGCAAGTGTGCAAAATTCCAGAAGTTTCGGATGGAAAGAGTGATTCTTTGCGATGGCTTGAAAACGGACATCTCCGGAATGAAATGGAACGAAGATTGTGGAGAATGAGCCTTTGACTGGCTGCATAAGGTTTACGATCGGTCGTCTCTGTTCCAGCGCTTTTATCACTTCGGCAATGTCTTGCTCACAGTGTTGATGGGTGAAGAGATGCACGAACGACTTTTGGAGTTGTGTGTAGAACTCTTAAATCTCAAGTGCGGATGGAGAGCCATCCTTCACTGGCATATCGCTGTTGCCGTTATGAGTACTGTCTGCCATTGACTAATGATGATTGGGGAGAGCTCCTCTTCGAAATCGGAGCTACTGATACCCTCTTGCCTGAAGATTAAATAATTCTGCATACAACCCCGATCGTTTCATGAGTTCGTCATGGGAACCCTGTTCCAGAACCTTTCCTTCATTGATCACTACAATGCGATCTGCCATCCGGACGGTGGAAAAACGATGAGAGATGAGCAGAACTGTTTTATCTTTACAGAGTTCCTCGACGCGCTCGAATATTTCCGCTTCCGCTTTTGCATCAATGGCCGCGGTCGGTTCATCCAAAATGAGCACAGGAGCATTACGGAAGTATGCGCGAGCCAGTGCGATTTTTTGCCATTGTCCTACGGAGAGTTCCGTGCCCGATTCGAACATGCGTCCGATGATTTGTTCGTATCCTCTTTCCAATGTTGTGATCACCGCGTTCGCTCCGGCATCCGTTGCGGCGCGCTCGATTTCTTTCATATCCAGGCTGCGGAGCACGTTACCGTAATAGATATTGTTTTTTGCGGAGTCTTCATAGCGGTTGAAGTCCTGAAAGAGGATGGCCAGTTGCCTGTGCCAATGCTCCAAATCGAGTTCACGCACATCTGTGTCATCGACCAGAATGCGTCCTTCCGTGGGATCGTAGAAACGCGCAAGCAATTTGATGATAGTTGTTTTTCCGGCGCCATTCTCTCCCACGAATGCCACTTTTTCTTTCGGCTGTATGGCGAGAGAAAAATCGTGCAACACATCCTGCTGCATTCCCGGATAGTGAAAAGAGACATGATCAAATGTAATGGAGGGGGCATGTTCAAGCTTCAATGATTTTGCTTTCAGTGGTGATGTGATGGATTGCGGAGTATCCATCACATCGAAAAAGCTCTTCACGTATAAACTCGCTTCAAAGACATCGTTGAGATTGCGCAGGAATCCGCCGAGACCGTTCTGAAAGTTGCTGACGATCTGGGTGTAGAAGCTGATGTCGCCAATCGTCACGCGCTTCATGAATGCGAGCAGGATGACATAGATTTCGATGCCGATCAGGACGACGGTGGAAAACAAGTTGAAGAGCAAGCGCAGCAGAAATGCCTTTGTCGCCACCTTTTTGTTGTCTCTGTAGAACTCCTCCTGCACTCCGGTTGTCTCTTTGATGAAGAGCGGCGCAAGTTTGAAGATGCGCAGTTCTTTAATGTGCTGAGCGCCCTGCAGCATGTTCGAAAGGTACGAATATCGTTTTTTTCGCGGACTATGCCAATCCCATATGGACCATTCTGCCTGCGATTCGTACAACCGGGAAAGGAACTCAGGAATGGAAATAAGGATCACCGGAATGATCAGGATCCAATTCAACGTGAGGATGGCGATGAAGGCAATGAGAAACTGGAACAGGCTTTGCGCCATGAAGAGAAGCCCCGTGATAAGGTTTTGTGGCCTGTACCATGAATCTCTGACCTGCTCCAGACGATCGCGGAAGGCCGGATCTTCGAACTTCTCAATGTCCAATTGTGCGATGCGTCCGAACAGCCGGGTATTCAGGTAGATGGGAAACCTGGTCCAGAGCAGCCGTTCCATGTAGTGCTGCGTGCTGAAAGCGGCATCGAGCAGAAAATAGGTCACGATGCGGGTTACGAGAAGCAGAACGATATGTCGCATATTGATCGTCGTCGGATCTCCTAGGCCCGCAATGACCGTGTCGATGATGAGTTTGTAGATGTAGGCATTCACGAAGGGAACGACGCTCGGAACGAGTGCGCTCAAGACGGAGACAATAAACAGCCGCTTATCCATGTCCCAGATCATTCCTGTGAGCCTTTTTGAGACCACAAAAGTATCTTTTGCCCGCTGAAGCCGTGGTTTGCTGATAAATGCGAAGTGCATTGCCATCACTGTAGCTTTTTTACAAAAACAGGGCGAGATCCATTTGGATCTCGCCCCTGACTTGTTTCAATTTTCCTTGCTTAAGGCCGACTAGAGTTTAAGCGTCGGAAGATTGAACAAGTGGTTATTCTGACAGCAGAGAAGCTGTCCAACTTCAGCAAGCGTTCTTCGAGTGCTTGCCGTTACACTCGTAAACGCGGGCCGCGTTTCGGGTGACTCGGGTTTTGGAGAAAGACTTCTTCAAGGAAGCCTCCTTTCAGGTTAGGGGTCATTCAACACAAAGAAATGAACGACATCACACTTATGTCTAGCCGGCCGAGTGTGAGTACCGTTCTCCATCAACGCGATGCCGACACAACTGTCACAGTATTCCCGGACTTTGCAGTCCATGCATTGAGGCATGTCTGCCATCCGGAATTTGCTCATCGTCCTTTGTCGGGACTGAACAGACAGAAGCATGTCGACATCGACATGTCTTACATTGCCGATCACTTCGGGAAGGTCAAGGCAGGGATACAGGTTTCCCAACGGATCCACAGCGATCTGCGTGATGCCTGCGGTACATGGATGCATGCAGGTGGCGCAGTCGCGGTACCATTCCATCTTGGAAAAGTTGTGGGTCCTCTGCAAAAACGGAAGTAGCTTCTCATTCATTTCCCTGTCCGAGAGACGGAGTTTGATACCGTCATCTGAACCTGACCGCCTTGGAGTGATATACGGCGAGTAAAAAATGGCGATGTCAGCAATCTCCTTGAGGGTCTGATGAATCAGATCCAACTGGTCAATGTTGTGCTTGCCGACAGTCACAGAGAGCGTGAGCGGCATGCCGACTTCAGAAAGTTGTCTGATGCTCTCAGCAATCTTGTTGAAGGGGTAGATCCTTTGAGTGGTGTCCGATTGGCCGTCGACGATGTCGTAGATGGAAATCTGCATGTCGAAGACGGGCAACTTTGCCAGAGCGGCGATTTTTTCGGAGTCCAGGAGTGTTCCATTGGATTTGATTTCAAGCATGAAATTCAAATCCGCGAACATGTTCAGAACTTCGATCGCGTCCGGTCTCAGGAAGAGTTCCCCCCCTGTCAGGGAGGTAAAGACAACGCCTGCCCTCCTCAGAGCCGATGCCAGCCGATACAATTCTTCAATAGGCAATCCATGGTTGATGTAATCGGCGAGGTAGCAATACCGGCAACGACAATTGCACAGATGCGTCAGTTCAATGTCTGCGGTAACGAGTTGCCAGGTCTTCTTCGCATAGGCCTTCAACCTTGCAAGCGGCGTTTCTTTCTTCTCTGCCGCCTCGTTCCCGATGCTTTCTTGCGCGCCGATAGATCCATTGTCTCCGGAACGAAACCGTGCGATCTCACTTCGTAGGTCTTCACAATCTTCCGAAATATCGGCCCAGCAATCCGGGTCGTAGTCCGGAAAATCTTTCGGAGTCGGTGTGAAGCCATGATCACTCAAGAGTCGCTGCGCGATCCTTGATGAACCCCCTTCGAAGAAAATCGCATCCTTCGAATCCGTTCTCATTGCATAGAACGCATCCGAAAACTGTCGAGAAACAATAGTGTTCATGGGTCTTTCTCCGGTGTTTTCAAAGGTCAGCCGAAACACCGTGGTGCAATATGTACCACGGACCATGGATCGTAGTTATCGAAAATATACGGGTCAAACTCTTTGGTATTTTTCACAGGAATCGCTGTTCTTCGCTTTTGCAGCACGAAGAACGGGGCAGGCGCAGAAGATTTCTCATGGGGAGTCAATATTTCCGCTACAGTAAGCCAAGAAATACGTTCTATCCACCGGTAGAACGCCCGCCTTCTCTATTCACTGAATAAGGAACGCACCGGAACCACGATGTTATAAGCGCTTTACATAGCCAAAAAAACGGGTAGAGTACGGGTTTGCATGACGGACCTTCCCGCTTCCATCGAGGCGTACCTCGCTGATGCCGGCTTCTCGGCGACGGAGATTCTGACGCTCAAAAAACTGCTCGAAGGCGGGGCGCTCACACTCCGCGAATTGGCCGCCAAAACGGGCAAATCCACCGGAGTGCTGGATGCGGCAGTGAAGAAACTGCTTACGCGCCGCCTCATCTGCCGCGAAACCGTGAACGATACGCCCAAGATGCTGCTCAAATCGCTCGAGCCGATTGTGGCGTGGGTCAAGCGCGACACCGAGGAGAAATTGGAAGGCATGAAGAGCCGCGCCAGAAACTTCGAGACCTTCATCGCTTCGCTCAAGGTCGAGAATAAAAGGCCAGAAATGGAGTACTTTGAAGGCGAGGAGGGGATCAAGAAAGCGTATACGAAACTGTTGAATCTGGGCGTGAAAGAATTTTTACACTACCGTCCGGTCACGATGAAAGAGGAGGAGGATCCCCTGCGCATTTTTCGTGTGCAGTACTTTCGCGAGCGGTACCGGCGCGGCATCTTCGCGCGGGCGCTGGCGCCCCATACGCCTCTCGGGCGGCGTTTTCAGTCGCGCGACGCGTTCGAGTACCGCGAGACGCAGCTCCTGAAAGAGGAGGAATTCCCCATCACCTTCGAAAAGATCATCGCCGGTGATACGGTGGCGTGTTTCAACCACACAGAGCAGTGCGCGTGCTACCTCAAGTATCCCGAGCTGGCGCACACCGAGCGCACGATGTTCGAGCTTCTGTGGCGCCGTGCCAAAGAGCCGGCAACACAGGCGCAGACGGTGGCGGTTACGCTGCCCAAAAGCCCGGAGCCGATGATTTCGCTCAGCACGCGGTCACTCTCCACCCTTCGTGATTTTTTCTTGAGCCGCACGAGCGTGGCGATCTTCGTGGCGGGCGCCCTCCTGGCCGCAGGAGTCACTTATGGGTTGTGGTGGCATACATATGATTTGAATCGCGAACGGGTACGGGAGCGGGCGATGGCGATCGCCGCCACTGCCGCGATGGAGTTTGACATCAGAGACATTGATCAGCTTCATACAAAGAAAGACGTGAAGAAGCCGGAATTCACGAAGCTTGTTGAGCATTTGCGACTGATCAGATCTAACAATGAGAATATCAAATTTGTCTACATCGATCGGCCGATTGATTCGAAAGAAGCATCGTGGGAAGTTGTTGCGGATGCCGATTACGGAACACCAGACGAAGATTTCAACGGCAATGGCATCATTGAGGATTTTGAGCAACTCACCATGCCCGGACAGGCCTATCCTTATATTGATCCGCTTGCTCAGGAAAGGATTCAAAGACCTGCTGCAGATTTTCTCGAAGATGAGTGGGGTGAGTATTGCGATGCATCGGCTCCCATTTTCGATTCCGAAGGGAAAACAGTGGCGGTTCTTTTCGTTGATATTGATCTTCAGCAGGTCCGTGACCTGACTTCGCAGTCGTTTAAGGTGATATATGTCTTCCTTGGCTTATTCCTGCTCTTCGTCTTCATCCGTCTTGCGGCCTTCAATCGGCCGCTTTTCTTTGAGCTGCTCAAGGTACTGAGGTCCAGAGGAGTGCTGACGGTTTTGGGGGTGTGCGCGCTGGTTGCTTTAGGGGTGACGTGGGGGATGTACCAATACACACTGAGTTTGATGAAGGAGCAGGTGGGGGAGAAGTTGATGGCGATTGCGTCCACGGCTGCAGCAGAAATCGATGCGAAGGATCTGGAGCCACTGCAGTTTGTGAGGGATATGGAGAGGCCGGAGTATCAGAGGGTGTTTAAGAAGCTTAATGAGGTCAAGGATAGAAATGAGCATGTACTGTGGGTGTATGTGATGCGGCCAACCGAGGATTCGACAATATTTGAATTTGTGGCGGATGCAGATGTTACTGCTGGGTCATCGCTTATTGATCAATCAGATTGGAATAAGGATGGCAAATTAGACGAAGCAGATGAAAACAATCCTCCGGGAACTCGTTATGATGCGACAGGACAGAAAATTGCTACAAGAGGTATTTCTAAGCCGGATTTCGAATGGCTTTCGGATCAGTGGGGCCTGACATTGAGTGCCTATGCACCGATTGCAGATGTTAGGGGCAACATAGTTGCGATATTGGCTATTGATATCGATGCCTCTACGTTTCAACAAGAAATCCGAAGTAAGTTTGAACCTTACTTGTGGTTTGGGGGAGTGTTTCTAATTTTAATTTGCTGTATGGTTACAATACGGTTGTTCATCACGAGTGGTGATCGCAAATGGCGTTAGAAATCGTTGAGAATTTTACAGATTGAAAATGCTATTTGGATGCTTAGGTTTGTTCCACACAATTGATCTCCAGTCATCCTAGGTATTTACATTGATTTGAATATGAGTACATTCAACATGTATGCTGAAGAAGAATGTACTGATACTTGGAGCAAGTGGCGCAATGAGTGCGGCTTTTCTTCATCACTTACAAGGTGTTCGCGACACATTCGGAAGCCTTGTTCTTTTAGACAAGGTAAAGATGAGAGAAGACCCACATATCATTCGAAAGCACTATTCAGATTTTGTACTCATGAATGTAACGCACAAGACAATCGTGCAATTTCTTAATGTCATCAAAAAGAAAAAAATTGGCGTGGTTATCGATCTCAGTAATGCAGATACCGGCTTAGTGGCGGATGCAATTTTCCGGCTGGATCACGTTTCGTATGTTGGATCTTCATATTCCAATAGAGAACCTTTAGGGCGGGCAATGATCCCTTGGATCAAGAAAATTCGGAAGATGCACCACAAAGCTCCACACATTCTTTGCACGGGAATGAATCCGGGTGTTGTAAACATTTGGGCTGCCTATGGAATAAAAAAGTATGGCAAGCCCAAGAGCATCATTGAATTTGAATATGATAGTACGAATTACGTTAAGCATGATTGCTCCAATATCGTGACCTGGAATATTGAAGATTTCCTAGAGGAGTTTATCGCCGACCCAGCGGAATTGATGCGAGGTAGGGGTAAGTTGGTTGAGAAGCGGTATAAAGCTCTATCACGAACTTTTTCTCTTAATAATTATTTACAGCCATTTGTTCGGTTGAATTCCCATGTTATGGGGGCTATGGCCGCACACGAAGAGTGCATCACTCTTGCAGAGAAATACGATGTCCCAGTTCGTTATTATTATGCACTGCGTCCTTCAGTGATGAAATATGTTAGGAGTCTTATGAAACAAAAAAAAGTGGGTTTGAACGCTCTTGAACTCGTGAGGAATACAAACAATGATCTTAAAGGCGGAGATAGCATTGGCATGCGGTTGGAATATAAAGACAAGGCTGTGTATTACTTTAATTCTGTTGATAACCAATCCATGAAGCATTGCACAGCGACTGCCTATCAGGTGATCGTTGGCGTGTACGCGGCTCTTCTGACAATTCTCCAATCAGACCTGAGACATGGCGTGCATTTTTCGGAGGATTTGCTGGACACAGTCTTTTCGAGTTTTGTCTTTCATAATCTTCCAACCATTGAAAAAGTTATCTTGAAGAGGGGGCAGGTGGAGAAAAGGAAACGAGTTCAACCGACTCATGCTGTGGAAGATGTATTTGATCTGGGCGCCCGTGTGCCTTCCGGGATGTAGTCAAGAACAAAGCCATTAAGGACGCGAAGTGGATATACCAGATTTTTTCAAGAGAAAAGGAGATAGGAAATCCTTTAAAGATTTCTGATCACAAGGAGACATGTGCTTGAAACCTTTTACTGTTCCTAGGCAATTTGCTGCTCCACATTTACATGTGAAACTGCAATCCTCTTTACCTCCGACAAGATCATATTCGCTTGTGTTGTAGTTTATTGTCAGCTCATCTCCAATATTAATCTCTCTTTTCGCTATAAGATGTAATTTCTTAAAATCCACATAGCAATTTGGATCACAGCTGTGATTCAAAAAATCATCAAATCCACAAGTCGATTCAAGGAATAGATTTTCATCTACTTGTAGGGCGTATGGGCTAGTTTCTTCATCTGTTGCGAGAACACCGACGAAACAAAAAATTTTTTTATTCTTATTAAACTTTTTTGTGGCAAACAAGCCTTGACTTGAAATACCAGATTGCCTGACTTCAACACCGGAAGGCATTGGATTCTTGGACTCAATCGGAAAGCAGTGACATTTACAGACTACCATTAGTTTGGTACAATAGTATTGTGAAACAAAAAGAAATGCATCAAGCAACTGGCAACGAGCCCAAGGCCGAATCAGGATTCAGAATGTATAGTTTTTTGTTACTCGCGGTGGTAGCAATCATATCTAGCATATTTGTATATTACCTATATCTGTCCACATTATCAATTCTTCAAGAAAGACTGAAGGAGAGGATGCTATCAATTACAAAGACTGCCTCACTCCTGTTTTCTCCTGAAGAAGTTAATTCTCTTGTAGAATTTGACTCGAAAAGCTTGGGAACCCGAGAGTATTCAAATACAGTGAAAATATTACAAGAGATTAAACGTGTAAATCGCGACATTACTTATGCATATATCTTTGCAAGAACGGAGGATCCAAATTATCTAAAGTATGTTGCAGATGCGGATGTGTATGTGATTAAACCTGATCTATATTTCAATGAGGATGAAGTTGTTGAAGAGGGCCTGCCAGGGACGCTATACGATGCCTCTGAGGTACACAGTTTAAATAGTGGGATAGCTTTTGAACGTCCTATAGCAGATGAAGAACCATTTATGGATGAAAAGTGGGGCATTCTCTATTCTGCTTATGCACCAATTGAGGGTACTGACACAATCATCGGTGTGGATGTCAGCATCCAGGATTTTCAGAGACTAATAAATACGTTATTCGTCCCTTTTGGCCTATGCATTGTTGTATTGCTTTCTTTATTGGTTGTATTGACCATTTCCTTGGTCAAAATGTGGGAATCTCGCGTCGGGCTTCTTAAAGAGTTAGATAGACAGAAAGACGAACTCCTGAGCATCGTGAGCCATCAACTGAATACTCCTATCACATCGGTGAAGTGGTACCTTGAGATGCTGCTTGATGGAGACAGCGGTGAGCTGAATGAGGAGCAGAAGAAGCAGCTGATGACCATGCAGGGGGTCACGGCGGACCTTGTGGACCTCGTGGGGATGATTCTGGATGTCTCGCGCATTCAGCTGGGCCGCATGAAGGTGGATCGCGCTCCGCTCGATCTGGGCGTCTTCTTTACCGAGGTGCTGGCTGTCATCGATCCCAGAGCGATTGTGAAGAAGCAGCAGTTCATCAAGCTGATCCCAGCTGCCCTCCCCACGTCTTCACTCGACAAGCGCCTGATGCGCATGACCTTAGAGAACCTGCTCAGCAATGCCGTCAAATACACGCCGGAGGGCGGCAAGGTGGAGCTGAAGGTGGAAGTCAAAGGCAAGACGCTTCGCTACTCTGTTCAAGATACGGGCTGTGGCATCCCCAAGGAGGATCAGGAGAAGATCTTTGGCAAGCTCTTCAGGGCCACCAACGTGCGCAATACGGAGGGTAACGGCCTTGGGCTCTTCGCCGCCAAGGGTGCTGCAGAGGCGCAGGGGGGCAAGGTGTGGTTCGAAAGCGAATCCGGCAAGGGAACCACGTTCTATGTGGAGGTGCCGCTCTGGGAGGCGCAGGAACAGGAGTTGGTGAAAACGGTCGCGCTGGGGTAAAAACCCCTGGTGGAACTGCGACGAGAAAGAAAACAGGACAATAGTTTGTTTTCAGCTTGGTGGAGAGCACAAAGGCGTTCTATGACCTCATAGAACCCCCGGCATATGAGAGGGATGAATGCTCATTATTGGTCTAAACATATTGGGTATCGGTTACAATGGATGGTGCAGATGGCAATCGCACGACCCGACAAAAAGGCGCTCATCAATCGTATCTCTGCTCTGGCAGAAAGTCTTGTGGATCCGGAGGCACGTTGTTCCGCGTTTCTTGATATTGCTCTGGCACGGACGCGTTTGGGTGTGCATGGCGCCGAACAGGCGCTCGATCAGGCCGTGGAGTGTGTGGGCAGGATCACGGAGGTTGATGAAAAGATCCGTTTGCTCTGTGATGGTGCTCTTGTACAGCCTCTCCTAAAGAAAAGCCCTGTTTCTTTTTTGGATAAGGCACGGACTTTGGCCGCTTCCGAAGGACAGACTGGAAGGTTCAGGATTGCGTTCACAGAAGCACTGTTGATCGATCAATGGCAGAGATCGTTCGCGCGTGCGCTGACAGAGGCGGGTGCGCTCCCTGCGGGCAGAGATCGCTCGCAGGCATTTGCGGATGTTGCCTTTTCTCAAATGGAAACGGGTGATTTTGAAGAAGCCCGCAAAACGATTGATGCGATCGGGGAGCCCTACGAAACCGTGCATATGCTTGCCGAGTTGACCTTGGCAGAGCATCGTGCAGGACGAAACGGATCCGATA
>Ga0247841_10008535_pt1 | contig 14722 bp, 10 predicted proteins | sample LaCruzMarch2015__2_FD_192410 | JGI IMG/M metagenome (GOLD analysis project Ga0247841, IMG submission 192410) | Freshwater microbial communities from meromictic Lake La Cruz, Castile-La Mancha, Spain - LaCruzMarch2015_18m | ecosystem: Environmental > Aquatic > Freshwater > Lake | place: Spain...
TTCCGGCAACCAGGGCGCCGGCTTTGGGGTATGATAAATCCTTGAAATGGCGCTTCCAAAAACCACCTCATCGGGGAAAAAGGCATTTCCCTTGTCGGTAAACGCCTTCACCTCCTCATGGGCAGTGAGACCCGAAGGCAGTATAGGATAGATCGGCTTGGGAGAGGTTTTCATCTTCTGATCGAGCAGGTCGTACACCCCGAATACCGGCGATAGTCCAGGAGTGCCAAAAATGACGGCCATACCATTGATCTCATCAAAATGGTGATTGGTGTAATCGATGATGGTTCCCAATTGCTCGGCTGTTCCGGTAGCCAGGAAATCGATGGGATTGGCCACCGAAGATCCCGGGAATAGTTGTGTCAATAATTCTTTCGCTGCGGGTGAATCGATGTGTGGCACCCCCATATTTCCGTTCGACAGGGCATCGGTAAGCATCACGGCAGGGCCTCCGGCATGCGTGATCACGGCTATATTTTTACCTTTTAATTCGGGGAAGGTGAAGGCCGAAGCAACGCTGATGAGGTCTTCACGTCCGAAACAACGAACGATTCCCGCTTTACGGAATAGCGCCTCCACGGCAACATCGGGACTGGCCAGCGCACCGGTATGCGAAGAGGCGGCACGGCTCCCGGCTTCGGAGGAGCCGGCTTTAATGGCCGCGATCCTGCATCCCTTCCGGATCAGGGAAGAGGCATGCTTCAGGAGCATCTGTGGTTTGGAGATGTTTTCTATGTAAAGCAGCTTCACCCTGGAACTGGTGCCGGGCTCAAAACTCTCGTCCATGTATTTCAGGATCTCCTCTACCCCAAGTTGCGCGCTGTTACCAACAGAAAATACGCGGGAAAAGGTAAGCCCCTTGGGAATCCCCGCCTCCATGATAAAACAGGCCGTGGCGCCTGAACCGGAAATGAAATCACAACCCATTGGGTCGAGCTTCGGGATGGGCTTGGTGAAAATGCCATGATAGTCGGGGGTAAGCACACCCACGCAATTCGGGCCGATCAGGGCTCCATTTACAGCATTTACGGTTTCAACAATCTCACCCTCCAATATTTTGCCTTCCTCGCTTTCCTCGCTGAACCCGGCCGACAGCACAATGAATGCTTTTGTATTTTTATGATGTACAAGGAATTCTATTGTTGCAGGGATAAACTTCGCGGCAATCGCAATGATGGCTAAATCAACATCCGGAAGAGAGGATGGATCCTTGTAACTTGTTATCCCCTGAACCTCTGATTCCTTCAGGTTCGTCACGTACAATTCTCCCCTGAAATTTCCCTCGATGAGGTTGCGGAGTATTGCTCCGCCAGGCTTCTGAAGGTCGTTGGATCCCCCTACTACCACGATGCTCCGGGGCTTGAGTAGCTGCTCGTTGATCATGCTGTAAATTTTCAGCTAAAATATCAAAAAAATGCGAAACAGTGAGGGAGCGAAAAGGCAATACTTCAACCTCCTCGCTGAGCGGCATTTGCAATGCCGCTCGAAACACCGGATAGTTATCAAATATACACTCCGCTGAGCAAAGTTTTCCTGCTTCAGAGAAGCAACCATCAATGAGCCACCATGAACTTCCTGATTAAAACAATCTTCTTATCAGTGTATTTTAACAAGTACAATCCGTTTCTTAATGAACCAACATCAATGGTTTCTCCATTAAAGTTTTGATATGACGATACAGTTTTTCCTGAAAAATCCATTATCTCGATGATTTTATCATCATCATTATTTTTCCCTTCTACTACCAAATAATTCGAAACAGGATTGGGGTGGATTGAAATTAGATTGTCATTCCCGGTCTCCACCAGTCCCGTCCAAAGGTCTTCTAAACTCAGATCATCTATCATCCAACCCTCCTTGTTGGTTTGAATATTGTCGCTGATAAAGGTGAATTTGTAAAGCAACGTATCCGAGAGACCATATTGACCAGTAATCCCCCGAAGATCAACTGAAAAATGAGTCCAATTGACAATTGATCCCGTGAGTGCTGGCTTGGGTTCCAGCCAGATAATGCATGACGAATCCAATGTCATCACATCATTCCATGTGGTCCCCATATCCGTCGAAAATTCAATCATTCCAACATCAGTTAGGGTATCTGAATCCATCTTGAAGTAGAAATCAAGAAGCAATAAAGAATTATATCCTTCCCAACCTCTTTTTAGCGTTATGATAAAACTGGATGTATCGTTTATGGGATAAGGTGTCAATGAATCTGTTACGATAACGTGTGTTGGAGAATGTGCACCATTAAACAAGGGTTTATCCGGTTGCCCTATTTGCCATGTATTATTTGGATTTGAATTTGTATCGATAAAGAGTGAATAGAACGCATTAGGGTCTTCGAAATCGATATAAACAAATTGCCCAAACGATGAATAAGAAAAGGTAATGATGCAAGATAAAAAAAGGGAAATCTTTTTCATGGCCTTATGTTGTTTAAATATTTATGGTAATGTCAAAGATAAAGGCAGTATTGTTAATTGCAATTTCACCACTCTTCCCAGCTGAGCGGCATTTGCAATGCCGCTCAACCATGCAAAATTCCGCTCAGCGGGGATTGGAAAGCAGTTTGATTGTTCCGGGTTGAAATTAATTCCATTAAAGATACAAAAAAATGGAGTTCCTTCCAACGATGCGAAAAAAGATGACTGAACCTCGTTCCATTTCCATGCTGTTATTTTCCAAGAAGAATGGATTCCGATCCCGGAATGATCACCCCTGTATTTTCGTTACGTCCCTGAAGGATAAATCTCGGGTTGGGACTTTCCATCTCCTCTTTGGCCTGTTTGCAGAGCTTGCCGATTTCACCGCCCTTGGATCTGTTCCAGATCAATGCCAGTTTCATCCCTGGAAACTTTGTCAGCATCTCCACATCTCCGTCGCTGTCGCCTGCGCCGAACAGGGGATCATGCTCCTTGCCTGGCAAGGTCTTGATCATTGTGTTGATGGCTTCAACTTTGCCCTGTCTCACTGTTTTTACCCAACCCCTTTTATATTCGGGCAGGATCTTCCCATCGGTATCGGTTTCAAGTTCCATGGCAATGACATGATCGGGGGTGAAATTATACCCGAAAGTTCCTGTGCCTGAAAAAACCTCCACCACCGGTTTGTAGCTGGCCGATACGATGTAGGCATCAATGCCGCGACTTCTGCAGGTGGCGATCAGATCCATCATCTCCGGATAGATGCGCAAGCCCGAATTGAACGAACAGCTTAAGGTGCCCGTCCTGGTTTTTAATCCGGGAGGAGAATGAAGGGTTTGTTTGCTGATCTGATTGGCCAGTTCAAAGGAGATGGCCTTTTTTGCCAGTTCCTTCACCTCGGGGATGGTAAAGCCGGTAAACAGATAAAGCTCCCAGAGAAAAGCCTGATCCATTCCGATGCCGGGGGTATCAAGATAACCTTCCACCAGAAAGAGAAACTTGACGATGAAATCCTTGTATTGTGGGGTTTCCCGGATCTCTTCCAAGGTCATCTTTCCATGAAATCCCTGGTAATTGTCCTGAAGAAAGTCATACCCTGCGACCAGATCTGCATTGATATCCACAAGCCTGACCCTGCCGGAGCTTTCCGACAACTGGGTGATGCCGTTGATGGTATCGGGAAGGATGCCTTTGAACTGGGTTTTTGTCATTTTAAATTTAAGATGGAACAACTGATAGCGCATTACAGCCTCTTCAACATCAAAATGGGCGCAGGTCTGATCCCAGTCCAGCACGATGTAAGGGGTTTTGCCCTCCTCTGAATATTTTCCGTTGGTGCCGTATTCACTGATCATCCTGTTAAGAATCGTGTAATTCCTTTCAGACCAGTTTAACCTGTCCAGCGAATCGCAGGGCGGGTTTTCAGTGCTTGAGCAACTGGAAAAAAGTTGTAATAAAAGAATCATCCCAATGACCGGGAAAAACCAATTTTGTTTTTTCATTTTTATAATTATTTGTTTTACTGCCAGGAGTTCATAATCATGACAGTGCAGGTTATTATACCGCTAATTTATATTTTCATTATTTATAGAAATATTTTTATTCTCTCTTTTTTCTGAACCAATATCTGAGCATTGTCCATGCCCGGGATATATAATCGTTGAATCTGGAAAGATTTCATATAATTTCCTAACCGATTTAATCAGATCTTCCTTTGAACAAGCCTGATTATGGATTCCTCCTACAGTTCTGTAAAACAATACATCACCTGAAAATAAGACATTTCCCATGTAATAACAGATTTCTCCAGGTGAATGACCCGGAGTATGAATTGTTCGAATTTCCAACAAACCCAATTTAAATGATTGATCATCATCAATAAAAATATCAGGAATTCCTATTGAATGAGGATCAAAATCCATGTATGCTTTATGTTCAGGATTGCTCCTTTCTCTATCTATAAATGCCTGACCATAGTTTTCCTTAAACCACTCAAATTGCGTGAACATTTTTTCATAATCGATTTTATTCATACACAATTTTACTTTTGGAAATTGCTTTTTTACATCCGGCACATAAAATGCATGATCAGTATGGCCATGGGTAAGAAATATGTATTTGAGGTTTAGGTTATTCTCTTTAATAAAATTTATGATAGAATCAACCCGCCAACCTGGATCTATTATCGCTGCTTCCTTTGAATTTATATCATAAATCAGGTAACAATTTGTTTCTACAAACCCGGTAACTTGACATATTACTTTGAAATCTGCAGCAGTAGTGCTCCAAGGTTGCAAAAAGGTAAGAATAAGCAAAAGACAAAATCGGTATTTTCTCATGATGGTCTTATTGATTAAAACAGTACAACGGTGGGCAGCTACGCCCAGTTGGGTATAATGCCGCATGGAAAAGTTCAACGGGCATTTCGTGCCGGGTACTGCGTGCCGTATAAAGTCCTGTGTATGATATGCCAAAACAAATTTTCATTTATTCTGAACTGAGTAACAAAATTTTCCTTATTTGGTAACTATCTTTTATCCGGATCCTGAGAAAATGAATTCCATTGTGATTGCCAGGTACCTGAAGGCTTATGGTATTATTCACATCATGGAATAAATTGTGGTAAATGCACTTCCCGAATGGATTAACAATTTCGACATTTACATCTGAATTTGCATCCCCAATTGTTATATTTATCCTTCCGGACGAAGGATTCGGATGAATAAGAAACGGTTCTTTCAACGATGATTCCGGATACTTTACACAGGTAGTATCATCAATGCCTTTGATCAGGAAAATTACAATTGAATCTGTACCCGGCTTTTTGGTTGTACCGGTGAAGATATATCCCTGATCAAATGTAGTTCTAACCGATCCACCGTTATCTCTGGATGACCCGCAGAATTTCCTTGTCCACAGGAGTTCTCCGTTCTGGTCAAGGCGAAGCAGAAAAAGCTGTTTTATTCCCGGTGAAGGCTCATCGTATATTGTACCACCAATCATATACCCTCCGTCATTGGTGAGGGCAATCGAACTCGGAGTTGCGGAATAGGCGAATGTTTTATGCCATAATGAATCGCCCTCCTGATTGACTTTCAAAACACCAATCTGTGAAGAGGCTATATCATCTCCGCAAATTAAATAGCTGTTATCGGAGGTTCTGCAAAAATCCTTTCCACTCAGATAATCATACCGTTTTTCCCAAACGGTCTCCCCCTCATGATCAAGTTTCCTTAAGATGGTGGAGGGTTTGGAAGTTGTACTGAGGATGACAAATCCGGTGTCAGGCAGGCAAAGCAATGCTTTCCCCGACTCATTGTATCCACTGTGATAGACTTTCCCCCACAGGGAGTCGCCATCGGCATCCGTTTTCATTACCCAGGTAAATAAAGAATCATTTGTCAAAACCCTTCCGCACAGAACAATTCCCTGGTCAGGGCATTGTTTGACAGAAAACGTCCATGTATCCCATCCCAAATACTTATGTGTTTTGGTAAAGATTGTATCTCCCTGAATGTTGGTTTTTACCAGAAACGAATGATATCCACAAAATTGGGTATATCCACCAGCAATTACTTCACCTTCTGATGTTTCCTGCACTGAATACCCGTGATTATCAATATCTTGCCAATAGCTATTCGCCCATTGAACAGTTCCATATTTATCGGTCTTCGTTAAAGACAATCCCCAGGCTGGCCATTGATAATAATATTGCCCGTGACTGCCACAAATTACATACCCGGAATCCCGGGTTTGCACCACATCATATCCCCAGTTTTCGGCTGATCCTGAAATCAATTTTTCAAATGTTATCTGTGTTTGTCCGGGTAAAGCGAACACGATCAAAATCATCGTGAAAATAACCTTTGCTGCTGTTTTCATAATGTACGGTTTATATAATTCATTGCTCAATTTTTTTCGAATATTGAATATGATCTGATATAATCCGTGAATCATTTGAGCGCACTCAATCTTTCAGGCATCTGACTGAAAACGCATTTGCCCTTGATGATGGATAATATGACACACCCGGATGATACTCGTTAAGCCCCCTCGCCACTGCCCGGTTAGCGCCCGAGGAGGTCGAGGTCCAGTACATTGAGCCGGCATAAAACCCAGAGAGGAACGCCCAGGTATTGTTCAGGTAAAGGAAACCCTGCTGAACTGAATGAAACCCGTTTACCATCAATTGATCTTTTATCGGGCCGCCTGCCTGACCAGCGTCATTGTAAAAAGACAGCAAATTATTCCAATCGGTGGATGTTGGAACATGCCATCCCGGCGGACAGAACCCCTGGCTGCCCTCGGTATCCTCATATTTCATCAGCTCATCCCACTGGTAAAACGAAGGACGAGGAATGAGGAATGAAGGATAGGCGTATTTCTCAGGGATACAGTTATCGGTTTGGGGAATTAAATCTGAAACCTGAGATCCGAAATCCAGGTTCTTTGCCATCCAGCATTGTGAGCCGATCTGAACAGTCGGATAAACCTTGTTATCCCGGATATCGGTAAGGTTGTTTCCACAAGCAAAGAGAGGAGCGGTCTGAACAATTATCGTTTTTGTTTTACTGGCGCTGCAAAGGGCAACATTCGTATAGGTGTAGGTTATGGTTTTGGAACCTTGACCAGCAGATGCAGGGTCGAAGATCCCGGTTGCTGGATTGACACCTGTACCGGAATAGATTCCATTTAAAGGGATACCTCCTTTTAATTTGAAGGGTTTTGCATTGACCGTGGTGATCGTGTCAAAACAAGTGGTAAAGGTCACAATGGATGCAAGTGATTCGCTCAGGATAATCTTGTTTGAAGTGGCCGGATTGCCGGTGACACATGCAAGGCCGGAAGTCATCACGCAAAGTATGCTGTCATTGATTGCCGGGTTATAAGAAAATGAAGGAGAGTTGGTCCCGGCATTATTCCCGTTGACTTTCCATTGGTAGGATGGATTTGGGCCACCATTGACCGGAGTTGACGTAAAGGTAACAGGTGAACCAGGACAAAAAGAATTGGCTGAAGATGAAATCGAAATACTTACCGGCAAAGGATCAATAACTGTCATTTCAATCACATTTGATTCAACAGCACCGCTCCAGTCATTCATACAATTCACCCTGGCAACACGTTTGAACCAGGTAGTTTGTGTGATGATTCCCGGGCTGTAGGATGCTGCATTACTTCCGGGAATATCCGCAAAGCCTGAACTGCTGCTTGCAGCAGAAAATTGCCATTTGTATTCCAGTGTACCCGATTGTCCCGATGGTAAAAGAATGCTTGTTAGCAAAGAAGGAACATAATTTCCACAACCGTTTTGATCAGATCCGATCGTTCCTCCGTTGGTCGGATTCGCACAGGGTGGAATATAGTTCCAGATCACCACTGAAGTATCGGATGTAAAACCGAAAATATCGGCATAAACATGATCTGTTACCGTGGATGTACCGGTTTGAGTATAACAATATTGAGCATTGCCGGCAGCATCGGTATAAGCATTACCGGTTATCGGGTTGATCCCGATCACATGAAAAGTTACAAGGACACCCACCACCGGATTAGAAAAGTTATCGTTCACATGTGCTGTCAGGCAGACATTGGTGATGTTCAATTGTCCGTAGGAAGTATCCGGGCTGAGGGTCACGCTGTTGACCGTTCCCACAGGAGACAGGGAACATCCGCCCGGATAGCCGTAGGAATCAGCGAAGCCCCATCCGTAAACGAATACTCCGAACGGGAAGGTACTGTTAAAAGTATGGGTTCCTGATGAGACCTGTCTCTGTGCACCATAATAAGTTGTTGAGCTGATCTGGGTAAAAGCAGCATCGGGGATCAGAACCCCGTCCTGGTATATCGTTCCAAGTGCATAACCGGGAGCAACCACATTGACCCAATCAGTTGCCGGATTTGAGACAACAACATTGCAGATGGTGTAGTTGGTGAGAAATTGTTCAGTGGGTGGAATCAGCATCATGAAAGGATCCCCTATCATGCCTCCGGAACAGCTGAATCCTCTCGCGAATTGTGCCAGGAGCGCTGCTTTGCTGGTGGTTATCGAATTGTATCCCGGGAGATACATTTCATGATGATCCCCGGCATCAATGGTGTTAACCAGGGTTCCGTTGACTTTGATATCTGTTCCGTCTTCAGCTGCCACCACGCGAAAAATGTCCACGACTGAAGCCCTTCCTGCAAGGGATACCGTCACATAGTTTTTCCCCCAGGAATAATATGGGAACATCTGCTCTACAAGATGATCAATGGATGAACAACCTTCCGGGACATTCGTGCCATCTACCGAGCCGAATACCGCGACCGGGACATTCGATTGAACCCGGGATCCTGTAAGATCTTCATGGAAAGCGGAAGTCTTGACATGGTATGTTTGTCCCATGTTAAGATTGACATTGGTCGTTGAATTTGTTTGATGGTTATATACCGTCAGTGAAGTTCCGTCCTGTACTGCAACAACACTGAAACAGGAGCCGGCCATGGTAAAAATCTGTTTAAAGGTAACAATCCGGTAGTCGGTGCCTAAAGCAGGTACCGGCAATGCCATAAATGCATCAGTGGCTTCGGGAAAACTATTTAGTCCGTAAAGTGAAATGGGATCTGCAGAAGTGATCCTGATTCCCTTATCCTCAATACCACCCTGAAGGGTTATATCGGCTGGCAGGGTCAACTGGGTCACAAGCCCCGGAACCACTGTAAAATTCTGATTCACACCGGGAAATGCAGAATACACGGTACCACTGGTAGTGAAATTGGAAGAAATGATGAGTTTGATCGTTGGAACATTCATTTGAAAGTTTGGAGGGAAAGCGATCCAGAAATCGGTACCAACATTGGTTATCGTTTGTGAACAAGTAACCGGGATGAACCAAAGAAAGAATAATATGGAAAGAAGATATGTTTTCAATTTCCTATATGCTTGACACTTCGTACCACATTGCAAGCTTGTTTAGCTAAATCACACTATTGTGGGATAGCTATGCACAAATTTAATAAAAATAGTTCTGAGCAGGATGTATACGCTCCCAAAATTAAGTTATTACCACGCTGAGCGGCATTTGTAATGCCGCTCGAAACACCGGATAATTTTCAATTATCCACCTCATTACATGATTTTTTCAATTGTCATAACGATCGGAATAATGTCAATCAAGCCCCCTGGGCGCTCTTAGTCCCTGATACATCGGATCGAAAATCCGTCTTTTTTATCAGCGAGGTCCGGTCCAAAGTCTTCGCCGTTGTTAAATGCAGCCCGTATATGAGCTTCATTCGAAGAACTGCTTGTTGAAGACCACCAGACTGCCCAGTTTCTGATCTCATTAAAAGTTCCGTTAAGGAAACGATAACCGCCCGGAAGCGCTGTAAAACCAGTTTCATTGGTAGCTCCTGTATTCGGATCATTCCAGAGTGTTGAACATATGTCTTTTAACTTACCTCCCGCAATATTCTGACCTCCAAGCCAGGTCGATAAGGTTGTCCACTCAGCCTCCGATGGTACATGCCAGCCGTCAGGCGCCATATTACGGCTATCAGTAATCGTATACCAGTTATATAAAGCTCCATAAACAGAAGCATTCGCTGAAGAATCATTATCATACCAGCAGTAAGCCCCGCTTTGGAGATTGCCCCATGCTGTATTACCAGTAACTTTTGGTATGATATCACCATTGCGGTACCGGGTCGTTTTTAGATTCTCAGCCATCCATAATTGCGTCCCTATTTGTACAACCGGATAGCTGTTGTTATCGGCATCGATACATCCGGTGAAAATGAAATCGATAGTTTGACTTTGAGTGGGAACAAGCATATAAATGGTTCGGTAGGTTCCGGATTTTCCGGTAAATTTCAAAATGTCTCCTAAAGTATATTGCATGTCGACTATTGAGTGACTGCTTTTTAACTTCACAGGCTTTTTGGGAGTGGCAGTTGTTTCTGATAATTTTATTGCAGTTTCGGCTGAAGAATTTTTACTGCATAATAATTTCTCAACAGATGAGTACTTTCCCGATTCAACCCTGATGAAAGACGTCCCGCTGCTGATCCCGCTAAGTAAATAGGAATGATATCCCCGCCGGATTACTTCCTGCTTGATGAAAAGGATTTTGCCATCCAGGCTGTAAAGTGAAATCGAGATTTCACCTCTTTCACTGGTTTCAAATTCTAATGTACAAGCACCCTGGGATGGATTCGGAAAGATTGTTAGAGATTTCGGTTCCGGAGAATTCAAATCCCTTATTCCGACATTTGCACAGAGGTGTAAAATATCATTTCCCACTATGTGTAAAGATTTACATTGTGTGAGATTTTCCACTTTTACCGAATCAACCGTTGAGCTCTCACCTGATCCGGTAAAGTTGATCTGATAATCCTGAGCTTGTGTTTTTAATGAAATTGAAACAAACAGCAATGCGTTCAACAGTCTGAATAACAGTACGGAATTTTTCATAACATCAATAATTTAAGGGGTCATGGATTTTTCGTTTTTTTAAACAAACAAATCTTTTTATCGAAATAATGAAAAGCAATCCGAGGCTAAAAGAAAATTGTGATGGACGGTAGAAATAACTGATAATCAGTATCGCCGGGTGGTAATCTGAATTACCTCACCATACCCACGCTGAGCGGCAATGCAAATGCCGCTCAGCAAAGGGTAAATAACCCCACCTGTTTCATTTTTTCTGTTTTGCTTCATATTCCGGAAGTTTCTTTTTGTAGGCTTCTAAATCCCAGGTTGCATCATACCCGGATAAATATTCCTGAAGACTGTCCAATCCAACGTCGGATCTTCTTTTATCTACGTTATCCGGATCAATAAGTGGCAACGGGTAAACATTACCAGTTAAGGAATCATAGCCCAGCTGACTGCCATAGATTTGCTTTTTCCCCTGACCAATTGCAACCCTGTCTTCAAGAAGTGCCAGATGACGGGCAAATGCATTTCTGTTTTTAACGGCTTCTCTCATCATTGGTAAATATTTTTCCTGTACCGCCAATCCAGAATGTTGTATTACCAGCCATAAAGTAATATTTCCCTGAATTCCGATTTTGTCGGGTCCAAGCCAGCCCCTTTCTTCCAGTATTTTTTTTACATATATCAAATGAACTGAATCTCTTTCGAACATTATTTTATAAAGAGCGCTTACTGAATCACAGTCATTGCCCTGCCTTGCTGAAATATCTTCTATTTGAAAACGAATGCTCTCGTCCTGGTCTTCATCATATATTACATCAAGATGTGAGATAATGTCTTCATCAAGATTCTGTTTTATTGCCAATAATCTTTCGGTGAATTCTGACCACTTTTTATCATTATGCAAAGAGATGAAGCATGTATCGATCATCAGATAGTTCACAAAATTCAAGTCAGAAATATAAATATTTTGAATCGCTTTGAAAATTTGTGGAAATGCAGAATCAGGCTGGTTCGCCATTGCCCATAAACGTGCCAGGTTATACCTTTCCTGTATCATAGCCAGATTGTATCTGTCATCAAGAAAGCCAGTGTTCCCAACGGTTCTAAATGCTTCAGAATATATTTGTGCAGCTTTAAGCCAATCCCTGTTTTTGATAAATGGTACTGCTTCTTCAATAATTGAATCATATTTGGGATTTGTCTGTCCAAAGCCAAAGCTGAAAATCATCAGTCCGATTATTGTAATAATTGATTTCATTCTCATTTTAAAAATTTTAAACAATTGGCGCTGATATTATGCCGGCAGCCGCAGTGCTCCTTCCGGAAACCGCCCTCGTTGCTCTGTTGCCTGCCCGTAAGTTGCATACAATCATTATTTCACTCCAAAGCCATACCCGAGACTTATTCCAAAAAAAGGATAAAGATTTTTTTGCGTGTCATCATTGTTAAAATTTGTATAAATAGGCGTGAAGTCAGCCCGAAACAGAAAGCCACTTTTTGATTGAACCCTGATTCCGATAAGGGCTGTTGGAGCAATATCGTTTTTATAAGACCAATTGGAACCAGATTGCGAACTCAAGTTTCCTATTCTCATTAAGGACACACCTGCTCCTATTTCGTAAGAAATCTTTCTAAAAACCCGTAAAACTCCCGTAATTATGACAGGTACTGATAAGATACTATATCCAAAAAAGCGACCATATCCGACGCCAGCCCTGCCTGTGAGATAAAAAGATTTTATATTGAAAATTTTCCGCTCATAATTAACGGAGCCAAAAAACGCCGCATGGCCAGCAAATTCAACAAAAATACTATTGCTTGGCAAGGGAGAAAGTTTACAAGTATCCATTATTTGTCCCAGGCAGATACTCGAAATTATAATAAGCAAGCAGGAGCAAAATAGTTGTTTCATCGGTCACCTTATCTCTGATAATTATCGGCTAACGTCAGTTTGCCAATAACCAACTGGAATTTTGTTTCAACAAGTAAATTTACAAAATATTCTGAGAAAAGTGACAGGGATGAATTGTCTGGCAAGAAAATCTCCGATATTTGGTTTTCAAACTTAGCCTGGTTGATGTATGAAAAAGACATGAAAATTCCACTTCTCCTTAACCGGGAAACTCAAACAGGCTCTCATTTTGAAGTGTCTGTTCTTGCAAAGATGTCCACGGTGCCAAATACCGTTGAAAATCAGCCTTTGCTTCGTTCCAATTTCAAGTAAAACCAGCGCCTTTCTTAGCCGTAGCTACCACATTGCCGGCTGCCGTCGTGTGATCAGCGGTGCGCTTAAAAATACTTTGAGATTTCCGACTTAAGTTTTGGCAGGTCGTTCATTACCATTCCCCAAATTCATCTGAGATAACATCATATCCATGAATGATGCGATTTCTGAGGCTAATAATTTTTCATAAAGACGTTATCTCAAAAGATAATATATTTTTCATTTGTGAACCTCTCGGTTACTCTCTTTGGTGAGCTCCGCTTCGCAATGGTCCACAAGACTCTTCCTGTTCAGTCACAATTGAATAAGAACATTACGGTTTTACAGATTCTCAACGGGTAAAAAGCCACTGACTTTCCAATACTGTTTTCGAAGCCAGATAAGGGCTGCTTTTTTGTGCAGCCCTTATTATAAAGTCAACGTCAACTCCAAAATTGATCATGAATAAGGTCGCCTACCGATGTTCTTGTCCAAAGAAATCTTTTTTACTCATTCCATTTGCGTGCTTCCAGCACTTCGACCCGGATGGCTCTAAAACTGTTCTCCAACGTTGCTATTCCCATAAACTATTCCCTGATAATCCTTGTATGATATACTTTTCCGTTAACAGTAGTCCTGATTAAATAAAGGCCACAAGGGAGGTCTTTCACGCTAATCTGATTAATTGGTGTGGTTATATCGGAAACCAGCCTTCCCTGCATGTTAAAGATCTCCGAATGGATCTTACCGGCGATATTATCAGGAATTTTCAGTGTAATGAAATCACTGGCGGGATTTGGGTAAGCCAGCATGGTGGATTGAACAGTCGTTAAAGCGGGTTCTTTTAAACCTACCGGAACATAATCGGGGTTGTATTTATAAAAAATACCATCCTGCCCGTATGCCCATCCTGTCTCAGGATCAACAAAGCAAACCCCCTCAACTTCACTTGGCAGATTATCAGACCAGGGAACCCATTCTGTGCCATTATATTTGTAGGTTTGTTCACCAACGGCCCAACCGAGTGTGTCGTTGATGACATCTATTCCGCTAAACGGAGACTCAGGCACTTCCAGTACAACGGTCCATCCCGTACCATCATAATGCAATATATATCCTGAGGGAGTCCAACTGAACTTTTCTCTTCCAACAGCCCATCCATTGGTAGGACTTGTGAATTTAAATCCCTGTAACTGGAAATCGTCTGACACCCCGCTAAGAGGATATTCACTCCAGGACGTACCATTGTAATGATAGAGATTGGCACCTATATATCCTCCTGCCCATCCATCATTCTCTGATGCAAATCCAATGTTATAAAAGTATTTTCCGGGGAAAGAAGCATATGTACTCCAGCTTGTACCGTCATATTTAATAAAATCGTCAGAGCCACATGCCCATCCAAGATTCTCATTAACCATTTCCAGGTCATTAACATAACTTTGAGTCAGCGTGGTATGGTTCGTCCAGGCTGATCCGTCATAATGTAAGATATAGTAATTGGTCCAATCTCCGGCAAGTGCCCAAACATTATTGGCGCCAAGTGCATCAACGGCGCCAATGCTCATGTCCTGAAGCGGGCATGTTTGTTGTTCCCAGCTGGTTCCATCAGAGTAATAAATAAAGCTTTCATCACCCACCATCCAAACGTTGTTTTCATCTGCATAATCCATA
>Ga0247841_10008539_pt1 | contig 14717 bp, 12 predicted proteins | sample LaCruzMarch2015__2_FD_192410 | JGI IMG/M metagenome (GOLD analysis project Ga0247841, IMG submission 192410) | Freshwater microbial communities from meromictic Lake La Cruz, Castile-La Mancha, Spain - LaCruzMarch2015_18m | ecosystem: Environmental > Aquatic > Freshwater > Lake | place: Spain...
TTATAATGCAACATGAAACGTTTGCTTTCTTCAACTCCGAGACCATCAATGATCTGGTATTCGCCCAATGCCCCCAATGTTACCACGCTCAGAGCTTGAGTCTGGCCGCGGGTAAACAAAGCGGAACCATGAGTGCGATCAAAAAGACCAACGCTGGAGGACAAAGGCCGGATTTCATCAACCGCCCGTCCGTCCGGACGAATCTTTTCTTCGGTGATCAAACGTCTTACTTCGGTAGCAACGATTGTCTCCAAGGATTCTTTTACATAATTGATTTTTTGTTCAGCATCTTCCTCACCGTGGAATTTAATGGTCAATTCATCAACGACAGCATCGCTGATCTCATCGATCTTGGCAAATCGCGCCAATTTTTCCTTGATGACGATGGCTTTCAACAAATCTTTTTCGGCCATTTTGCGAACAAGCTTGTCGATGTCTTCCGGGATCTTATGGAGTTCAACCACCGCTTTCGGTTTTCCGATTTCGGCTTGAATCTTTTTCTGGAAGGCACAAAGTCTTTTAACTTCCGCATGGCCAAACATCAATGCTTTCAGCATGTCTTCTTCGGATGCTTCTTTGGCTCCGGATTCAACCATGTTAATGGCGTCTTCAGTTCCCGCAACGGTCAGGTTGATATCGGAAATTTCCAATTCGGCACTGGTCGGATTGATGACAAGCTCACCGTTTACCCGGCCAACGACCACACCAGCGATCGGACCTTTGAAAGGAATTTCCGAAATGCAAAGGGCTAATGACGAACCAAGCATGGCAGCCATCTGGCTGGAATTATCCGGATTGGCGCTGACAACCGTATTGACAACTTGGACTTCGTTTCGGAAGCCTTCGTCAAACAATGGCCGAATCGGCCGGTCGATCAAACGCGATGTTAAGGTTTCAAGTTCGCTTGGCCGGCCTTCTCTTTTTAAGAAACCTCCAGGAATCTTTCCGCCTGCATAAAGTTTTTCAACATAAAGTACTGTTAAAGGAAAAAAATCATCCGTTGACACTTTTTGGCTAAAAACCGCGGCCGTGATTACGGCGGTGTCTTCAAAACGGACTAATACTGCCCCATTGGCTTGTTTGGCAAGTTCACCGACTTCCACAACAAATTTCCGACTGCCCTGGGCATACTCAAAGACTTTTTTTTCACTCATTTATTATTTTGCTCCTTTTTCTTTTCAAAAAGGGTATTGTTATACCCTTTATTTTCGCAAGTTCAGTTCCGTAATCAGATTACGGTAGCTATCGATGTCTTTTTTACGTAAATAGTTTAGCAGGTTACGGCGATGGCCGACTTTCATAAGCAAACCGCGTCCAGAATGAAAATCATGGACATGAGTTTGCAAATGTTCGTTTAAGCGAGCGATTTCGGCGGTCAAAATGGCGATTTGCACTTCGACTGATCCCGAGTCAGTGGCTCCTTTTCCGAACTTGGCAACTAATTGCGCTTTTTCTTCTTTAGAAATACATGACATTTCCAAATTCCTCCTTTTTTTAATTTATGCCTAGAGCTGAGAAAAACGTCGGAGAGTCGTTGATCAAAGGTTTAGGACTTGTTTATTATAGCACATCTTACCGAAAATGTAAATAAAAATCTCACAAGATTTCCAGTAGCCCCAAAACGAACAAATTGCTGTTCAGACAGGCGCTCTCGAGGTTGTCTTCAAATTCGGTATGTTGATTTTCACCGATCACATCACTGATGGCCCGGATCGAAAGGAATGGTTTTTGATAGAACAAACAAGCGTGGGCGAAGGCCGCGCTTTCCATGTCAAAGCAACAAACATTCAGTTTTGAAAAGTGTTCCGCCAACAGCCGGTTCGTAAAATCGGAATCAATCACAAATTTATCGCTCGTCACCACCGAACCGAGAACATAAGGCAGCTGCAATCGGGAGGAAATTTTCCCAAGCATGTCCGGATCCGCGGAAAAAGCCGGCGGACAATTGCTCATTTGGCCATAAACGTATTTTCCGCCCAAGGAAATGTCCACATCGCCATAGACCGCTTGTTGGTTTACCACGATGTCGCCAATCACGGTTTTCCCGCTGACCCCGCCCGCCACGCCAACGTTGATGATCTTATCCAATTTCGGGTAAAGAAGATTCAGACCGGCCACGAGCATCCCAGCCGCCGTTTTTCCGACTCCGCCTTGAACGACGACCAATTCATGGCCGGCGTAAAAACCTTCGTAAAAAAGGTAGCCATTGCTTTTGTTCAGGGTTGGATGATTCAGTTTGGTGATCAAAAAGTCGGTCTCTTGACTCATGGCGGAAATGATTGCTATTTTCATGATTGTTCTCCCAATAATTGGATGGTGTTTTCAATGTCCTGGCGAATTTGGGCCACCAAAGCCTCCACTGAATCAAATTGGATCTCTTCCCGGAGAAAGACCACAAAATCAACCGAAAGGACTTGGTCGTAAATCATCGAATTAAAGTCCAAAATGTGAACTTCAAGTCTTGGCCGCTTAACAAAGTTTAAAGTCGGATTGTTGCCAATGTTGCAAACCCCCAAATATTTCTTGCCGTTTAAGGTAACATAGACTCCATAAACGCCTTTTTTAAGCAGTTGGTATTCTTCGCTCAAAGTAATGTTGGCGGTTCGAAAACCAAGGCGTTGGCCGACTTGATTGCCCTTTTCCACGACTCCGGTGATATTGTAATACCGACCAAGCATTTTGGCGGCTTCTTCCATCCGGCCTTCCAGGAGCAAATCTCTTACCGCGTTCGATCCGATTTTTTGGTTTTCAAAATTAATTCTTTCAATGACGGTTAGCGAATAATTTCTGGCCAATGAGGCAGCGTTTCCGGCGCCCTTAAATCCATAACGAAAATCAAAGCCAACAATCAAATGGACGATTTCCAGATGTCTAAGAATCTGGTTTTCGAATTCCGCTGGGCTTAATTGGCTAAGTTCCAGCGTGAAAGGCACAATGATCAGATAATCGACGCCCAATTCCTCGAGGATCTGGATTTTAACGTTGAGCGGAGTTAAATATCCCAAATATGATCTTCGTTTTAAAATGAAATCGGGATGAGGATCAAAAGTCAGAACCGCGCTTTTGGCGCCAATGCTTTTGGAGAGATCGATGGTTTTTTGAATCAAAGCCTGATGAGCAACATGCAATCCGTCGAATTCGCCCAAGGCCACGACTAAAGAACCGAGGTCATAAGTTTGGTTATTGTTAAAATGAATTATTTCCATACGCGTTTTGCTCGATACTTTCCGGATTCCAATTTATAAATTCCCAGCAATTGCTGACCTTGTTTCAAAACGACCAACGGAAGATCGCATCGCAGTTCCGCGGGATCCATTGCCACACCGTCGCCGATCCGTTTTTTTTGATCATCATTAACGTCAATCTGGGGATAGCCGTCCAAAGCCTTGATCAGGTCCACCAGTTGGAAGTTACCGTTTTGAACATCATCCAAAGTAAAAGCGTTCAATAGGTTGAATTTTCCCGAGGAAATTCTTTTAAGTTCGCCCATTCGCGCCGGATAATTCAGTCGTTTTCCCATGTCAACGCACAAAGTCCGAACGTAAGTGCCTTTCGAAGCTTTCACATAAAATGAAAACCGGGCTCTTCCGCTTTGGTATTCAACAACGCTGGTTCGTTTGATCATAAATATTTCAATCTCCCGAGGTTTTCGGTCAATGATCAAGCCTTTCCGAGCCAACTCATAAAGTTTCTTTCCCTGAAGTTTGATGGCGGAATACATGGGGGGAACCTGGTTTTGCTTTCCTAAAAAAGCTGACAAAACGCCGTCCACATCTCCCAAATCGCTAACCATCTTTCCCTCGGTGACTTGGCCTTCGCCGTCCTCGGTCGAAGTGCTTTCTCCAATGACGATTTCCGCTATATATTCTTTCTGGTCTTCAACCAAATAATCCGCCAATTTGGTAGCTTCATTCAATAACACCACCAAAAGTCCGGTGGCATTGGGGTCCAATGTCCCAACATGCCCAATTTTATTTATATTCAAGATTTTTTTGATTTTGTGGACGACATCATGGGAAGTCATCCCTTTTTCTTTGTTAATCAATAAGATTCCATTCATAATTCCACCTAAAACTATTATAACATAATCGACTAAAAATGAGTAGGGTTTTGGCGATTATCGCCTTTGAAAAAAGCGATCATTGGCTGATCGCTTCCGCGTTTTTACGGATCTTGGCTTGTTTATCTATTAGCCCGTAGCCGTTGGTGGCTATCTCCCAAATGTAGAAAGATGCGACCGTGGCATATGGATTAAATCTTTTTTTATATTTTTCAAACAACTCTTTGGTGATCTCCGAATGACCGTAGAGCATCCGCAACCCTTTTTGAATGGCAAAATCATTGAAACTGAGAATGTTGGGCCGGCCCAAGGAAAAAATCAGCATCATTTCCGCGGTCCATGGTCCGATCCCCTTCAGTTCGTCCAGTTTGGCGATTATTTCCGTGTCAGAAAACTTTGCCAGTTCTTCCAATGGGAATTCACCCAGGAGAACTTTTTCGGAAAAATCCCGAATGTATGAAACTTTCCGCCAGCTTAAGCCACAAGATTGCAAAGCCGCATCCGAACATCTGTGAAGGCTTTCCGGGGTGAGGATGCCAACTTTTTCCAGGATCCGATTCCAGACGGTATCCGCGGCTTTTCCGGATATTTGTTGGGCAACGATGGCGCCGATCAGCGAAACAAAGAGATCGGGATCAATCATCCGATCCAGATGGCCGATGGTGTCGATCATTTTCCCTAATTTTTTGTCTTTTGATTTCAGATAATTGGTCGCTTCGGATCCGTAGGAAAAATATTGCTTCATTAAATACTCCTTTTCATTTTTGTATCTGATCGAGGTTTTGGCCCACTCTTTCCGGATAACAAGCGCGGATGGTTAGTTTAATGCTCTCAAGCACGTCTTTTCCGCCATCAAACCCTAATTCTTGGTAATTCATTCGTATTTTGAATTCGTCGGGATCGACGTAGAAAGTGCGGTTGCAAATTTGGGTCATCAGTTTCGCATGGTCAAGCCCGCTTTCAAACCCTCGTTTTTTCAGTTTTCGATCCAGATTACCGGCCCAAATTGCACAGATCCAACCTGGAAGACCTCGAAATCGACGGGGATCATCAATGGATTCCATCATTTTGTTTATGAGCTCTTCGAAACTCAAGTTGATTTGGCCAATCGGATAACGCATACCCGGTTCGCCGTTGAAGGAAGCCGCAACTATGGCTTGGGCGACTCCGGAAACATCAATGGCCGCGGTTCCGCCCTGACTTGGATACAGGATTGATTTATAGCCGTCAAAATGGGCTAAAAAGTGTTCGCGCCACAGTGGTTTTCGTCCGGGCATGGTTCCGAAAATATAGGGAAGTTCCAAGATCATGACTTCAAATATCCCGGTTTCCCCAAGACTGATCAGTTCTTCTTCCTGTTCGATTCGAGCTTGGATGTAAGGATGATATTTGGCTAATTTTCCACCCGTTAAGCGGTCAAAATACGAAAAATAAGAATTCAAAACGACGCATCTTTTTATTCCGGCGGTTTTGGCGGCCAAACAGATTTTTTTGGCTTGAACAACCAATTTGTCATGAAAGAAAGCCGCGGCCGGAGCGGATGGGATCACCCGGTCATCCGGACCGAGAGCATAAACAAAAGCGTCATATTTCTTTTCTTTCAAAAGAGCGGCTATTTCTTCGCCGCTCATTTGAAACAAGTTTCCGAACCGCAATCCGATCGATTTTGGAAACCAATCTCCAATAATGATCTCATCCGGAAGGGCAATGGTATCTACCGCGATTCCTTTTTCCAAAAACAATTGGCTGGCATGGAATCCCAGAAATCCGGTTCCCCCCGCGATGAAAACTTTTTTTATTTCGTTGCGCACTTTACCACACTTTGGATCCATCCAAAAAGTCAATTTTCTTGTTTTGGCTGAAACTGATGACATCCAAAACCAAGCAGTTGTCTTTTTCGATCCCCGGCAGGTGCAAAATGTCATTGACTCTACATTTCATCGTGACGCGGGCTCCATCAATCAGGATGGCCGTATCGTCAAGGTGAAAAGAAACATTTTGAAATTTATCGACTTTGTCACTGTGTCCTTCGCCCAAAGCGAAAGCAATGTCTTTTTGACCCTCAGCCAAAGAGCTGACGCCAACAATGTCGTTGACTTTGAGAATGTTTCCGGTAATGCTCTGAGCCCCGAGAAGCAGCATGACTTTTTCATAGTCGACCATCATCGCCCAGGAACAGCACATTCCGTATTTCTTTCCGTTTTTTACGATTGCTACAACATTGCAGCCGGTATTGAAAGCTTCCAAACCCATAAATCCACCTCTTTCATCGTTTGACGGTTTATTATACCTTATTTTTTTCGATTTTTAAATAACCAATATTCCTGATAAATGAAAAAAGGCAGAAATGCTTTCTGCCTTGGAGAGAATCCGTTATTACTTTTTGGAAGGATCGGGGTTGAAAAGCCCGTAGGTTTGGGAAACGTCGGAAATGAAAATGATTCCCCGGCCGGGTTCGTCAATGTGCAGATCCTTTCGGATTTCATCGGTGATCTTGGGAACAACTTCCGTTTTCGCAATGATCAGGACAACTTCCTTTTCGGGTTCAATGGGAATGTTGAAGATCCTCTGGGTCTCGTGAATTCCTGAACCGCGGGCATTGATGACTGTTCCCCCGGTGGCTCCGGCGCGATAGGCCGCATCGAAGACATTTTCGGATTTTCCTTTGTCTACGATCGTAAAAATGGCTTGATATTCCATGGGTTTTACCTCTTTTTCTAAAGTCGAAGCTTCCGGCTTTATTTTTTTTGATCCAATTAATTGAACTAACGGAAGCGAGAACGCAATTCCTTGATGGAGTTTGTGCATTTGCTTTTTGTGAATGATGGCTTGCATGGCTCGATTTCCGGTTTCGGAATCCGAAACCATCAAAACAATTTCTTTTCGGGAATCGTTTAGTCCAAGCCAGTAAAGAAGGCCTTTGTTGACGGTCCCGTAGCCATAAAAGACGGTTGCGCCGGGGACGCCTTCCTCATAAGCAATTTTAATGACGCGGTCCGCTTGCCCATGGTTGACGATATAAACGTAAACCTGAAGCGTAAATAAATCATTGCTCATGATTGGTGACCTCCTTTTTGGTTTTAATCCGGTAAATGATGCCCAGTACCTCAATGGCGATGACCGGGGTCAGGGCAATCAAGGCAATCATCCCGAAAGCATCCGCCAAATTTCCGGTATTGTCCCGGAAAGCGATGCCTTGAGAGAAAGCGAGAATGAAAGTTGCGCTCATTGGTCCGGTGGCCACTCCGCCGGCGTCAAAACCAATGCCAACAAAGAGTTTGGGGGTGAAAAACATCAAAATGATGGCGATGAGATAACCGGGAAGGGCAATGTGCCACAGCTGCAACCCCGGAGTGAAGATTCTAAACACGTTGAGAACGCCGGCCAGGCCCACGCCAATGGCTAAGGCAAAGAGAACGGTTTTTCGGCGGATGTAACCGGCAGTGACGTCTTCAATCTGATGGGTCAGAACATAAACCGCCGGTTCGGCCAAAACCGTGAAAAGCCCCAGAAGAAACGAGATGAGATAAATCCATAATTCCAAATCAAGATTGGCAATTTTTGCGCCCAATGCCATTCCGGCGTCCATGAATCCGGCGTTGACTCCGGTCAGAAAGAGAATCAATCCCACCAATGCATAAACAAATCCCTTGAGGATCTTTCCCGTGGCTCGAGGAGATAGTTTCACGCCGATTATATTCACAAAAATAAATATTAAAGCAATCGGAAGCAGTGATAAGGTCGAGTTTTTCACAATCCCCGGAATAACCGTCCAAAACGGACCCAAGATTCCTTGGTCAACGGTGGCGATTGGAAGGCTTCCGGTCAGGTCTTCTCTTCCTTGGATGATGCTCAAAGCCAAAACTCCGATCACCGCTCCGCAGGTGGCCAAACCCACCAATCCAAAGCTATCCTTTTCGGCGCTCTTTCCGTGTTTTTTAAGCACGGAAATTCCGGTGGCCAAAGCTAGGATGAAGGGAACGGTCAAGGCGCCGGTCGTGGCCCCAGAGGCATCAAAGGCGATGGCAATCATCGGCACTTGGCTAAAGATCGCCAGAAGAAGTATCAATCCGTATACAATGATCAAAAGAATGTAAAGTGGGAAATCATAAAGAATCCGGATCAAGCCGATCATGACCAAAATACCGACTCCGACCGCTACAAAAATGATGATCAGCCGGCTGTTGATTCCGCCCTCCGTGACAACTTCTATTTGATTAGCCAGAATCACCAGGTTGGGTTCGGCGATGGAAATGATGAATCCCAAAGCGATTCCCGCGATGATAATCAGCCAAAGTTTATTGGCTTTCGCCAGTTTACCGCCGATGAACTGGCCCACCGGCGTGATACCGATTTCTATTCCGATCAAAAACAAAGTCAAACCGATGATGATCAACCCGCTGCCGATGACAAACCGGATGGTTAAATCGGAACCGATGGGGGCAAGGGTCCAATTCATCACCAAAACAATCAGGGTGATGGGAAAAACGGCGAAAAATACTTCTCTTAATTTTGTCAAAATGTTTCGCATTTTGGTCTTTCCTTTCTGATTGTCTTTTGTTTATCATATCATTTTTAGTCTTTGTAGTCAAACAAAAAGGTTAGAATCTTCCCAATAAAAAAAGGCTTCCGAACCTTCGGAAGTCGTAATATTAATTTAAAAACGGCGAGTAAATATTTCTTGATCTTCAAGCAGCTGCTCAACGGTGGTGATATTCAAACGGTGCAACATTTCCAAAACGTAAGGATTATCGATTGGGGTCGGGTAGAGCGATTTATCGGCGTATTCCCTAACCTTTTCGGCCGCAATGTCCCGATTGATCAGAGATCGCGGCCCGCCCACGCAACCGCCGACACAGCCCATGCCTTCAATGAAATTTGCATGAACAGAACCGTCATTCAGTTTGGAAAGCAGTTCTTTGCATTCCGCTACCCCGCTGGCGGTCAGGGCTTTGACCTGAATCGACTTGTCTGGGCGGAGTTTCTTCAGGGTTAAATAAACCGCCCGGCTGACTCCCGAAGCGACGGCGTAAATCCTTCCGGCGTGCGAAGAGTGCTCACGAACATCGGATTGGATCTGGGAGGAATCGATTTTGGCGGCTTCGAAAATATCCTGGACTTCTTTGAAGGTCAATACCACATCAATCGCATCCTTGATATCCTCTTCGCGGGCTTCGGCTTTTTTCGCTAGGCATGGTCCGATGAACACGGTAAAAGCATTCGGGACAATGTGCTTAATGACGCGTCCGGTGGCGATCATCGGCGAAACGGATTTTGGAACATGGGTCATCATGTCCGGGTGCATTTTTCGAATCATCTGGATCCACATTGGGCAGCAACAACTGGTCAGCACATAATCTTGTTCATCGTGAATCTTGGCATCAAATTCCAAGGCTTCTTTCAGGGTTAAGATGTCCGCGAACAGCGATACTTCCACGACCCCTTTGAAACCAATTTGTTTAAAAGCAGAACGAAGTTGTCCGTCCGTCACCACATCGAACTGACTTAAAAAAGCTGGAGCGATGCAAACATAAACCGGACGATCACCTTGGTGAATGGCTTCCATGACCGTCATGACATCCTTTGAGGCAATAAGTTTCTCGATTTTTTCCGAATCAAGACATTGTTTACATTTAGTTTGAGGAAAGTTTGGTGACAATTGACCGTTTTCGTCCGTTCTAAGGTGGTTGAAGAAACAGTCAACAAAATTTCTTTGGGATTCTTTACATTTCGGATTGTAAGTTTTCCAGTTTTCCGATTGCATTCCCGGTTGCAAAACGCATTCCAAATGGTAAGGATCGTAATTGAGTTTATCCAAAACTTCATCGGTGGTTTTGTCGTCAGCCGCGGCCACGACCCGTTTATATAGTTCTTCGAAAGTGTTCATTGATAGTCTCTCCTTTGCCAGTAAAAAAAGAATCTGTCTTCCCTGTATATTTTAATTATAGCATATCTTCTCAGCAATTAAAATAGGGAACGTTTCCTGAAAATGGTTTCAAATTAAGAAAAACGGCAACCCTCAGGCTGCCGTTTATCCATTATTTTAATCGTCTTTATCGCTTATGAAAGAATCTTCGATTTGATCTCTTTCCGACCTTTTATCGTTCTTGTTCTCGTACATCAGTTTATCAACATGATGAAAGAATTGCGTGAAACTGCTGAACTCTTCGCTGTACAGGTCGGCACCGGAACTGATTTCCAAGTGATAAGGTTTGGTGTTGGTTTGGTTGTATTCGAAAAAAGCCTGGCTGATGCTGACGCTGACGTTTTGGACGGTTTCCCGCGAATCGCTTTCAACAATCACCATGAATTCGTCTCCGCCCAAACGGGCGATAATGTCCCGGGGACGCAGAACGCTCTTAATGATCTTGCAAGCCGCTTTAAGAGCTTCGTCGCCTTCCAAATGCCCGTAGCGATCATTGATCTCCTTCAGTTGATCCAGATCAAAATAAATGGCCCCAAAATGCGAATTTGGAGAGGTTCGAAGCCTTTGGGAAATGTGATAATCAAAAGATTCCCGATTCCAGGCTCCGGTCAGTTTATCCAAGTGAATCAACCTTTGTTGCAAGAAAAGATAAAATATGATCAAGGCGAAGGCGACCGTGCTCCACATCGCCAAAGCACCATAAAAAGTTGACTGAATGACGGCTCCGATAATCGGAAGGACCGTTGAAAGCAGCATCAAGCCGATTTCTTCTTTCATTATCTTGTTGCGGTTATGAACGACCATAATGATTGAAAGAAGGATATAGACATAAGTGAAGGCCATCGCTCCAAACCACAGAATTCCCCGATGGTAAACATTGGCAGCGTCAAGGTAAAATATCCATCCCAAAAATGGTGTCATAAAGCAAATGACCAAATTCAAGAAAAGCGGGATCAGGATCAAAGCCCATTGTCCGCGGGTCATCTTCATATTTGGAAGGATCATCCTTCGGATCATCATATACCAAAACAAAGTCAAAATCGGAGAAGTGATAAAAAGGCCCATATGTAAAACCATGGAAAGTGGTTTTACCCAAGCACCGGGTTGACCGTTGATCAAACAAGTGGCCGCTTCGATTAAAAGTTGGATGAAGATAATCAGCGAGGTAAACAAAAACAGCCGGTTCAACTTGTCAGTCCGGTCCAAACGATGGTAAGCAATGATGCTGACCAAGACCAAAACCGCCGCCGCCACGATATTTACATCAATTCGATAATAAAGTTCCATAACTTTCCTCCGAAGAAAGAGATTGTTGCTAACATTGGGAAGTTCTTACTATATTATACATTAAATTATTTTTATGAAAAGAGTTTTTAAGTGACTTTTTCACGACCTATAATAAAAGGTTGGGTCAAAACCCAACCTGGTCCAGGAAAATTATCTCAGCATTAGCAGAGAAACACTTTCAACATGAGAAGTGTTCGGAAAAAGATCCAATGGCTGAACGTATTTCACATCATATGTTCTTTGTAAATGGTTGATGTTCTTGGCTAAAGTGGCCGGATTGCATGAAACGTAAATGATCTTCTTGATTTTGGCTTTCTGAATGTAATTCAGAATGTTCAGTTCGATTCCTCGGCGGGGCGGGTCGATGACCAACACGTCGGGGACAAATCCTTCTTCATAAAAGTCATTCAGATGAGGGAGAATGTTTCCGTAGTAGAAAGAAGCATTCTTGATCCCGTTTTTTTCCGCGAATTCCCGGGCGTTCATGATGCTCTCGCGATTGATGTCGATCCCCCGAACTTCTTTGACCGAATCGGCCAAAAACATGCCGATGCTGCCGATGCCGCAATAACAATCCAAGACCTTTTCATAGCCCTTCAAGTTGGCGGTCTTTTTTATTTGTTCGTAAAGGACCAGAGCTTGTTTCGAATTTAATTGAAAGAAAGCATCGGGCGAAATTTCAAAATTCAAGTTTCCCAATTTTCCGGAAATCTTTTCCTTGCCTTCCAAATTTACGATCGGGCCATTGATGATCTCCACGGCTTTCAAGTCGCTGTTGATCGTATAATTGACCGATTTGACGTTTTCAATAGTAATGACTTTTTTGAGAATCTTCAAAATCCGCGGTTCTTCTTCAACCAAGACGAATGTGACCTGGACTTCGTTCGTTTCCATAAAACCACGAACGATTAAATAACGAAGATTACCCTGATGAAACTTTGGATTGTAAACGTTGATTTGAGCGGTTGTCAAGTACTCGCAAACCAATTTGACGGTTTTGGAGACCAATGGATTCTCAATCATGCAATGATCGATGAAGACCAAACGGTTCGTATCCAAAGCATACATTCCGACCACAACTTTATCGCCGTCATGACGGGTCGGGAGTTGGGTCTTGTTTCGGTATTCAAACGGATTTTCCATCCCGAGCATGTCTGAGACGCGGATGGCCTTGTGATCACCTTCAAAGTAGCGTTCGAAAGCTTCCAGAACCATGTTCTTTTTTTGAAGCAATTGTTCTTCGTAGCTCATGTGTTGCAAAGTGCATCCGCCGCATTTCCCAAAATAGGGGCAAGGTGGCGTAACGCGGGCTTCAGAAGTTTTCTTGATTTTAACGATTTCGCCGAAGGCATATTTTTCTTCGACTTTCACGATTTTGACTTCAACCTCTTCGCCAACGATGGCACCGGGAATGAAAACGGCCAATCGCTTGTAATAACCGATTCCCTCACCGTTGATACCCAGTCTTTTGACGGTCAGCAACATCAAATCATTTATCTTAATTAAATTTTCCATATTTCATTTCCTGCCTTATAGTTTATTATAACTTATTTAGGGCTTTTTAACAAGCGGTATTTCGAAAAGAAAAACGCCAAGCCAGGCTTGGCGCAAGCATTATTTATAAATGTTTTGAACGGTCGTTTTTTGGACAACCAAAATATTGTTGAAATAAACCGTCAAATCGATGAAGTACGTATAAGCCGGCGAAACCAGGTTGGTAATCTGGCGGTTTCCGTCATTAAGATCATAAGAGAAACTTAGGGACAATTGAGTAATCTCATTTCCAATGATGCTCTTTTTTAAGGTTACTTCCCCATTTTTCAGGAAAGTCGTCCGTCCGTTGATTCCGAGATTGGCTCCGGCGTAGGTTCCGGCTTTATCCAAATCCGTATAAAGAAGTTTGATTCGGAAAGAATCGGGAGTCTCGTAGATCTCCAAGCCCAAATATTCCGGGGTTAGTTTCAGGGATTTGGCCTTGCCATCCTGAATGATCATTTTCATTTCTCCGAGGGAGTTTTCGTAATAAAAATGGTAGAGATATTCGGTATTGTGAGTAAGATTGGCGAAATTAACCAAATTGTTGACCACCGGTTTGGTCTCGCCATTTAATTCCATGAACAAGTTAACAATGTCATGTCCATTGTTGTTGGCCAGATTGACGGAAAAATCCAAATCCGTTTCCCCAAATTCACTGACGGAAATGGTTAATTCCGGATCTTTCGCCACGATGAGCAGACAGTTGGCATCGGTGCGTTCGCGTCCGTCCGAAGGCGAGTTTTGGACCTGGAATGATCCGCTTTGGCGCATGACCATCGTTGATGATCCCCCACCATCAAGGTTGTAAGCGTCGACGGCCCCAAAACTGGTCATGATGGCCGCCAGTTCGGTTCGATCGCAGCCGTACATCCCTTTGGAAGCTTGGCGTCCGTCCACGACCATCATGACGATGGTTCCGTCGGCTTTTCTTCCGACGACAGTTCGCGGAGCTCGGTCAGTCAAACCAGCTTCGGCGACGATTCCGTTGCTCATGATGGTTTGGCCACAACCGGCGATGTTATTTATATTGGCATAGGCGCCAAGAAATTCATACTGGGCCCGAATGGTAACGCCAACCGCCAAAGCGGCTTTTACTTCCGCGTTATTGGTAACGATGGCGAACTGCCCGGAAGCAATGGTTTTGGATTCCAGCGAAGTTATTTCGCCTTTACCATAGAAATCGGTGGCACTGTTCGGCAAGGTTCGGCTGGCCGAGTCAACAAAGTATCCGCCGGCTTCGGCTGGTACCGTTACTTCAACCGGAATTAGAGTATGGGTGCTGTCATAATTTGCATAATATAAAGCGGTTTGATTGGCTTCGGGAGCCGCATTGACCGTGTCGATGGTAAATTCGCTGACAATGGCTCCAGTGGCATCATAGACGGCCAAGACCATGTTGCCGGTTCTTTCAACCGGTTGGTTTCCTATCAAAGAGTTGACGGTTCCGTCATTGGTAAAGGCTACCGTATCACCAGCCGTGGTTTTGAAATTTTCTCCATCGGAAGCAACTGCTCCGCTGGTTTGATAAGGCAGGTTTCCTTTTCCGCCGATATCGAAGAAATCACCGTTAATGGCCGCGATGACTTTCCATCCCGGATGTTTGCTTTCGTAATCGCCGATCAGTCCTTTGACGGTCGTCAAAGTCCAACGGTTGCCGTTGAAATTGGCCCAATTGGTGATCTTGATTTCGGTAGTGGTTGGAACTTCCAGAACGTTGACCTGTTGGGCGTAATTTACTCCGGCTTGAACGATGTCGGTCCCGGTGCCTAGACCGTCGGCGTCATAACCGGAGATGGATGTTTTCGTGTAGGATTTCGCAAGCGTATGCTTGATTCCGTAAGCCAAATCATCGGAAGCCAATACTTCTTCGATTCCGAATTCGGCCCCAGCGATTTCGATCGGGCTAAT
>Ga0247841_10008540_pt1 | contig 14713 bp, 20 predicted proteins | sample LaCruzMarch2015__2_FD_192410 | JGI IMG/M metagenome (GOLD analysis project Ga0247841, IMG submission 192410) | Freshwater microbial communities from meromictic Lake La Cruz, Castile-La Mancha, Spain - LaCruzMarch2015_18m | ecosystem: Environmental > Aquatic > Freshwater > Lake | place: Spain...
TACATTGTTGATTATCTAGAGACAGGAAAATCAAATTATTATTCAAATTATTGGAAGGTTAAATTATTCCCTTGATTTCATCATATTTTCTTGAAATGTCATCTCCCCGAAAATGTCCATTAAGTCAAATTTTAAAATAATTCCTATTCAGCTTCGCTGGATAAAAACGACGTTAAAATCTCTTTTTGAAATTTTCAGCGTCTTATTTTATTGTTTTGCATATTGTTCTATAGTCTCATCAAAATACGTAAGTTCTATACCTACATTTTTAAACATCACTTCTGATTCTGTTCCTGCATGATATTTTTTTTCTGCAACGACTCTTTTGATTCCGCAACTGATAATCAGCATTGCACATGTTCTGCATGGTGTCATCTTACAATATAATGTCGCTCATTCTATGGCTACTCCTAATTTTGCTGCCTGACATATAGCGTTTTGTTCTGCATGAATTGTTCTTACACAATGATTGGTGACACTTCCATCTTCATGAGTCATCTGTTTAAATTGATGTCCAACTTCATCACAATGAGGTAATCCTGGAGGTGATCCTACATATCATGTACAAATAATTTGTTTATTTTTTGCTATTACACAACCACTTCTTCCTCTATCACAGGTAGCTCTTTTGGCTATGGTTTTTGCTACTTCCATGAAGTATTCATCCCATGTCGGACGGATGTATTTTTCTTCAGCCATTTCATAATAGGTGAAAGGATAAAAGGAACCAGGGACTAGGTGAAAACTAAAACTTTTATGTTTGTACTATAATTATAATGTCTGTAATGTCAAATATTTTTTTTGCTGTTTTTTGGCGGTTGAGTATATACAAAAAAAGAGCTCCGGAAAACCGGAGACTCTATGGTATTAATGTTTGCGAATAATAATTTGTTCACGATTGGGGCCAGTACCAATCATAGTAATTGGTACTCCAGTCTCTTTTTCGATAAATTCTACATATTTTTTGAAGTTTTCATCGTTATTTGCACAGCTTTTCCAGCCAGCAAATGTTGTGTAAATTGGTTCAGCATCCATCATATCATCAGGAGAACAAATTTCTACCTGTTTGCCATGAAGTAGATATGCTGTACATATTTTTACTTCGTTGAAGTTATTCATAACATCAGCTTTTGTCATAACCAACTGATTTACTCCATTTATCATTACTGCATATTTAAGTGCAGGTAAGTCTAGCCATCCGCAGCGACGTGGTCTTCCTGTTGTGGACCCAAATTCATTACCTACTTTTTGTAATTTTTCACCTATTTCATCAAACAATTCTGTAGGGAATGGACCTTCACCAACACGAGTACAGTATGCTTTAAATACGCCTAATACATCGTCTATCTTTGGAATTCCTGTTCCTGTGAGTATTCCACCAATTGTTGTATTGGAGCTTGTAACATATGGCCATGAACCGAAATCAATATCGAGTAATGTCCCTTGAGCTCCTTCTACCAAAATGCATTCATCATTTTTAATAGCTTCATTAAGAACGATTTCTGAATCAATCAATTGTAATTTTTTGATAGTTTCAATGGCTTTGAAAAATTTTGCTTCCTTTTCTGCGAACTGTTCGTTTTCAAGTACAAAACCGTGTGATTTGGCATAATGTGCATGATCAGCTTTCAAAATTTTATATCTCTCTCTGAAATCAGATAAGAGAATATCTCCTACTTTTAATCCCTCTCGTCCATATTTATTCATGTATGTCGGAGCTATACCTTTCAAAGTCGAACCAATTTTCTTTTTGCCTTTTCGTTCTTCGGATATAGCATCTAATCTTTGACCTGAAGGAATTATAAGATGTGTTTTTTTTGAAATGAATAATTTTTCTTGTATTTCTTCAAAGCTTAAGATCCCTTTAGAAATTAAATCCTCCATTTCTTTAAATACCAATATGCATACATCTAATACCACTCCATTCCCGATAATATTGATTGTTCCTTTGCGGGTAATTCCAGATGGAATAGTATGAAGTACGATTTTATGCTCGTTGAATTCAAGTGTATGACCAGCATTTGGTCCTCCTTGTGCTCTTACTACAAACATTTTTTTTATAGCCATCGTTGTCATAATTAGAGCAATCCATATATCTAATATTTTACCCTTTCCTTCGTCGCCCCACTGGAGGCCGAGTAGTGTTTTCTTTTTTTTCATAATTTTTATATTTAAATTTTTATTATTAATTTATTTTATGTTTTTTACTTTGAATAATTTGGAGCCTCTTTTGTGATGATAACATCATGCGGGTGGCTTTCTTTCATTCCCGCTGCAGTTATCTGCATAAATTTTGCATTTTCTTGGAGTAGTATAATGTTTTCTGTGCCGTTATATCCTAGTCCAGCTTTGATGCCACCTATGAGTTGATGAACCACTTCTTTGAGGGTTCCTTTGTAGGGTACCATTCCAGAAATTCCTTCAGGTACCAGTTTGTTGACATCAAATTCATCTCCTTGAAAATAGCGGTCTTTGGACCCCAATTGCATTGCTTCTACAGAACCCATTCCCCGATAGGATTTGAATTTTCTGCCGTCACGAATGATGGTCTCTCCAGGTGATTCTTCTGTCCCTGCAAAAAGCGAACCAGCCATGATACAACTAGCACCTGCAGCGAGGGCTTTGACGATATCGCCAGAATACTTTATACCGCCGTCGGCAATCACAGGAATGTTGTACTTTTTTGCTACTTCATATACATCCATGATAGCTGATAGTTGTGGTACTCCGATGCCGGCAATGATTCTCGTAGTACAAATTGAACCAGGTCCTATGCCTACTTTTACGGCATCGGCACCAGCTTTGATTAACGCTTCAGCAGCTTTGCCCGTGGCAATGTTTCCTGCAACAATATCAATCATCGGATAGCTACTTTTTATTTTTTTTATCATCTCGATGACTCCTTTAGAATGACCATGAGCGGTATCGATAACAATTACATCAACACCAGCTTCAATTAACGTTTTTGCGCGTTTTTCATTTGCTTCACCGGTGCCAATAGCTGCCGCCACACGAAGTTGTCCTTTGCTGTCAAGATTTGCTTCAGGAACTTCTTTACGATTTTTTACGTCTTTGGAAGTAATCAAACCTACCATTTTCTTTTCGTTGTTTACTAACATGATAAGTTTGGTCTGATTTTGAATGAACAATTCTTTAATCTTTTCTATGTTGATATCATCTCCTTTGACAATATCATCAATGAATACACATACAGGATTTTTTACCATAAATTCTTTGGCTTGTTTTCCCATATCTTCCTGGAATTGTACACTCCCCGTTGTAATGATTCCGACGACTATATTTTCCTTCGTAATTACTGGTATTCCACTGATGGAATGTTTTTCTCGCAATTCACTGATGGTTTTTAATGTGTCGGTATCATAGACCGTGATAGGATTTTTGATGATTGTGCTTTGTGCACGTTTTACTTTTATTACTTCAGCTGTTTGTGCTTCGATGGATAAATTCTTGTGGATCACACCGATACCGCCCAACTGTGCCAAGGCGATAGCCATTTTAGCGTCTGTTACTGTATCCATGGCCGCGGATACAATGGGGATATTTAGCCACATGTGCTTTGTGAATTTTGTATTTACACGAACATCTCTCGGCAATACCTCCGAATACTGAGGAATTAGCAAAACATCATCGAATGTTAGTCCTAATTTAAATTTTTGATTTTTCATATTTGTTTCTATTTAGGTTTATATTACTTTTGGATTTCGATGATAATTTTTAGTCGTAATATGTCAAATGGTTTTTGGGTTCAAATATATATTGTAAAATCGAATCAAAATGATAATATGAAGTCTGAAATATTTATATTTTTTAAAAAAATATCTGCATGAAATTCAATAATTCTCTCTATGAAAACGAAGAGCTTACCTATGAAGATGTGTTTCTTTTTCAAAATTATTTTGATGGGAAATCGAGACTGGAAATGGATGTGGTACCTACGGTACCGTTTGGAACACATATCCCTATTGTCTCATCGAATATGAATGCGGTTTCGTGAAAAAGACTTGCAGAGACGTTGGCGCGTTATGGATGATTAGCAGTCTTGCCTCAAGATATGGATTTGGACACGCTTAAAAGAATTATCACGTTTATAAAATCTGCTGATACCAAATATGATACACCAATGACCGTTAAAGCTGATAATACCATCAGAGATGCACTCGGAATTATCAATAAGAGAGCACATAATTGTGTGATTATGATCGATGATGCGGGCAAGGCTATTTCCATTTTTAAACCTTATGATTTGGAAAATTTAGATCAGTTTAGTTTGCTTGGTGATATCCGTAGAGGAGCATTGATTACGTGAAAGGTCGGTATTTCCGCAGAAGAAGCATTCAATATCATGGATGAAAAATGAATTTCTTCACTACCTATTGTCGATGATCAATGAATCTTGAAATGAATCCTTACCAAAAAAAATACTATCAGAAATAGTGTGTATCAACCAACCGTAGATAGCAATGGAAAGCTTGATGTAGCAGTTGCGGTCTGAGTAAATTCGTTTGATGAAAAAGTTGCTCCGTTATATGTGTTGGGTATAAGAACATTTGTCATCGATACTGCGCATGGCTATCAAAAATCTATGATCGATACCGTGAAAAAATTTAGGCAACAATTTGGTAATGAAGCTACGGTTATTGCATGAAATGTCATCACTGCAGAAGCTACGAGAGCATTGCTAGAAGCGGGTGCTAATGGGGTAAAAGTATGAATTGGTCCGTGAGCTATGTGTACAACCAGAATGAAAACATGAGTCGGTAGGCCACAATTTACTGCTGTGTACAAATGTGTTCAAGAAGCGAAAAAACTTTGATGATTTGTCCGAGCTGATGGAGGGATAAAATCACCGAGAGACATGATCCTTGCATTGGCTGCATGAGCAAATCATGTGATGATAGGAACATTATTTTCTGGTGTTTTCGAATCAGTCGGTGATGTAAAATATGATGAAGAATGATTGATGTATAAAGAGAATTACGGCATGGCATCTAGGAAAGCTGTCGTATGAAGAAATCAGAATCTTTCCAAATTTCAACAAGAAAAAAAACAGATGTTTCGTGAAGGAATCTCAACCTCAAAAATATATATCAAATCTGGAATGGAATCTGTGGGAGATGTTGTCGACGAATTTATGACCTGACTACGTTCGGCTATGACCTATGTCGGCGCAAATACGTTACAGGAATTTACGGATAAAGCGATTGTATGAGTCCAGACGATAGCTGGATTTGCAGAAGGAACTCCGCATGGGAAAGTGAAGAAATAAATTCAGGGACGAGGAAAGATGGAAAGATGGAGAATGGAGAATTGAGAATGGAGAATGGAGAATTGAGAATTAAGAATTAAGAATGGGAATATAAATAAAAAATTACATATAGTAAATAAAAACTAATAAAAATTATTATGAGTACATCAATTGAAAATCTCAACTTTTTGGAAGAGTTGAATAGAAAAATTATTAAGTATTATGATGACGATGAAATCGTGCCTAATATTACGAGTGAAACTGTTACGATACAGAAAGTGCATTTTACCAAATATCAGATTCCTAAGGCTGATTTCAAACGAGTGTTGGATATTATCAAAGAAGAATTGCTTTTGATTCTTCCTCAAGAAAGTTCTGAAGGAGCTGTGGAAGCATATATCATCTTTGATCTTCAAGGGCAAATTCTTCTGCGATTTGATGCAAGTAATTTGCCTGAGTCTTATACGCTTAAATCTATCTTCTCGTATTGTCGTACAGAAGAAAATAAAGAAATTCTTGCTCAGCTTGCCGCAGATAAAATTCTAAGTGCTAAGATGAGAGAAATATTTGAATGATATTGTTGTTGATTTCGACTCTGGGATATTTCCCGGAGTTTTTTTTACTCCTCAATAAAAAAAAGAGGTGTGCAAAAATGCACGACCCCAGAATTTTTTACAGTAATTCAATCGGTTCCTTGTTGAATGTTGGAACGTCGAACTTTTTCTTTCCGAGTGACGAAGGGAAATAGAATTCTCCTGCTTTAGTTTTATAAATTGTTGTTCCTCCGTCACGTAAACGTTCAACGGAAATAACTTCAACTTCTTCAAGGCAGGTATTGGATGTACTCAGATATACTTTATCTTTTCCATAATTATCTCCTTTGCCCAGAATGGCGAAGAACCGGCCATCTTTCACAATGCCTTTTTTTACTATATCTACGCCTGTAGGTAATTCTTCGGTAATTTTGAAACTCGTGGTTTCTTTGATAATTAGTGTATTCATTTTTTTTGGTTTTTTATTTTTTCTTTTTATACTTATTTTCTATTAAATGTCAATCCTATTGTAAAAGCTGTTTTACTATCTCTATAGCTTTCTTTTGGTCTATGAAGTAGGGGGAGGTTGCTATGGTGATAAGGCAGGCGTTGTCTACGATTTTTCTTATTATCTCAAAATCAGATTCCATTTCTTGTTGTGATTTATCTTCCCAAAAATCCACATCGATATCTAAAATATAATTATACTGTTGAAAATCTAATTTTTCCATGTTGTGTAATGCATGTTCACTTCTGACCTGGAGTATCTTTTCTATTATTCCTGCGTCTTTTGCTGAGGTGAGAAAATTACCTACATTACATGCGTAGTTAGTAAATCCTAATGCTTCTTGAGGTGATGTATTGGTAGAGGTAAAACTATTCTTATTCTCTTTGGTGTCTGCATGTTGATCGATGTGAATAACGACAAATGATTTTGCTTCTCCTATATTTTCAAATTGTTTGACATGTCGATATCGGAAGAATAATGCATGATTGTGATTGTCGAAGATATAGGTGGGTATTCCTTTGTATGCTGTTTGTATGAAGTGTTTTAGTCCTGTACAACTGACTAATTCTCAATTTTCCACTTCTTCGAAAACTATTTCTGATCATTCTTCGAGGTCGTCTATATTTCACGTGATGAGATCGGTTACAAATATTTTGCCTTGTGATCAAAGAGCGATTCTTTCATCGTAATGAAATTCGTTGTTTCAGACGGGATCTGTTATATAGGTTCAAATTTGGTACATTTTTTTTCTATTGATAAATGGTCCGGCATATCGGACCGACAAATAATTGACTAATGGTCCAGTAATCTGGACCGACTAAAGATAGCCATATTTCAACAATTAGTCTATTTTTTGGCAATATTAGTCTACATTTCGGCAATTTTAGTTATCTAGTAATCCATAGAGAAGAAGGCTTTCGGTATTTATGGTTCCTGGTCTCATGAGCTTTTTGGTGGCGAGTCGTCTTTGTCATTTTGCTTCCATGTTGTTGTTTATGCAATAGGCGATCCACCCGTCGATGAATGCTTCCAGAATTCCATATTTGTATAATTTTTTCAATGCATCGTGAGCGAAAAATTTATTTTTTCCTGTGGAAAGATTTTGGATAAGTTTAGTAAATGTTTTTTCCAATTCTGGCTCGTTTTCTATGAGTTCATAAATGCGTTGTGCTATTCATGGCTTGCCCATAGCCATATTCATGACAAGTTTTTTTAGATCCGCATTGGTGCTAAACATATGTTCGCTCTCCATTCGTTCTGAGAGTTCGGCATCTGATAATTGATTGAATTTGATCATCAATGCTCTCGAAATGGTAGTTTCCAAAAGCTGTGTAGTGTTTGATGTTGTCGCGATGATAAGTCTTTTGGGGAGCGGTTCTTCACACGTTTTGAGAAAAGCATTTTCTGCTTCTCCTATCATCCTTTCGATATTTTCCAAAAAGACTACTTTATATTTTCCGATAGCAGATTGCTGGAGTCGATTATTTATATCTCTGATTCCGATATCTTGATAATTCTGTTCCTTGATGAGGGTTTTGAACGTTTCGGAGGTTACTACCGTCTTCAATTTCAGATTATGTTTTTTCTCCAATTGTTCAGAAAAATCCTTGATCTGAAGGAGATCAGTCACAAAGTAATTCCCCATTCTTTCTTTGAGTAATTCTTTGATGATGCTTGTTTTCCCGATATGTTGCGGTCATGCGATTATAATAAAATGCGGAGCTTTTGGATCTCCTGCAAAAAACATATCGATATATCTCGTTAATGTCTGGATATTTTCTTGATTTCACACTATCATGATGAAAGATTGAAAGATTGAAAGATGGAACGATGGAACGATGGAATTGTACCTGAGCATAAAAATATTGTGGATAAAAACAATTGTTTTTTTTTCTCTTGTTTTTTTATAGATAATGATAAAAGTAGCGCTCATACGTTTTATTTTTAACAAAAAGAATATCTATGATTCCAAAAAAAGTTTTTTTCACCAAAGGTGTAGGTGTACACAAAGACAAATTAGCCAGTTTTGAATTGGCTTTGAGACAAGCATGAATAGAAAAATGTAATCTCGTGTATGTGTCGAGTATTTATCCTCCTACCTGTGAAATCATATCGAGAGAAGAATGAGAAAAATTACTTTCTCCGGGTCAGATAACTTTTTGTGTTATGGCACAAAATAGTACTAATGAACCAGATAGATTAATGTCAGCAGCTGTGGGATTAGCTATTCCTGCTGATAGTGGAAATTATGGATATCTTTCTGAACATCATGCATATGGAGAAACAGAAGAGCTTAGCTGAGATTACGCTGAAGATTTAGCAGCTACGATGCTTGCTACTACATTATGAATAGAATTTGATGCAGATAAAAACTGGGATGAAAGAAAACAAGAATATATCGCTAGTGGAAAGATATTTAAAACAAAAAATATTTCTCAATCTGCTCAATGAAATAAAAATGGTTTACGAACTACTGTTATGTCTTTGGCAGTGTTTATCTTAGATTAATATATGCAAAAGGTTTTGCAGCAGAAATTTTTTGATAGGGATCCCGTGACGGTATGTCAGGAATTGCTTGGCAATTTTTTGGTGATTAAAAAAAAATGAAAACTTTTCAAATATATCATTACTGAAGTAGAAGCGTATGATGGAGAGGAAGATGAAGCTTGTCATGCAAGACATGGAAAGACTGAACGTAATGCACCCATGTATTCTGCACCTGGGTGTCGATATGTGTATATGATTTATGGAATGTATTATATGCTCAATATCGTTACGGGGCCCGGAAAACATCCTTCAGCGATACTTATTAGATGATTAGAACTATGGAACGATAGAACGATGGATAAAAAAAAACTTAATTGACCGGGTAAGATTACTAAAAGGCTTTGAATTGATAAATATTTCAATGGTAAAAAAGCTGATGAGAAAATATGATTGCGAATAGAGGAGAGCTGAATTACCGTTTCAAATATTACAACTGCTCCGCGTATTGGGATAGATTATGCTTCTGATGAATGGAGAAATAAACATTGGAGATTCTATACGGATGATTTCAGTTGATAATATCTGATGATTTCGGATGATAAAATTTATATATCTTGACTTTTTATAGTAAATATATATGTTTACAAAAACAAAAAAACAAAATATAAAAACATGACTGAAAAAATAAAAATTTTACTGCTTAATACTCATTATTCTCTGCAAACATTTTTATCGGATGATACATTTGAATTCATTACTATGAGCCTCAATGAAAAATCTGCTGATATTAAAAATGTAGATATAGTTCTTATAAATGGATATAGACATAATATGAATGGTTCTGAAATAGCTGATGATATGACTGTTTTTAAAGTAGCTGAAAGTATTAAACAAATATGTCCAGATTTGCCAATGATTTGTGTTTCTGATCTTGATATCCCTGGACAATACAAACAGTATTTTATAGCACACTTTGAAAATAGTATTAACTTAGGTAATTTATTATCTACTATTCATGAATATGTTATAAAGTAAACGTGAATAATCAATAACTTCTGTGTTTTTACAGGAGTTTTTTTTAAGATATACCGAACTGCTTTCGAAATCTGCAATTTCTCCTCTAGAATAATTGGTCGAACTTGCAGTTTCTCAAGTCGTCGGTATAACTCTCGCATCCCCGGTAATTACCGGGGTGGTCGAGTATAAAAAAATGCCGGAGAAAACTCCGGCAGGTGTTTGGTATTATTTTTTTTATCTTATTGCTTTAGGGTCTATTTTAAAGAAACGTTCCCCCCAAAGACTATCAAATATACCATAGGATACTTTTATTTCATAAAGAGATGTGTCTCCGCTTTCTCGTATGCATTTCATGTTTATTTTTTCAGGTATCTCATTCTTTATGGCGTTTTTTATTAATTCTAAATTGTGTTCTTCTGCTTTTTTTTCGTTAGATTCATCCCATGGTTCTAAAGCGTGACGGAAAAAGAGGATTTTTTTTTCTTCTTTATCTATCATCTGGAAAAGATGTAATTTATTGTCTTGTATTGTGTTTATTATTCCGCAATCATCGTTTTCTATTTCTTTTAGTGGAATATAGTTAATAGCTTTTTTTATATTATCCATATTTTTTGTTTTTTATATTGTTATTTTTTTTGTATGTATATTGAAACATATATAAGATTCAATCTCTTTTAATGTTGACTTATTGTTTTAAAAATATATACTCATTAAAAATTTTAACATAAATACTATGGAAGAAATAAAAATTTTACTAGCAAGCAATGATTTTGATGTGTATGAATTGTTAGAAAAACAGCTTATTCCAACAGGATATACTCTGATTATAGCACCTGATGGTCTAAGTACATATGAAGAATGTGTTGAAGGCGACTTTGATATCATTCTTATACATGATTCGTTATCCTATATGAACAATTTCGATGTTGCGGAGCTTGTCAAATCACATTATCCGGATTTACCCGTGGTGTCTATTTCAGCTGATGAAATCCCTGATGGGTATAAAGAGTATTTTGATGCTTTTTATCCAAATCAAACTGATTTCAGTGAACTTATTGAATTTATCCGTGAAAAATTTAATTGTTAAGAAAATCCCGCATTTTGCGGGACTTTTTTTTTCTGAAATATGTTTTACTCTTCTGTTTCGTTAGTTTGTGTCGGCTTCATGAGTGGAAACATTATCAAATCTCTTAAATTGTCTTGTTCGGTAAGTATGGTCAGAATTCTTTCCATTCCCATTCCTCGGCCGGATTGACAAGGCATACCATATTCCATAGCAGTAACGAAATCGCTATCAGATGCAGTAGCTTCTTGATCTCATTTATCGCTAGCTTCAGCTTGTATATCAAAATTTTCTTTTTGAAGTAAAGGATCAACTAATTCTGAATATGCTTTCAAAATTTCCCATCCGTTGACGATCAATTGGAATTGTTCTACAATACTATTATCTTTATCAGAAATTCTTGCTAGTGGCTGCATTATCTTCGGATAATTGTATACAAATGCAGGTCATATAATGCTAGGTCTGAGAACCTTTTTGAATAAATAGTCTATCAATGTTGTTGTTCCCATGCTCTCCATACCATCAAATTCTATTCATTTTGTTTTGATATCTGCTCTGAGTTTATCGGCTTCGTCCATACTGTACTTTGTGATATCGATTCATGATGCCTCGTGTACTCATTTGGAATAATCTATTTTTTTCCAAGGTGTAGTGAAATCCACTTCTTTGCTGTTTCATTCCTTGTCTTTTACATTTATTTTTTTTGATATTTTAAGCTCAGAAAGTAAGTAATCAAACATCTCTTCTGTAAACCTCATATTATCCTCATAATTCCAATAGACTGCATAATGTTCTATTGATGTAAATTCTTGTAAATGTGATGGATCTGATCCTTCATTTCTAAATTGTCTTCCTATTTCAAATACTCTTTCAAATCTACCTACGGTAGCTTTTTTTAGGCTAGTTTCTGGTGAAATTCTCAAGAAAAAATCTGTATCAAAGTCATTGTGGTGAGTGATAAATGGTTTAGCTGCAGCGCCGCTGGCAGCATTGCCCATAATAGGTGTCTCCAATTCGACAAAATTATTTTTGTAATAGAATTCTCTCAATTTCCTGATAAAATTTATCCTCAACAAAAATCTTTGATAGGTTTCTTCATTCATAATCATATCGAGATATCTTTTTCTGTAGAGTTCTTCTTGATCAGTAAGTCCATGAAATTTTTCTGGTAATGGTCTGATAGCTTTGGACAAAAATTTAAATTCTGACACAAATATTGTGAGTTCTCCTTTGTGTGTTTTGAATACTTCTCACTCTACACCTATAAAATCTCCTACATCGACCATTTTTTCCATAAACTTATATGCGGACATTGTTTCATTGTTTCATTGTTCCAATGTTTCAATGCTACTTTCATTGACTATTAATTTACAATTGTCGCGATGGAACATGAGTTGTATTTGAGCTGTTGAGTCCAATAGTTTTGCGAATGCGAGTTTGCCATGAGAACGATAGAGCATCAATCTTCCTGCAGTTTTTACTTGTATTTCTGGGTTAGGAATGATATCGTTGATGTCGCGATGTTCCTTGGTTTCGTAGTCTTTTATAATATCGGAAATCAGATTCTTTTTATCAAAAGATTGTGCATAGGGAATGATACCCATGGCTTTCATTTTTTGGACTTTTGCGATACGTGTCTCGCGTTCTCCCACGTGATCTACTACTTTTTCTATTACTTTTTCTTCCATGAATATATTGTTGAAATGATAAAATGTTGAAATGTTAAGACGGGATGGATGGAATAGATGGAATAGATGGAATGGAATAGCATCTAATCTGTCTAAATCAATCTAATCCGTCTATTTTTTTTATATTCCAATTTTTTCTGCGATGGATTTCATACCATCAAGTGCTATTTGTAAGAATTCGTCTATAGTAATTCAAGACTTTTCTACATCTGCAATGAACGCTCTGTTGACGTTTGCTGCGAAACGAAGCTCCTTAAGTCTTTTTTTGAGCGAACTTGTTTCTACTCATACAATCTTTTTGTCTGGCCTCATCAATACATACGCATAAATAAGTCCTGTAATATTTTCTCCCGCAGCTAAGCAATAATCAAACTTGGTAGTTCTTTTCTTGTTGTCGGGAAATAATCCTTCCGTATGTGACAATATCGCCTCAAACATTTCTGGAATTTTATATCATTCTGATTGTAATAATTCAACAGTTTTCTTTCCATGTTGCGCTAAATCTGTTCCTATGAGGTCGAGATCGAGATCGTGGAGGAGTCAGGTAATGCCTCGTAATTCTTCATCTTCTCCTAATTTTTTTGCTAATCCTCTCATGACTGCTTCTGTCTCTATTGAATGGAATTTAAGATGAGGAGATGTTAGATATTTTTCTATTAGTGCTTCTGCTTCTATTTTGCTGATATTGGATTTCATGATAGAATAACTAAAGGATTAAAGAGATTACATGACGGGATAGATGGAATAGATGGGATAGGTTCTAATCCGTCTAATCTGTCTTTATCGGTCTATTTGGTATAGAAGTTTTTCGTGTTAAATGTGGTTTGTAAATTTATTTGAAAGTTATCTATGTTTTCCATGCCAAGTCTTTTTTGTCGGATCTGACCATAGAGTTTGCTTGTGATGTTCAAAGTAAAGTAGGGGTTTATCTGTATGCCTGTTTCTGCAAGTGCGTATTGTGGATTTTTGTTTGGTGAGATGATGAGATTTCGGTCGCTGATAGTGATGTTTTTTTGGAAGAGATTAACCCAACCGTCGTTTTCATCCTGAGGAATATGGTATCATGGATATACTGTTGTGTCTATTCCACTTCCATGACAAACGAATCCTTGAGCGTAATCACAGGCTCGTGTATCGATTTTACCGTCATAGACTCCTGATGAATTATTTACATCAAAGTTATGATTATTTCCTGCATCAAATCCTCTGAGTTTTAATATCTGCAGTGTGTATCGTTTTTCGCTATCTCCACTTCCATATACTTGATCGTTGTTAAAGTCTCCTGTTTCTTCAAGTGCTCTTCTGATAAATATCCTGGATTTTCCATCTTGGGAAATGAGGTAGAGTTCTTGTACATCTGCAGTATCATCAATTGCGCTAGGTCATTTCATGACGTTTTCATCATCATCGTCATTCCATGCTCCCGCTACAGAATCTACATTGTTTTTAGCATCTCGGAATTGTCGGTTATATTGTCCGAATGATTGTTGACCTGTATTTAGACATCAAAAACCATTTTGTACACCAGGATTTTCTATAATTTTGTAAGGATCGATTTCATTAGTAGTTGAGCTACAAAAATATACGTTGTGTGCTCATGATGATATCTGATTTATATTATTATTGTTCCCATATGCAGTGAAGCGATTGCAGTAACCATCTGTTCCTACATCTCGTGTAAATGATGGTGCATACGTATCGCAGCCTACGTTCTTTCTGTTGAAATATTCTTCGTAATCGATGGTATAATCTTTCAAAAGTAGATTGATTTTTTCTATGACGAAGTATGAATCTTGTGTTACGTTTGTTCTTGCCTGGATGTTGTATTTGAGTTTAATCATCTTGGTATAGATGCTAATAATAACGACTAAAAGCAAAAAAAAGCTTGTCATAGCTATGATTACTTCGAGTAAGGTAAATGCTTTTTTTTTCATAGATGAAATGTTGAAATGTTGAAATGTTGAAATGTTTTTAGCTATTTATTATTGGTTTTCAATGAAAAAAGTGGACACGAATGTCCACTCTTTTATTTCCATCCCTTGGGATATAAAAACCCCGTGACTTTAGTCCGTATTATAACTATACTGTCAAGTAAGGTATTTAAATGTAAATATATTACAAGATGAAGTACAGAGTATCAAGCCATAACAA
>Ga0247841_10008541_pt1 | contig 14709 bp, 18 predicted proteins | sample LaCruzMarch2015__2_FD_192410 | JGI IMG/M metagenome (GOLD analysis project Ga0247841, IMG submission 192410) | Freshwater microbial communities from meromictic Lake La Cruz, Castile-La Mancha, Spain - LaCruzMarch2015_18m | ecosystem: Environmental > Aquatic > Freshwater > Lake | place: Spain...
AAAACAGCCGACGATGGAACTGTACTGCTTAAAAACCTTACATTTACAATAAAAAAATCGGAAAAAGTAGCTTTTGTCGGCAGAAACCGCCTTGCCGTAACCGCACTCTTGCAAATACTTGCAGGTAAAGAAAAAGCCGACTCAGGCGAACTTAAATGGGGCATTACAACTACTCAGGAATACTTTCCCAAAGATAACTCAAGGTATTTTACCGAACAAATAAATTTAGTTGACTGGCTAAGGCAGTTTTCAAAAGAAAAAAGTGAAAACTTTATACGCGGCTTTTTAGGTAAGATGCTTTTTTCGGGTGAAGAAACGCAAAAAATGATAGTTCATCTCTCGGGTGGTGAAAAGGTACGCTGTATGCTTTCTAAGATGATGCTTACGGAAGCAAATGTGCTTTTGTTTGACGAGCCAACAAACCATTTAGACCTTGAATCTATCAGCGCGTTAAACGAGGGGTTAGAAGCATTCGCTGGCACTATACTTTTTTCGTCGCATGACCATCAATTTGTGCAAACAATAGCAAACCGCATAATTGAAGTGACTCCGAATGGATTTATAGATAAGTTAATGATCTACGATGAATACCTTGCCGATGAGAGAGTAAAACACCTGCGCGAAGAACTTTACAAGTAACAACCGTTTTAACAAACAAATTTATTTCGAGTTCTCTACTGTCATAAACTCATTGCAAAAGAGCTTGTTTCTGTAGAAATTCCGCCATTTTTGTACAGAAAATATTTTCTCGTCTATTTCCGACTCTCAACTATCTTTGTCAAAGCAAAAACAAAATCCGAAAGTAGAGAGTAGAAAATTGACCATTCGGAAAAAGGTTTTGTCACTTCTCTACTTTCACCTTTCTTCTCACTCCGTTTTTGCAAAGCAAAAATGGAAGCGGCACTTCCTCGCTGAAAGCTCGGCCGGGATTTCTCTTTCCCTGCTTGCTTTCGCAAACTCCTCCATCACCTGCCTCCCTCACTCCTCCTGCCTCTGGCAAGTACTCGGCAACATCCTTAGAAGTTATTAAATCAGAGTCCCGCTTTGCGGGAGTCGTCTTCAAATCCCTATTGAAAACAAAACGGCTTGTCGTTGACGGCAGGCGAACCCTACAAGCCAGTGAAGTAAGCCTTCTTGTGAACTTATACCACAAACATAGAAAATCCGGCAAATAATCATATCCCCTTTGTGTTCCCTTTAGCCCCGACCACTTCCATCGGATGAGTCAGACCTCAATCCACTGCCTGAACCGTCAATAGTCCCATTACCGGAACCGTTCATATCCCTTAATTCATACAAAATACTTTTTCGCACCAAGCCCCTTTCCAGTAATACCAGATTTTCTAAACACCTTCAGGAAATCAATCACTGCTAAAAAGATTTTGTAGTTGACAATTATTAAAAATATGCTCTTAAAACAAGAGAGTAATTCCTGTCCACATCAAGTCGTTGATGGGTAAAGGTCCTACTCTTTAACTCCAATTATAATGTGAAAGATAATATCCAGTTCAACGCTTATTTTATCGTCCTTTAAAGCTTCAGGGAATGATAAAAATGGACTGGCGCGCCTGACCGCGTCCAGCGCCTCTTTGTCTAACTCCTTAAATCCGGATGAATTAATCAGCATTAAACCTTCAGTCTTGCCAGATGGCAAAACAGAAAAAGTTATTCTCGCGCTACCTTCATGCCCCACACGTAACGCCCAACGCGGATACTGCTTTTCCTTTTGGATTTTCTTCTTTATGCTGTCTTGATATCGCAAAAGAGATTTCTTAATCTCTTCATCTTCTTGTACTATCTTGGGCACTTCAGAAATCGCTTCATTCGGAATCGGCTCAATCACATCTTTCTGCTCAAATACTTGCGGCTCGATTTTCTTTTCTTCTCTTACCTCGAAAACCTCCGGCAATATTTTTTCTTCGACTTCAAAAACGACTTCAAAAGGCTTATTTTTAAGTACGGGATTAACTGGGAAAAAACCTGAGCCAACCAACCCTGTATGCACAATAAACGAAATGCACAGACAGGTGCGTAAATCATTTATTCTTTTCATTGTTCTCCATTTTAGTGGATATCACAAGACCGTCCGCGCTTGCATCCTTGGCAATATCCATCACCGTGACGACTAATCTCAATGAAACATCCTCGTCGGCCTTGATCACCACGGTTTTTGAGTTCGCCTTATATAATTCTGATCGAACTAAGCTTCTGAGTTGTTTAAGACGAACTTGCGCGTTATTTAAAAAAACTCTTCCATCTTTATCAATGAAAACCGTTAAATGTTCGTTTTTCTGCGTTTGGGCGCTGACGGCCTTGGGCAATTTAATCTTAAACCCGCTTTCGGATATAAAATGCGATGATAATACAAAAAAGATAAGAAGCAAAAATACCATATCAATCAGCGGCGTCATATTTAATCCTACCGATGATCTTTTGCGCCGCTCGAATTCTAATGTACTCATTATTCTCCTTTGGCTAATGTATGCCGAATACGTCTGCAGCGATGTTTTTAAGCTGGATAGCACGATTATCAACAATCCCCTCAAAATAATAGTAAAAAGTTAACGTGGGGATCGCGACAAATAACCCCGCGGCCGTCGTTAATAGTGCTTCCCATATCCCGCCAGCTAATATTGCCACATCTGCGACTCCGCCTATCGTCTCGATCTTCATGAACGTCTGGATCATCCCCGTCACCGTTCCTGTCAAACCCAACAGCGTCGAGATATTCCCGATAGCAGATAAGACACGCAAGTGCTTTTCCCCTTCTTCTAACTCGCGCGAACCGGCACGACGCAATATTTTTTGCTTATCATCGGATGAATGGTTGGCAATTTTTATCCCAACCTCAAGAAAATGCCCTACAAAACTACCGTCTCTTTCACAAAGAAAATGCGCTTCATCCGTTTTTTTAGAATTGATAAGCGCCTGCGCCTTCTTCGACAGGTTCTTGTTTTTTGAGTGTGTCCGGTGAAAATAAAGAAAGCGCTCCATGACCACCGCGAGTGATACAATCGAACAAAAAAGAATCGGCCACATCAAAAAACCGCCTTTAACAAAATAATTTATCATCATTGTTCTCCCTTAAAATCGGTATGATAAACTACCATAGATAAATCGGCCTGGCTCATTGACGATTTTAACATTTGTTCCACCCGGGTTAGTCGGATCATATTCATAGGAATTTGCAACCGCGTATTCTTTATCAAATATGTTATCAATGCCAAAATTCAGGATTAAGCCGTTTAAGAAAGACTGCTTTCCTTCTTTTTCGGCAAACTGATACCCTGCGCGGAAATTAAACACATCCCATCCTTTAAGAGGTGTCTCACCAGCATCGCGGTCAATATCCTCGCTGTCCAGTGAGTGTAGCCACTCATAAACAGTATAGAAACCGTTTTTATCATAGGACAAGGCCGCCTTTCTTTTAAGTGGAGTAATCTCAGCTAAATCCTTATCGTTATTGCCTGCTGGTTGAGAAAGCTTCCTGCCGCGTTGATACGCCAATCCGCCTTCAAGCGCGAAATCTTGCGTCAGGTCAAAAATGGCTGTCGCATCGCCTCCAAATATATACGCGTCAATATTGGTATATGTTTTAACGCCACCGCTGGCCTGTTGATAAATGTAATCCGGTAAATAGCTGTAAAAACCCTTTGTTTTGAACTTTAGACGCTGTGCCAATTTGGTTTCAATACCAAAATCAGCCTCAAGGTTGTGCGACGACTTAAGACTAGGGTTGCCATAATACATAGCACCCTCCTGAACATAACGTTCAACAGTCGTGGGCGTCCGATTTGTTAGGCCGACGCCGCCGAACATATTGGTATCGTCGCTTAAGAAATATTTCAAGAACACATTCGCGCCAGGTAAAACTTCGGTTTGCGCGTTTGTATCGGTCATCGCTTTGCTAAATTTTAAGTTCTCGTTGGCTTTAGAATGAAAGATATCCATTCTCAATCCCGCAGTGGTGGAAAGTTTACCGATATCCCGTTCTGCCTTAACATATAACCCAAAATTCATTTCATTCACATTAGGAAACAATTCATCGTTAACAATTGCGCCGGTCGCTCTATCAAACACATCACCGTACCAGTTACGATGATAGAAGTCCGTACCGTAAGTGAATACCGTCAAGTCGTTTGGCATCTTACTTTCGATCTGCGCACCTGTGATCGATGAAATCGCCTCGATCCTGCGATTATTAATCCCGCCTGTTCTGTATTTACCATACGGATAGTGCTCTACGCGGTTATAATACGCGGATAATTTTAACTGTTTTGAAATAGGGCTCAAATTATCAAACGCATACTCGACTTTATTGAGATACGTCTTTTCCTTTTCGGTATCCATGGCGACGCGCGGAGTCATAATGTCGCTGGCTTCGCCATAGGAAGATGAAAAGAGCAAATTCTGATTCTCCGCAGTCTTAAGCGAAACCTTGTCCCAGAAATTATTCTTCTTAAAAGCATCCATGTTCTTGCCGTCGTCGTTATATGCAGGATTAAAACTGCTTAGCTTGTTACCCGCACCGTCTTTATACTGCCCGGATTTGGAATAATTATATCCAAACAACCCCTGAAAAAAATCGCTTCCACCGGTCACATATCCACCCTGACTTAAATAGCCGAAAGAGCCGAGCTTTGAAAGCACCTCTCCGTGGATACCTTTTTGCGTTTCTTTGGTGATAACATTGATATCGCCACCCAATGCCCCCGGAACGCTAACATCATAGGGACCTTCCTTGACTTCAATCTTCTGAACGGTTAATAAATTGATATGAGAAAGCGGCGGGTCTTTGCGGCTTCCGCACGACCCTTCGATAAGCGTATCATCTAAGGTAAAACGCAGGTTGCTCTTAGTGAAACCTCTCAATCCCACTTCGTTGCCATAGCCGCTTTTGCGAATCATGGATGCTTCGATCATTTCATCGGACAGGATCTCAGCAAGGTCGACGACCTTATGGGATTTAAGTGTTTTCTGACTGATCTTCGTTTTTCCTTCGATAGTCAGCTTTTCCTGTGTATCTTCATTTTCAGATACAACCACCTGCCCAAGATCAAAAACAGTTGTCTGGGCAAACACGACTCCCAAGATGCTCTGCGATAAAAAGATTACCGCCATTAAAACCCTGTAAAACCTTTGCTTACTCATTTCTACACCTCCATTTTAATTAGAAATAACTTCTATTTATAGTTCAAAAAAATATCTATTCTTTTGAACAATCCGTGCAAACACCGTTCACTTGCATAAAATGATTAACAACCTTATATCCTTTTATTTTCTTGGCATCATTTATCGCACAGTCCTTTATCTCATCGACTTTCCCGCATTTGATACAGGTGATGTGATGATGGTGATCGCCATGAAGAGAGGAACAGAGGCCATAATGCTTCTTGCGGTCAAACTGCTGGATCCTTGTCAGGATGCCGCATTCAACGAAACTCTCGAGATTGCGGTACACGCTGGGAAGTCCGCACCGGTCAAACTGCTTCTTGAGCTTCCCCCACACATCTTCCGGCGTCATATGAGTCTTCCCATCAACAAAAAACTCGATGATCGCCTGCCTGCGCGGCGTGAGTTTAAACCTGGCTTCTTTTAATTTTTCCAAATATTGCTCCATCAGAATCTCCTTTAAATAGAAATTATTTTATTTATATAATAATTTACTATAGTCGTCAATAGCAAAAATTTTACCCAAAAATAAAAAGCCGCCAGTCATAGTGAACCAGAGAAGGTTTTTGCGATCTATTATTCTCAACTAAAAATCGACCTGTGCCCTCATCCCGGCAACAAAGATTCCGCTTGTGTTCTCAGCAATATCTTTACCATACGGATTCCAAATATATTGTACGTCAGGGCTGATCGATAGATGGTCATTAATGTGAATTTTGTAATACACCTCGATATGCCCTTCTGTCTTCGCCTGAAAACCCGCGGTTGCTTCTTTGTAATCATCAGCTGGAATCACCTGTCCAACAGCAAATGCGAGGACATCATTTTCTCTACCCCACGGCTTACCTTCAACTTGCAATCCTGCGCTCCATGACTGCTCTAATGAGTAATTGGAACCGTCTTCGGCTGTTATTTCCGGATTATAAACCTCAGGGTTCTGCCAGCCGTAACGGGTAAATAGACTCACGACATCGTGAATCTTTTGATCGAAGCTTAACCCGAAACCATAAGAGGATTCTTTTGTTTTTTCGCTGTCGTTCCACTTCGTGTGATCGGCGTTATTATTCCACCCGTAAACACGATAGTTTCCCGGCAACTCAAAGAAATTAGTCTTGAAATGCACCTGTCCGATGTTGAACAAACTATCTCCGACTTTTTCCCATGAGGCATTCCCGTCAAATAATCCATATCCCAGTTCCAGCCATTCAACCGGCAAATAGGCCATCCGGATACCAGCGCCGTTATCTGGAAATTCTACAACAGGCGAATTACGGAATATCCGCCCCAAAAATTGCGTTGTTTCATCATTGGCCGCTTCATTCTGGTCAAAGTAGGCCGTAGAATCGAGTTTGCCAAAAGTCAAAGCCGCTTTATCGTTAAATAATCCCTGCTCATACCAGAACTCGGTCAGCTCAACTGTTGCCTCACTGTCACCAGCGTCGCGGTTCATGTTGCTGTAAAGAATAAGATTATCTTCTAATCCAGCACCCTGACCCGCTTCGAAGTGCAAGAACACCCTTCCACCAACCTCCTTGAATTCTTTTGCCAAAGTAACATCAGCGGAATAGGAAGCGTCTTTGCGGGATTGTTTTGCCGCCGTGGCGTCATCCACATAATTGACATTATTAGCGCCCTGCACTATCATCGTACCGCCAGCGGCAAGCTCAAGACCCTCCATAAGATTTATCGTCTCGCCGGGAACGCGGTGTAATTTCTCTTCAAAGCGTGACAATTGCAATTCATATCCCTTTATTTTTACTTGCTGCGCCTGTATAGTCGCTTTCTGGAAGCCCATATCCGAGTTTTGCACTTCCAATTTCTTCTCTAGCGCCTCTACCCGTGATTGAAGTTTCTCAACAATAGCCGCCATGTCTTTTTCATCGGCAAACGCCGGATGACCCGAAGCCACAACAAACCCTAAAATGAAAAACCAACTGAACAATTGCCTAAGCATATTTTCCCTCCTCGTTTATGCCTCTGGTTGTCCAGTCGGTTCTTCTATTTAACTTTAACTCTGCTCTTGCAGTCGCTTTTGCGTGTTAAAACGTTTCTTCTCTCTTTTTTCTATCTGTACTATTTGCGAATTGTGAATTGTAAAAACCACCTCCCCATAATTCACACTTTTGATAAATTTCAAAATATCTTCGACTTTCAAATTATCAAGATTATCTATCAACTTTCAAACCTCCTTTCTTTTTTGCAATGACACGCGCCCGAACACGATCCTCCTGAAGAACAAACGCATTCATGGGCACCTTCGCCTTTAACAAACGACCTGAATTTCTTTATTAACAAAATGACTGTAACCAAAATAATTCCATAGATAATTATTTTCTCCATTTCGCACCCCCAGAACAAAATTGAACCATATAATTACACCCGAGGTCTATTACCACGTCCTTTTCAAAACCATGTGGTACGATTAAATCTTTAACCTCTTCCTGAGATAACCGCATATTTAGGGGAGGACCAAAAGACATCTCTTCTTTTTTTATCTCAATAATGACCAACCGTCCGCCCGCTTTTAAAACACGGGAAATCTCAGCGAACAGTTCCTTCGCCGCTCGGGCTATATTAGGTATATGTAATACCGTGGCCAACAAGCAAACGTCAATATTGTCACTTTTGATCGGTAACGATTGTAAAATATCGCAAGCCATGACGTTAATATTTGTTATTCCCTGTGCATTAATTTTCTCTGTAAATTTGTCAGTCACTTCACTCCATCTATCCAAAGCGTATACCATTCCCAATTCACCGACATCTTTTGCGGCTCGTACCGAATAATCACCTGCGCCACAGCCCAAATCAAGAAAATAATCTCCTTTACGCAGATTAAGCGCTTTAAAAACTAACTCCGAATCGTGCATGTTAAAACTACTAACCTCCTGTTTGTGCTTACGCACCCCATCAGAATCACGGTCATAATCATATTGATCTTTATTGTTCATAATTGATCCTCCGCTAATCGTAATTTTGTGTCTCATCCGCCAAAACCTAGCAATGTACCACCCTGATACACAATAAATGCCCACGCCCACGCCATAACGGTTGTCCAGAAAACCAAAAAGCTTGTCCACTTCCAACTTGAACCGGATTCCCGATAAAACACCGCCATCGCCACAAAACACGGCAGATAAATAAGTGTGAACATAAGAAACGCAAAGGCCTTTAACGGACTCCAAAGCGGATCTTTCTGCAACGATTGCTTTAGCGGTTCGGCATTTTCAGGGTCAACTTCACCCAAACTATAAATTGTACCCAAAGTGCTCACAACAACCTCCTTAGCCGCAACACCTGCAATAAGCGCGATAGCACTGCGCCAATCCATACCAATAGGTTGAACAATAGGTTCAATAAATTTTCCAATTTTACCTGCGATACTCTCTTGCATTTGAACATTTGCAGAAACTTCTTGGCTAACTCCATCTTTAGCTTTACTTTGCGGGAAAGTAAAACCAGCCCAAATTAATATAGAAATAAACAAAATAACACTTCCAGCTTTTTTAACATAAAGCCAGCCGCGTTCCCACATTTTTAAAAGCAACCCTTGAATTGTAGGCATACGGTATGCAGGTAGCTCCATAACAAAATGTGCTGTTTCACCTTTAAATACAAAAGTTTTTAACACCCAAGCCGATGCAAAAGCAATTAAAACACTAAGTGCATACATTAAAAACATCATATTTGCTCCATGTTCCGGTTTAAAAAATGCCCCAATAAACAAGGCAAATATAGGCAATTTCGCACCGCAAATCATAAAAGGCGTTACCATCATTGTAATAAGGCGGTCTTTTTTACTGTCCAAAGTCCGCGTTGCCATGATCCCGGGCACGGCACATCCGTTCGTTGAAATCATCATAGGAAGAAATGACTTTCCGTGCAAGCCAACTTTATGCATTATTCTATCCATAACAAACGCTGCTCGTGCCATATAGCCAGAATCCTCAAAGAACGCAATCGCAAAAAACATAAATAAAACAAGAGGGAAAAAACCAAGCACCCCGCCTACCCCGCCGATGATCCCGTCAACAACGAAAGACTGAATCAATCCTTCAGGGATAATTGATGAGGCAACTAATGACAACCATTCAAAAAATTTCTCAAACCAGCCAACAACTGGGCCCGAAAAAGCAAAAGTAAATTTAAATACCCCGTACATGACCAAAACAAAGATTGGCAAACCCAAGAAACGGTTCATAATAACTTTATCGATCCTATCCGAAACATCATGGCGGTCTTCGGGGATTTGCTTCACCGCTTCCATACAAACACCGCTGACAAAACCATACCGACGGTCAGCGATTATAACCTCAACATCATCGCCAAAATGTTGGCGTAAATGCTGGCGGCTTTTTTCAACCTGCCCTTCAATTTCAGAAGCGCAATCAAAACTCTGAATATATTTTTCCAATATCGGGTCTTTTTCGAGAAGTTTTAAAGTCAACCATTCCTTTGGATATCCTTTTAACTTAACATCGTTCTTAGAAAGCACCTGCGCGATCTTGGATCGCTCCAGATCAATCTCCAATCCGTAATCAACTTTCGTCTTCCCAACCTTGATTTTTTTTTCATATACCGCGACCACGGCCTCAAGCAGTTCATCCATTCCTTTATTTTTACTCCCAACCGTCGGGACAACCGGCTTGCCTAAACTTTTTGAAAGCATCTCGTAGTTTATTGTGTATCCTTTACCTTCCACCATATCACTCATATTCATGGCTAAAATAACGGGAGCGTCCAGCTCCGATAACTGCGTATAAAGATACATGTTTCTCTCAAGATTCGACACGTCGACCACGTCCACAACCACATCCGGGCTCTTGTCGACAATGAAATTGCGGGCTACCATCTCGTCTTCCGAGCGAGCAGACAAGCTGTACGTCCCAGGAAGATCCACAAAAATTACCTCATACCCTTTATATGCAACTCGCCCTTCTTTCTTTTCAACAGTAACACCGGGGTAGTTACCTATATGCTGGCGAGATCCGGTCAGATTATTAAACAAAGTGGACTTCCCCGAATTAGGGTTCCCCGCAAGCGCTACCAAAATCTTCTTTTTCCTTTCAGACATTGTTATTTCTCCTTCACTAATATTTTTCTGGCCAAACCATGCCCCAAGGCCAGCTTTGTTCCTTTAATAATGACCGTCAAAGGGCCGATCCCTGAATTATTGATCACCTGAATCTCAACTCCGGGCAAAAACCCCATCTCAGCAAGCCGCATCTCCGCTTGACAGCCTCCATCAATAGATACCAATACCACCCGTTTCCCTGCTTTTACGCTTGTCAATCGGTTCATATAACCGCCTCAACAAAAACTTGACTGGCTTCTTCTTTCCTTAATAACAAGTTATAGCCCCTAATTTTGATTTCGATTGGATCGCCCAGCGGTGCCAGCTTAACGACTTCCAGAACAACACCCGGGATAATTCCCATATCCAACAACTTCCTTTTGAGATTGCCCTTTCCCGAAATTTGTTTAACTTTAGCCCTGTCTTTAGGCTTTAAAGCGCTTAAACATCTCGTTTCTTTCATTACACCCTCCATTTTTAGAACGCTATAATATTGTTAGACCACTCTAACTTTTATGGCAAAAAAATATAACCTAACTACCGCACTGTTTTTCCTCGCAGTCGCATTTCATTCGTTTGCCGGTTTTTAGATAAGTTTCAAATAACTGTAATATTTTTGGCTTTTCGGTAGTAAAACCCTTTTCGAGAAACTTAAAAAATTTGGTTAACCTTTCAAAAGTTTTCGTACTAATAGCGTGTTCTATGCAACATGCTTCTTTTTCCGCGCTCTTAGGATCAAGCATTAAGAATTCAGTTAAAAACCGAAAAAGAATATCATGTTTGCTTTTAACATCAGCTGCGGTTTTTTCACCCCCTTTTGTTAAGCCGACATATCCATATTTCTCATGAACAACAAGATTTTGATCTCTTAAATATTTCAACGCAGAATTAACACTGGAGCTTTTCACATTAAGCTTGCTTGCGATCTCCCCTACGCGCGCAACTCCATTGGCTTGCTTAAGCTCATAGATAGTCTCAAGATAATCTTCCATCGTCGAGCTTAGATTGTTTTGTGCGTTCATTTGCACCAGCATTTTAGATACCCCTCACTATTTTAGATAATTCTAACTTTTTACGATTCTTTTGTCAAGAGTTTTTTCTCTTTTCATAACCTAACTCCCCATAAGGTTTTCATTTTTTACTTGAAGATAGTCTATAGAGCTTTGAAGTAACCATTCACCAGCATTACGAGCTTCTGCTTACCACCGATATACCATTCGGTGTTGCGCTGCGGTTCAACAGGCGATTTGTAGTCATGGATCGTGAACACAAAGCCGTTGATCCTGCCGACCCATTCGGACTTGATCTTGTTGTCCGGGGACACAACAAGCTGCGGCTCGCCGAATACCCGGACAATGTCCTCATACCTTATGCCTTCCGGCAAATAGCCCTGGCAGCCGGTGCCGATATGCGAAATACCGCCCATCTGGACAGTTAAATCCAGTTCAGTTTTTATCTTCATTTTTCAACTTCCTTGACCCCCATCCGGCCTTCCAGCGCGCCATTGCCTGCGCTACGATGGCATCCACTGCTTTCTGGTCGCCGATATTCTTCAGCACATCAGCAAGCTCCTGTCTGCTTAAAACCCTGAAATTCTTGATCCCGCGTTCTTTGGCTGCTGTCATCAGCTCATTGCATGTTGCTCCGGCATGCAGCACAATTCCTTCCTGTGCTGGTTTTGGATCTGTCTTTTTTGTCTGGGTGCATCTTTGCTTCTGCTTCAACTGCATTTTCATTTCCATCGAACTATCCTCCTTTTTCATTGCATTGACTCCTGCAATTCCCCTGTTGAAACATCGAGCGTTTGAAAGTGCCTGACGCCTTTCTCATACCACTGCTGCTCAATCACGATTGACCACTTGCCCAAAAGCATAACCCGCTGAATTTCTCTCAAACGAAGTTTTGCCGCAGGCAGATGATCCCGCATCCGGCCAGCAAAGGGGATGTCTTCAACATACATCTCCTCGCCGCCGCTGCGGACGCTCAAATACCGGCTCTTTTTTGCCGTCATGCTCTCTTTAATCATGACCGCCTCCTTTCTTGTAGGAGGCCATAATTCGCAAGGGATTGCAAGTCATTCATTGCCCGATCTTAGAGATAGCCGAACGCCCGAAAACTGATATGGCGCAAACAAACAGTTGCCAAAATTATCAAGAACCCCTTCTATAAAGGCATAATTTCTTATTCAGGCGAAATACACAAAGGCAGCCACGCTGCAATAGTCGATGACACTCTCTGGGAGAAAGCAAACCGCATAATTGAAGTGACTCCGAATGGATTTATAGATAAGTTAATGACCTACGATGAATACCTTGCCGATGAGAGAGTAAAACACCTGCGCGAAGAACTTTATAAGTAGCGACCAGAAGAATCAAACAAAGGATTATCTCATCTGCAATCAAAAAATATCTTTGAAAGCATTTCTGTAAAATTTAATTCTGAAATTGTTGATTTTATAATTTTTGTCTTTTGCTTTATTTTCCAAATATAATTTGCTCCTGCTAATACCTCTATTTGCATTTCCAGATGGAGAAAACAAAATAACACCTGTTATTTTTCTGCCAAAATATTTTTTATCTATTTTAAACTCTCTATCTTCATTTAGTTTTGGGATTGGTTTAATTACAAAATCCTTGCAAAACAACTTTGCAGCATTATTCTTGCCAAAAGCACTTGTAAAAAATATTGTGTGGATTTTTGATTTTATTATTCCGGTTTTAATTTGTTCAAAATTTGAAACGATATTTTTTAGTTTTTCATCTGCCGTAACTTTTTCAGAGTCCCTTGAACATTTTAAAATCATATCAGAAATCCAAACTTTTCCTTGATTGAGGGTTTTCTTAATTGAATCTATTGAGTCCAACTTATATTTCGGAAGAGCTGCGCTAAGTATATCCCAAAATGAGCTGGTGTTCCCATAAAAAAAATCTATTTTAAATGACTTTGTGGGGTGAGGGTGTATTGTCCCTAAAATCAACGAGGTATCTGTAGACTTTACAGGGTTGGATTTTAAATACTGATGATTTGTTCTTACCATTTTTATTCTTAATTATTATAGTATTTTCAATTTTCTGCCAATTTTGTTGTATATAAAAACGGATCCACCAAAATCCTTTTCTACAAATTCAGAGAGTCCGCCTCGCCAAATTTGAAGAACAAATTTGGAGGGCAAGGTCTCACCAATTTTGTTTTCAATTCAATTCAAAAAACGGATCCGCCAAAATCCTTTTCTACAAATTCAGAGAGTCCGCCTCGCCAAATTTGAAGAACAAATTTGGAGGGCGAGGTCTCACCAATTTTGTTTTCAATTCAATTCAAAAAACGGATCCGCCAAAATCCTTTTGGCGAGATCTCGCCAATTTTGTTAAAAACAAAATTGGCGGAGAGGGTGGGATTTGAACCCACGATACCATTGCTGGCATACCGGTTTTCGAGACCGGCTCCTTCAACCACTCGGACACCTCTCCTATGTCGCATTCCGCCATTGGCGGAACTTATCCCGCCGTCAGCGGGATTGTTCTGGCTCGGGTGGGAGTCCTCTCGCCAGAATGCTCCCCGAGGGAAACCATGTTTCCCTTCGGCGTTCGGCTCATCCCGCAAACGGCGGGATTTGCCTCACTGAACCCTTCTGAGTTGAAAAAAATCTATGTCACATTCCACCATTGGCGGAATTTACTTCGTTCATACTTATTTTGAATAATACTATTTTCTGTCATTTTCGGGCTTGACCCGGAACATAAAACCTTTAGAATAAGGACTGGATTCCCGTTTTCACGGGAATGACAAAATTAAGAACATTAATCGTACATAAAACAGGCGGTTATAATGCACTTCGCAAACCGCCTGAATTTTTCAAAAATACTTTACTTTTTCAAATCCAACTCTTCACCTTTTTGATTTATATATATCCATTTGCCTTTTGAGTTAACCGATGCAATACCCTCTACAAATGGAGATGCCATATCAAACTGCGGTTCTATTACCATTTCACCTTTTTTATTGATGTAGCCGTATTTATAGTCAAGTTCTACTGAGCCAAGACCTTCTGAAAAATCAAACACATTGTCAAACTGAGGGGTTATAACATAGTTGCCTGTGTTATCAATGTAACCCCATTTATTGCCAACTTCCACAGCAGCAAGACCTTCAATAAATTGTGAACCACCGTCAAACTTTGGCTGGATTACTACATTATTCTTGCTGTCCATATAGCCGTATTTATTGCCTACCATTATAAGAGCAAGGCCTTCTGAAAATACATACACATCGTCGGGTTGATTTATCATTGATACCCATTTGCCAATTTTATCAATGTAACCCAATTTATCATCAACTTCCACAGCAGCAAGGCCGCCTGAAAATGGATACACCGTATTAAACTGTGGCTTTATTACAAATTCCCCTGTTTTGTCTATATAACCCCAAATGCCTTTTACATTTACAGCTGCAACTCCCTCAAAAAA
>Ga0247841_10008542_pt1 | contig 14708 bp, 15 predicted proteins | sample LaCruzMarch2015__2_FD_192410 | JGI IMG/M metagenome (GOLD analysis project Ga0247841, IMG submission 192410) | Freshwater microbial communities from meromictic Lake La Cruz, Castile-La Mancha, Spain - LaCruzMarch2015_18m | ecosystem: Environmental > Aquatic > Freshwater > Lake | place: Spain...
TCAAATTCGCCAGAACCAGTATTACAACTGTGTCGAGGCGGACTTTAGGCGGATACTGTATGTCGATCTTGCGCGTCAAGCCATTGGTCAAGCTGTTGCCAACGCGCTCAGTAATGAGCCGATGGCCGTGGTTGACCAGCCAGCGCGACAGGATGTCGTCCTGACCCTCGCTACCAACGGCGAAGGTGCCAACCAGCCGGCAACGACCAGCGCGACCACGACGGCGAACGGCAATGGTGCTGTTGCTCCGACTGCTCCGATGGCTCAGGAAAGAGTCGGGCTGACTGGAAACCTGATCCTGGTTATTGGCAATAGGAAGCCGATGCCGATCACCATCCTTTCCGGTAAAAAATTATATGTTGGCGACAATATATATTTTTACCATCAAGGACGAACGGCCGGTGAGTATACTGTTACAGGTATAGAGGGAAATAAGGTTTTCACAAAAATCGGGTATGAAATGGAAAAGCCGGAACTCGGGGATAAGTTCACAATCACAAATCGATAATACACGCGTTAACAAACGCAAAAACCCGCTTTGAACACAGGAATGTGCAAGAAGCGGGTTTTAAAATACAAAAATTATCTTAACCAGCTGGTCACTAATCTAGTCACAACTAAAGCGGCAGCGATAATTACGACACCGATGATGGCGTTGACAATAACAGTTTTGGCTTTGCCTGCCTGATCAGTGTTGTCTCCGGCAGTGGTGTACATGATGCCACCATAGATCAAATAGACTACCACAATAATACCCGCCAATATTAAAATACCATTGATCAAGTTAGCAACAATATCTCGGATGTCACCGGTAAACAAACCAATATTCAAACCGGTATTCAACTCGTTTCTGACTGTATCGCGAGTTGTAGCTGTTTGAGCTAAGGCTTGTCCAATTAAATTAAACATTCGACCTCCTTTGTTTTATTATTTTTTATCAATTATTTGTTTATTATAATTTACTTTAGTAAACTTCGGAAATTAAAATTTATATTTTAATTATAACAAAAATATTATCAAAAGATAGGATCGGGAAAATCATTGGTTCCTGGCGTAGATCCGGCTGGAATCTCTGGCGCAACCAAATGCCAAACATAAGTTATTGCTAGCCTTGAAATAAAAATAATAACTATACCAATTATGGCCCAAGTGATGGTTTTTCTGCCTTCTGCAGCTTTTTCTTCGTCGCCCATCGAGGTAAAATATTGGAACCCACCAATAACAAGATAAACAACTGCCACGGCACCCGCTAGGCCGGTGGCGACATCGATAATTTTGGTAATTAATTCTGTTACTTGATCCGGCCCCCACTTAGACGGATCTGGTATTCTATCTGGTAAAAAACCAGCCATATTTCTCCTTAATTAAGTGTTCCGCGACTCAATACACTAATAACTACTCTAGTAATAACTAAGGCACTAGCCATTATAATTAAACCGATAATTGCGTATGTGATAGTTTTTTTAGCTTGTTCGGTTTTATTGGTATCATCTCCGGCAGTAGCGTATGTTATGCCGGCGTAGGCAATTATGACAACTAATAAGACTGCACTAATTTCAAGAAGAGTGAAAAGAATATTGGCTATCAAATCGGTTGGGTTGGTAATTCTAGTGTTTGGAAAAACTATATTACCTAGTCCACCCGGAATAGTAATGGCATATAAAAAATTAATCATTAATTACCTCTAATTCCAACTACATTTTGGAGTAATATTTCCGCTGTAAATAGAAGTAAAATGCCGACAATAACACCAATAATTATATTTTTGGCTTCTTCTATTTGGCTGGTGTCCCCACGGCTAGTCAAATACAAGTAACCAGCATAAATAAACATTAGAAGGGCAATGCCACCAGCAATTCTAGTGACCCAAGTCATAATACTGCTCAAATAGACACCGAAATTATCGACACCTGTTCCAAAATCAGTATTTGTTGACCAACCCTGTGCTTTGGCAATACCTGGTAAAAATGGCAGTAAGCTAATTAATAAAAGAATTTTTTTCATTTTAATTTTGATTAATTTTACCTAAGAGTGTGGTGATTTGGCTAGCTGCACCTTGGACTGCAGTCGGGATGTCTAAGCCCTTATTGGCTTGGCGAATCATTTCTTTAAAAATTTCATCGGATTTTTTTGGGTCTGGCTTATACCACGTCTTAGCAGTTTTAATACTGTCCTTGACCGAACCGTAAGCGATATTTTCCCCAGACACATTCTGAAAAGTATTCAGATTTTCGCTATCAGTTGTTAAATAAAGAATTAAATCCCAAGCTATATCCGGATTTTTAGACGCTTTGGTTACCGTTAAAACCGGGAATTTAGCCAGATTAACAATATTTTCAGTCTCTTTTAACTGCGGCATGGTAATCGAAGAGTATTCAAACTTAGGGTCGATTAATTTAATCTTTTTATCAACGCTTGGATAGTCAAAAATCATGGCCGTTTTGCCTTCGACAAAAGCTCGAACGCTATCTTCTATTTCGCTATTCCAAGTATAATTATTGCTTTTTGGATCGGAAAAACTATTGTAAAACTCCAAAGCCTTTACGCCAGGAAACTTAATGTCGCTAAATTGGTTTTGATCTGTTTGAAATTGGGCGGACTTTAAGTCATCAGAAACCATCTTGGCGCCATTCTGCATCATAAGCAAAGTTAAAATATCGGTTGATTGGCTAATATTATCAGCCGTTCCGATCGCCGCCGCTGATCTCTCAATTTTATTGCCATTTTTTTTAGTTATCAGTTGCACTGCTTTAACAAAATCATCCCAATTATTTATCTGTCCATATAAGACGCTTTTTTCTTTTTCAGAAATGACCTTTTGACTCTGATATATCTCCGTGTTAACCTTACTGAACAAGCTAGGATTGTAATAAAGCGTCAGAGTATCAATCGTCAGCGGGATACCGATAATTTTGTTGTTAATGATTGTGCCGCTGGAAATTACCTGAGGAAACTTTTGCTTATAAACTTCTAATCCGCTTAAATGTTTCTTCGAATCTGCTAAAACGGTTTCGTTCATAGAAACTAGTTTATCGCTGTACTGTGGTAACCAATCATTGGGTATTACCCAGAGATCTGGGCCATTGCCGGCGGCAATTTCATTAATGGAATCTTCGAGAAATGTGTCAGCGTTTTTGACGACATAATTGATTTTTACGTTAGAATTCTTATCTTGAAATTTGTTTAGAATCGGATCAAGGGCTTTCTTATTATCAGTTGTGGTCCAAATATTTATAATTTTGGGGCCTTTGTTGGTTATTATTCCTCCTCCACCATTTCCCCTGGACACAAAAAAGATTATCAAGCCGATAATAAAGAGAACTACGACCCCGCCGCCGATTAATAAAATTTTATTATTACCCACAAACCCCTCCTTAAAAACAGTATTTAAATATTCAAACTTTTAATGTAACTGGCTAAATCTTCCTTAATGTCGTTACGCTTTAAGGCAAAATCAATATTGGCTTTCAAATATTCCAGTTTATTGCCGGTATCGTAATATTTGCCATTTTCTATTTCTCGAGCATAAATTTTATGGTTTTCTTTTAGGGCGTTAATGCCGTCGGTGAGCCAAATTTCGCCACCTTTACCAGGTTTGGCATTTTTTAACGCTTTAAAAATGTCAGGAGTTAGGATATAAGCACCATGAGTGGCCAGGTTAGATGGCGCCTGATCTGGTTCTGGTTTTTCCACAATTTCTTCAATTTCAAAGATCTTGTCTTCAACTTCACGAATTTTGGCAATACCGTATTTACTTAAATAAGCTTTGTTTTCAATTCTAACACCGGAAATAACCGGATCATTGTATTTATCAAAAACTTCAATCATTTGTTTTAATCTTGGTGGCTCGGCGTAGATAAATTCATCGCCCCATAAAACAGCGAAAGGTTCGTCGCCAATAATTGCTTCCGTGTTTAAAATTGGCGTACCATTGCCATATGGTCCTTTTTGGCGAACATAGATGAAATTGGCCATTTCGGCAATGCGTTTTATTTCTTCAAGTTGCTCGGTTTTCCCCTGTTCTTCGAGGTATTTTTCCAGCTCCATATTGTGGTCAAAATGATCTTCAATCGCCCGTTTATTGTAGCCGGTAACAATAATAATATCTTCGATTCCGGAGGCGACCGCCTCCTCAACGACATACTGGATAATCGGTTTATCAACAACTGGCAACATTTCTTTCGGACTAGCTTTGGTCATAGGCAAAAATCGTGTGCCATAACCAGCGGCCGGTATAACTGCCTTGCGAATTTTCATATGGTATTTACTCCGCTTTTATTTCAATTACTTTAGTTTTGGTTTTTTCGAGCTTTGGCATCCGAATAACTAAAATGCCATTTTTGAGTTTAGCTTCGGCTTTTTCGGCGTTAACGGAAACAGGTAAGACATAAGAACGTGAAAAAGCGCCCCAATAACATTCTTGGGCAAAATAGCTGTCTTTAGAAATTTCTTCTGTTTCGGAACGTTGGCCTTTAATATTAATTAGATCCTCGGTAATAGTGATTTCTAAATCTTCGGTTTTAACGCCGGCAATCGGTGCTTTCAAAACCACTTCATCTTCAGTTTGATAAACATCCACGGCTAATTGCCCCTCGTAGTCCTCTAGCCAGTCATTGTTTTGTTGGATTGGTAAGTCGGGCATGAAAACCTCCAAATAATTAGCTTTCTTTTAATATACAAAAATGCAATGGACTTGTCAAAATGTTTTTATAGTTTTAAAATAGATATGTAATTAAGAAAGGAGGGAAGTTTGAAAAAACTCCCAATTATTTTGACAACTGTGTTAATTATAAATTTAGTCTTTAGTTCTATTCTGTTTGTGGCCCCGCAAAAAGCACTCGCTCATGATAATGGTAACCTTTGTTCTGACGAAGGTTTTGTTAATGTTAATGCCATGGATGTTAACGCTATCCAGAGCTTTTTAAATAGTAAAGGCGGATTTTTAAGGAATTATTCAGAAGGTGGTCGCTCGGCCGCGAAGATTATTTACGATGCCGCTCATGGCCACGGCGATGCTTCCGGCGCTATCAACGGCATTAGCGTTCGTGACACTATTAGTCCAGTTGCTTTAATGGCCATGCTCCAACGAGAGCAGAGTTTAATTACCATGAAGAGCAAAAACGATGGTTCATTGAACGCAGCCATGGGGTATGGTTGTCCGGATGGTGGTGGCTGTGATTCTAGATTCCGCGGTTTTACTAAACAAGTTGAAAATGCGGCTTGGCAATTGCGTTACAATTATGAACGAGCCTCAGGCCACGGCTTTTCCAATTATCAGGTTGGCCAGACCATTAGTATTGATGGCGAAAAAATTAAATTAGGTAATCGTTGCACCTCATCTTTATATCGATATACACCACACATTGGTGGTAATCAAAATTTTGCCGATATGTTTCAAGACTGGGGTGGTAATCCCGGCAGTTACGAAGCACAACTTGTTACTCGAAATAAAACCTTAAAGGTTAGCCCTGGACGTGTGTTTTACGTCACGGTCCAGTATAAAAATACCGGCTCGGCCACTTGGTTCAACGATGGTTCTTATCCGGTTAGATTGGGTACCCAAAGTCCACAAGATCGAACCAGCGTATTTTTAGGCAGTAATCGAGCTTCAATGTTGCGCTCATCTGTTAAGCCAAAGAGTACTGCTTCATTTAAGATGAAAATGACTGCACCGGCTCAACCAGGCACCTATACAGAAGTCTTTAAACCGGTGGCGGAAGGCAAGACTTGGTTTAACTCAACCCCAATCACCTTAACCATTGTTGTTAAAGGTGCGGGCCAAGAAAACGTTGTCAAAGTTGAGGGGGCTACCACGACTAACACTAACACAACTACCGCAACGACTTCTTCGGCCAGTACTAATCCAGAAAATTACAAAGCTAACTTTGTCAGACAGGAATATTCGAGCTACACCGCTAAGCCGGGTGAGAGATTTTCGGCCTGGTTTGCTTATCGCAACACCGGTTCGGTTAAATGGCTAAAGACGGATCAGAAAGCTGTTAAATTGGGAACAAGAAATCCTCAGGATAGTACAAATCCCATGATTGGTAGCAACCGTATTTATTTGAAAGATGATGTAAAACCGGACAGAGATGCTGTTTTCAAGGCTACCTTTACCGCGCCGACTACGCCAGGAACTTACGAAATTGTCTTAAAACCGGTGGCCGAATATGTTACCTGGTTTGGGCCGGAAACAAAAATGACCGTAGTAGTTAAATAGATAATAATCAAATATCAAGTAGCAAATATCAACTAAGTATCAAGTCTGAAAATTTTTAAACACTTGATAATTAACACTTAATTGATATTTGACCGTTGATACTTGATCATTTTCTCTATAAAATATATTTATGACTATTGGAATTGATGCCAATTCTATTATTTATGATAAATCTGGAATCGGTAAATATACTTTTAATCTAATAAAATCGATTCTCAACATTGATACAACCAATAATTATGTGTTGTTTTTTAATTCTGTAAAAGATGTAAAAAAACAATCGCAGCTTATAGCCGATCTAACGGCCAATGCTAAGGCCGCTTTTGAAATTCAGCGCTCTTTTTTACCTCTAAATTTCCGGGACTATTTAACAAATTTCCCCATCAACACAAAACTATTTTATCCTCGGAGTTTGGATTTGATGCATTTTCCTTTTTATAGCGGCATTCCAGTCAAGCCAATTATTCCCAGTATTGCGACATTGCATGATGTAACATTTTTAAAATTACCGGAAATTTATACTAAAAAAACTCAAAATATACCGCTCAAAAAAACCCAAATGGCTCTGGAAAATTGCACTAAAATAATAGCCACCTCGATCAACACAAAAAAAGATTTGGTCGGTTCCTTGCAAGCTGATCCGACTAAAATCCAGGTGATTGATGAAGGCGTAGCTGATACCTACCGACTACTCAAAAAGCCGATTTTAATCAACAAACTTAGGCTTTTTCAGCTAAAATATAAACAATATATCTTGGCTATTGCATCTGTTGAGCCAACCAAGAATTTGGCTAAATTAATTAAGGCCTATGCCCTTTTGCCGCATTTGTTGCGCCAGCAATATCCCCTTGTTTTAATTGGTAAAATTTCAGGAAAATCTCAGCTTCAGACTTTAATCTATGATTTGAACCTATCGAAGCAAATTGTGACTCTGGGTACTTTATTGGAAAAAGATATGCCCACAGTTTTTAGTGGCGCTAAGCTCTTCGTGTCGGTCAGTTTATACGAAGGTTTTAGCTCGTCAATCATTGAAGCCATGGCCTGTGGTATACCGGTAGTGGCTTCAAATAAAGCGGCAATCGCCGAGGTCACTTCTCAGGAGATTTTAACCGCCAATCCTTACAAAGAAGAAGAAATTGTGCGCGCGATTCAAAACTTGCTAGAATCAGAAGAATTGGCGGCAACTTATGAGAAAAAAAGTTTGCATCAAGCCCGAAAATATAGTTGGGCCAGAGCCGGGGCGGAAACCATAAGATTTTACGAAAAAACTTTTCAGACTCATATTGAAAACAACAACAAGAAGTATCAGTAGATTATTTGGCGAAAAAACTTTATTATATAAATGAAAATCTTAAAGGAGTTTTTGTGGCGGAGGGGAAAGTCAAACTAAAAATTTGGGACTGGGTACTAGTGGTGGTCTTGGCGCTTTTAGCCGGGCTTATTCGATGGTATCCGGAAAGTAAAGTTGGCTTTTTCCCAATCGGTTACGATACTTTTAATGCTTATGTCCCAGATTTGACCAAATCTGACGGTAACCTGATCCGCTGGTTTTTTTCTTCCGATCTACTTTATCTTATTTTATGGCCGATTAAACAACTTTTTCACTTGGACGCCAACACCTTAATTAAGTTTACCGGTCCGGTTCTTTACGGACTTTTAACCTCAAGTTTTTATCTTTTATGTCGTAAATTTCTTAATTGGAAAATTTTGCCCAGTCTATTGGCGGGTTTGTTTCTGATGGTGCAATTAGCAACTTTACGCATGTCCTGGGATTTGTTTCGAAATATGCTATCTTTAATCTTTCTCTTTGCTGCTACATACTGTTTATATGCCAATCACAAGGTTAAGAATCTGGTACTTTTGGGTATATTTTCGGTCCTAATTGTTATGTCTAACCCCTTGGTCGCTGGTTTATGGTTTATATTACTTCTGGTCTGGCTGGCCGTAAAACTTGTTAAAAAAGAATATCAGAACTGCTTAATGATCTTGAGCGCCATCTTGCCGGCTTTAGTCTTTTTTGTCTTGTGCCTGAAAACTTCTCAGACCAATAATTTTGGCGGTAGAGTCTTTTATGAGGCTGAATCCGATCGAATTTTTACCTATTTTACGGCTTACGTGAATAAAACTACTTACTCAAATCTAGTTCAAACCATTACCTCTCTTTTTTGGTTAATGTTTAAATTTGTTTGGCCGCTGGCAATCTATGGGTTTTACCTGATGCGCAAAAATATTTTGTTAACCGCGCTAACTATTTGGCTTCTGATTGGTTCGTTCTCTTCGATTGTATTTGGTGGTTACGGCGTTTTTGTTTGGGATCGCTGGATGATGATGCTGGTTTTCCCCTTGATTATCTATATGGTTTATGGCGGCTGGGCCTTGGGTGAAAAAATCTCTAAAATTAAAATTTTCAAGCCAAAATGGATGCAAATTGTACTCACCAGTTTTGCTGTTATTTTCTGGTTAGCTTATTTATCCTTATTTGTTTACCCCAGCTGGGCTTTTGTTGATACTCCGGTTAAAAAAGCCAAAATGCCTTTTGCCAATAAATTAACCAATCAATATTTTCCGGTTTCCATGCTCAATAACTCGGTTGGATTTGAAAATATTGCCGATGTTTTAAAGTGTATTGAATATATTAACAGCCAAGCCCCAGATCAATCGATTGTGGCGGTCGATAACCGTTACCGGGGTATTGTTATTACTAACCTGGATTTTAGCAAGGGTTATGTTTATTCTTTCCCTTGGTCCAGTAAGGTTAATCAAGATACATTATTACGGCTCAGAAGTCAGGATATTGGTCCAGTCTATACCATTTGGTCGCCAGATTTTACGGTTAAAAGTTTTCGGCGGGTTTTTAGAAGCGGGGATATGGTAGTTTGGCGTGACCAGAAAACTTTCGAAAATTTTCAAGGCAGTAACTAATTTCAAAGCGGGAATTTTAGATTTAATCTTTCCACGCTATTGTTTGGGTTGTAATAGGGAAGCGGATCTGAACTCAAATTTGCAAAACAGCTGGTTTTGCAAAACTTGCCTTAGTAAAATAGTCAAAGTTCGTTCTCAAGTCTGCCCACAGTGTCATCATTTGAGTTTGCAAGGGACATATTGTCCGAGATGCAAAAAAGATAAAGCGCTCAAAGGTATAATTTGCACTACTTACTATGAAGAAGGTGCGTTAAAAGAGCTAGTTCACAATCTTAAATACAATGGCGTGACTGAATTAGTGCCTTTGTTAGGCCAAATGATGATTGAAAGTTTGCAAGACAACTTAAAATACGAAAACTATATTTTAACTTTTACCCCGCTACATTTTATGCGCCAAGCAACTAGGGGATATAATCAAGCTCAACTTTTAGCCGAATATATTGGCCAAAGTTTAGGCATTGAAGTTCAAAACATTTTAGTTAAAACACGCGCGACCAAAAGGCAGGTCGAATTACAGGGTTCAAGCCGCCGCAAGAACTTGAGTGGCGTTTTTCGGCTCAAAACGAATGTTGATATTGCCAAAAAGAAAATTATCATTGTGGACGATATCACCACGACCGGCTCGACTTTAAATGAATGTGCCAAAGTGCTGAAATCCGCCGGCGCAAAAGAAGTTTGGGGACTAGTAATTGCTAGGGGTTAATTTTTAGATATGAAAAACCCCGCCGAGCGGGGGGGAGAGTCTAAGATTTTTTGAGTTTATGATGTCGTTTGACTAGAGCTACAATCGTCGCAGCCGCTCCGACTCCAATCAGAGTCAATATGGCGGCAGCGCAGATAGTCGTTTTCCGAGCTTTGGTTCGATCAACATAACTCGGAGTCATACTTTCGAGATAGAGCTTGACTGCTTGAATCTCGGCTGTGGTCAATCCATCGCCTGATTGGCGGTTAAAAGTCCAGTCGCTACACTTCAGAAAACTGGCGCGCCAGGGTTTACTGTTGATTTTACCGGTTATAGTTGGAGTTTGACCTGGTGTCCAGTCAATTTCAGACTGATCAACTTCAAGATGCATTCGCTCGGTCATGTAGCCACCTCAATCATTTCTCTCTGGTAGAACCGCAAGACCTGAGTTCGGATGGCCTCCGAGAGATTCTCGAGGGTGACCGGTTCGGTCGGGACCGACCCAGCGCCGTGACCACAACAATCAATATGCTCGGTCACAATCACATCATTGGTATCTTCTGGATGGATGGTGACCTGGAGATGTTTGTGTCCCTTGCCGCAGCAAAGGAAAAAACCAATCCGACCAGAAGGCAGTGTCACCCCAATCGGAAACGGAATGCGTTGCAGCATCATAACCTCCTCAACAAAAACTGAATTAGGTCTAAATTCAATATATAGAAGTATCAAAGATTGTCAATTTAAAAAAATCCATATACAATTAAAATGTGCTCAGACTTGTATGGAGGGGAAGGCCGCCACTCGGCCAAAGACTGTATAGTTTAGTTTAAGTAAAACTTAGATGAGGCTAACTTCCAGTTAGAGAATCATTTTCAAACTATCAGCTAATTTTAAAGTTAAATAAAGTTAAAATAATAAATTCTAATAACGAATAACTAATGAAATTTTGTTTTAATAATTTAATAATTAGGACATTCATTAGTAATTAATAATTTAATCATTAGTTATTTATGAAATGCTTGACATTTCTATAATTATATGGTTTAATAAAAGCTATGGCAATACAAAAAAAGACCTTACCAGACTACAAAATAGCTCAAGTCGGACTTGGCTACGTCGGACTCCCAGCCGCCTGTTTATTTGCAGACGCTGGATTTGACGTAATTGGCATTGATATTGATGAAGACCGAGTCAAACGCATCAATAAGGGTTTTAACCCAATCAAAGGCCGGGAACCAGGTATGGATGCGCTCGTTAAGAAAGTGACAAAATCGAAAAAGTTAGTCGCCACGACCGATGTGGCTAAGTTACAAGACCGAGATATAATTTTAGTTACTGTTCAAACTCCGGTCGAGGATGACCATTTGCCTCGTTATGAGCATATGCGCTCAGCCTTAAAAACCGTGGCCCAAAATATGAAAAAAGGCGCTCTCATAATTATTGAATCCACTATTGCCCCGACAACTATGGAAAAAGTGATTCGTCCGGCAATTGAAGATGAAAACGGATATGAGCTGAATAAGGATTATATGTTAGCCAATTGTCCAGAACGCGTCATGCCGGGACGGCTGATTTACAATCTGACTCATTATGACCGATTAGTTGGTGCCTACTCGGAAAAAGCCGGGTTGATTGTCAGAAAGCTCTATGAAAAAGTTTTAGGGATTAAAGTGGATATTACAGATCCATTAACAGCGGAAATCGTCAAATCTGGCGAGAATACATACCGCGATGTCCAAATCGCTTTTGCTAACGAAATGGCTCTGCTTTGTGAAGCTTATGGCGCCAATGTTTGGGAAGTTCGTGACTTAATTAACAAATGTCCTTATCGCGCTATGCATATGCCTGGCGCTGGCGTGGGCGGACACTGCATTCCGAAAGATAGTTGGCTTTTAATCTCGGGAGCCCGAGAGGCAATTGAAACTAAAATGATTCCTTTAGCCCGTAAAATCAATGATTTTATGCCCCGCCACATGTTTGACTTACTTAAAATGGCTGTTAAAGAATCAGGCAAAGAATTAGAAAAAATTAAAGTGGTAGTTTTGGGTTTTGCGTATGATGCTAATTCCGATGATACCCGCATGACTCCAACAGAACCTTTAATGAAAATTTTAACTAAACATCAGGTTGAATACGTTATTCAAGATCCTTATGTTTTAGAGTACAAAGAACCAATTGAAAAAGCCCTTAAAGGTGCTTACGCGGTTATTTTAATGACCGCCCATGATGAATATAAGAAAATCAAATTAGAAAAATTGAAAAAAATTCTTAAGGGAACTCATCCCGCCCGCAACGCCTTGCATAGCATGGCGGGCAGGCCAATTCTGATCGACGGCCGTAACATGTGGGATAAAGCCGCAGCTCAAAAGCTCGGATTCATTTACAAGGGCGTGGGGAATATCTAGGAGGAATTTGAACGAAAGACTTAACGGCGAGCAAGCATTTGAAAGTACAGACTTAGATCCCGAAATTTCTTTTAATCCTCAAGATATCCAGGAAATTGGTGAAAATGAGGGTGAAAGGTTTAATCCTCTTCGGAAATTAGCTCAAATGGGCAAAATGGTAGTTGAACTCGGGAAACAAATGCCGCAATTAGTTAGATTTACAATGCTTTCTGTAATTGATTCTTTTGACTTACGACCAATGTCGAATTCGGAAGTGAAATATTTGAATGAAGAACAATACGAGCTTTTTAAAACGAATCATAACCCAGAAGAAGTAAAAATCGGAGAATATACTAGTCCGTTTGCAGTAGAAGACATTTCAAAAATGACGCATGAAGAAAAAGAGGTTCAGGCTAAAAAATTAAAAAAAAGAGTTGTGTATCAACAAGAAGCTGGGGCTATGGCTCAAACATTTTTGAAACGTATTATTAAAAATAATCCTGACACAGATCCGGAAGAACTAAAGGAAGTAGCTGGATTAATCGGTAATGAATATGAATTTGCGCCATGGGAAAAAGGGACGTTCAATGCCGCGATTAATAACTTTGTGAAATATCGCACGGATGCAAAATTTTTTCTGGAGAAATATCCAGACACTCATGAGTTTATAAGGAAATGCTTCAAAGTTGATTTTGATGAAGGCACTAATTTTTTAATTGAGCTTGGCTCAATGTCAATAAATATTCATACTGATCCGGAAACTATTTCTAAAATCTACGAGGCCGCAAATCCTTCTTTGCAAGGCGCCGGCGGATTTATGACAGCTATCCATTCAAATCATAATGGCAAGCCAATAGATGCCTTTGTAACTCTTTTACCTATAAGTAGCCATTTAGTACCTAAATATTGGGCGAAAGGAGTCAAAGTTCATGAGGAACAGCATGCAGAGAATAAATTGCTAAGCGCATATTTTGATAAACAATCTGATACGGGCATTAATTATTTAGAATCAATAAATTTAGAAGCGATTAATCAGGGTGTTGATTCTGAAAAAAAGAAAGCTTTGATTGCAGAAATTTTTTATGCTCAACGCGCGTATGCTTTACAAAAGGCTAAAAATGAAATCATAGCTTATTTAAAGGGCGGAGTGGGCGACGCAGATATTTCCGAAAGCGATGATTATGATTATTTGAGCGAATTTAAAGATCGATCATCCATGAAGGACGATCCTGATTGGCAACAACTTTCCGAGTCGATTTTCGGACAATACCCAAGAATTATCCAGAGGGCGCTTGGAGCATTTAAGGATTTAAGTGAGTTTGTGCCTGATAAAAATCTGGCGATCGCTTTACTTTCAAGTGTTGATCTACTAAGTTGGCCTTTAATGGTTAAAAGAATTAAAGATATAGAAATTCAAAAAAGCGAATAATCGACGGCCGTAACATGTGGGATAAAGCCGCAGCTCAAAAGCTTGGATTTATCTACAAAGGTGTGGGTAATATTTAAACTAAACTCTTAATTTAGAATTGGTATATTTCTATAAAGAAAAAGCCGGCCCCCAGCCCGGCTCTTTCTTTTAAGAGTCGGCAGGGCCGGCTGATTTACGACTCGATGTCGTAGTTTGCGAGATACCTGTCTACTGCGCTAGCGAGGATCTGGATTTTGGCGGCCGGTACTTGTCGGTTTGTCAAGTAACGGATAATGGTCGAGACGAAACCGGACGCCACGATTTCGCGCAGGAGGATCGGGTCTTCAATCTCGAAAACCCAGGCCAGGTATTGTGCTCCAATATACCCCTCGTAGGAGTCGCAGATGGAACGCGCAAAGGGCTTATTTTCGGCGAACGCAGCCATGGCCTCAGGATTGATATCACCGGTTTCGCCGTAAAACGGTGTTTCGTCGACGGCGCATTCTTTGGCCATGAGCGGAATCTGCTGAGCAATGCCTTCAGGCGAAACATAGTAGGCGGTCCGCCCGAGCATAGTCGAGAATTTGTCGGACGCACGCAAAATGTAGGTGAAAAGGTACGCCCAGTCACCCAGATCCGGGACATAACGATTGAATGCGCTACGGTCGGGAGTTGTGATGTCTGTGTGGTGCGCGATTGGCTCGCGGATCAGGACGGTGGCCTGGACGGTCATGCTGTCGAACACTCTCCATTGCCGCAGGAGTTTGTTGGTGTATTGGCCATGGTCATGGTCGCAGCCCTCCACCAGGTTTATCACTTCCTGATTGCCGGCGTCGTAGAGGGCCTGAATGACGCGGCCCAGGTCATGGTTGAAGGCGGCGAGCTGCAGGAGTTGCGCGTTTTCGGTGGCGGGATCAATGCCATAAAGACCAAGCACCTTGGCGACATTGTCGCGGGTCTTGGCCGAATGAACGGCCTTGGTCAGCCAGGGGTGCTCGGGGTTTATGGCCCGCAGCATTTCGACGTATCGGGGGAACTCACGGTCGATGATCAGCTGGGATGTGGCAAGCATCCCGAACGTAATGAGCGGGG
>Ga0247841_10008543_pt1 | contig 14708 bp, 15 predicted proteins | sample LaCruzMarch2015__2_FD_192410 | JGI IMG/M metagenome (GOLD analysis project Ga0247841, IMG submission 192410) | Freshwater microbial communities from meromictic Lake La Cruz, Castile-La Mancha, Spain - LaCruzMarch2015_18m | ecosystem: Environmental > Aquatic > Freshwater > Lake | place: Spain...
ACAATTAACCAAAAATATAACCCTGATTTAAAAACACTCTTGACGTTGAATTTTCATTTTTTTGAAAAAGAAAATGTACTAATTTATCCCGTTTGAAGTATAATACCCAACAAGTATTTTGGGTTGGTTCTGTATGGAATAATGAATTAAACCAGGGTAATATTGAAGAAATTGATGAATTGAAAAGGGTACTTGCTTTTCGGGGTATCCGGTTTATTCATAAGCATGAGGTTTCAGATCAAAAGAACATTGCTTTTGTAAGAAAGTCCAGGATAGCCCCGGCTTTTGGCGGTCTTTGGCAAGAAAAAGTGAACTTGCTTCCAATCCGTGTATTTAAAAACATATCTTATGGTCAATTAGGAATTACAAATATTTTGAAATTTAAGGAAATATTGGATGACACATTCATTAATGGCGGTTCAATTGAAGAACTTATTGAGTACAGTTTGTCCATCCCCAAAAATGATTACCTCGACCTGATCAGTGCTCAACAGGAAAAGATTAAAGATCATACTTATTTGGATAAAATTGCAAGCATATTAGTCGCATTGGAAAGGTGAAGCGTTATAAATTATTTCTCAACTAAAATATTGTCATGGATTGACTTTTATCCAAATTCATAAATGCAGCTAATTAGTGTTATAATTCCGACCTGGAACAGGGCAGAAAAAATTCGGTTTGCCATTGAAAGTGTGATTGGCCAGACTCACCACAATGTGGAAATATTGATTTGTGATGATGGATCTAGTGACAATACATATGAAATTGTTCGTTCAATTAATGATAATAGAATTAAATGGATTGCAGGGGCACATTCGGGATTGCCTGCTGTTCCCAGAAACCGGGGACTTCAACAAGCAAAAGGGGAGTGGATCGCATTTTTAGATAGTGATGATGAGTGGTTGCCTGGAAAGCTGGAAAACCAGCTTAACGTTTTAGATAAGAATAACCATTTGGCCTGTTGTACAAATGCATTCAATATTACTTCAGAAAATGTAGTAGGCAATTATCTGACCTTGGAAAAAGATCTCATTAGCTTTGATGATCTCCTGGAAGTGAACCTGGTTATTTGCAGCACCGTCATTTTTCACAACTCATTGATGACCACGATTAAGAATTTTCCGGAAAATAAGGAATTAAGAGCAATAGAGGACTATGCTTTCTGGTTAAGGATTGCCTCGTTAACTGATTTACTTTATCTTAATACCCCGCTTATCAAATATTGCAATAATCCGGCTGAAAGCATAAGGAGATATGATACAGGAAGAAGTCTTTTAACTCAAAAACGAATTGTTTTCAGGGATTATTTGGATTGGGCACGGGCAAACAATATTCAATCTGAAAAACTTGAAAAAGTCACTCAGGCGTTGAATAAAAAAGAAAATCATCCTATAAGTGCAAGGTTTATTCACTCGCTGATGAAATTGTTCAACGTATGAAAATTCTTCACACAGTTGAAAACTACAGTGAATCGGGTGGAGGGATGTTCGAGGTTGTAAAGCAAATCAGTGAGCATTTACTTGAATTTGGCCATGAGGTGACAATTGCATCAAATAGACATGCATTAACTGGAAGTTTAAATAAATCAAAGATTAAGATTAGGAGGTTCGAAATTGATGGGAATGATGTTCGTGGATACAGCTCAGAAAAAAGTGTTATTGAGGAGTATCAGAAATTTCTAATTGAATCTGGTTTTGATGTAATAACAAATTTTGCGGCACAACAATGGGCAACAGACCTAACCTTCCCCGTTTTATCAAGGATCAACGCAAAGAAAGTGTTTGTACCTACCGGGTTCTCAGGGCTATTTCTTCCCCAGTATAAAGACTACTTTGAAAAAATGAGGTATTGGATGACTCAATACGATATGAATGTTTTTTTATCGCATAATTACCGGGATATTAATTTCGCCAGGGAGAACAAAATAAAAAACACATGTATCATTCCTAATGGAGCAAGTGCTGAAGAATTTTCAAAACCCAATGACAATGATATACGTTCGACGCTATGTATACCCCGGGATCATGTTTTAATTCTTCATGTCGGATCACATACAGGACATAAAGGCCATAAAGAAGCAATTCAAATCTTCAGGGCATCGAGGATTAAACGAGCCACACTATTGATTATTGGAAACATCGTTGATGCAAAATGCTACAAAAAATGCATGTTTACTTCTCAAGCATTTAATTTCCGGGAAAAGATTGCAGGTGACCCGAAATATAACCTCTTTAAAAGAAGAAAGAAAAGTAATGGGTTTATTACTGATGGAGTGAATAAGCAAATCCTCATAATGAATTTAAAACGGTCGGATACCGTAAAAGCCTATCATGATGCTGATCTGTTTTTATTTCCTTCTAACATAGAATGTTCCCCGATTGTGCTTTTTGAATGTGCTGCTTCGGGAACGCCTTTTTTGTCAAGCGATGCCGGGAATGCAACCGAAATAGCCCAATGGACTGGTGGAGGGATGATTCTGCCGACGATTCATAAAAAAAATGGATTTTGTACCGTGAACATCAGGGAGTCTGCTGCAATGCTTGAAGACGTAATGGCTGACCATGTGAAAAGATCCGAAATGGCAAACACCTCTTATCAGCGATGGAAAGAAAACTATTCCTGGGAGAAAATCGCAATGGATTATGAGCATTTATACCTTGACCTCATGAAAAACAATGACCGAAAAGCATAACCTGAATCGAAGGCTTCCATGATCATTGCAAAACTAATTGGCGGTTTGGGAAACCAAATGTTTCAATATGCCCTGGGGCGCCATCTGGCATACAAATATCAGACACACCTAAAACTGGATATATTTGAATTAAACCAAAACAATGCAGATGTGAATTTCACAAAGCGTTATTATGAGCTGGATAAATTCAATATCCAGGCCAAAGTGTGGAACTCCACTTTATTGAACTGTTGGATATCTAATAAATGGCCCAAAGATAACCTGTATTTAAAATGGAAATTATTTGCCGGTACTACAAAATTGGTTAGTGAACAGGATAAAAGATTTCAACCGGAGATATTAAACCTGGGGCCCAACCTATATCTCAACGGTTATTGGCAAAGTGAACAATACTTCAACAGGATTGATAAAATAATTAAGGCCGAATTCACATTAAAGCAAAATATACTGGATCAATACCTGGAATCCCCTGGTTTTAGGAAAATAAAGGAAAAGATTAAATCTACCAACGCTGTTTCGATTCACTTTAGAAGAGGTGATTACGTCAGTAGGCCTGAAACAAATAAATTCCACGGAACGTGTACCAAAGAATATTATCACAAGGCAGTTGACATGATAGCTTCCAGGATCGATCATCCTCATCTTTTTTTATTCTCAGACGAACCCGATTGGATCGATGAAAACTTCAAGACAGATCTTCCGTCAACCCGTATCGAAGGATACCCGGGCTTCATCGACATGTACCTGATGAGCCATTGCAGGCATAATATCATAGCAAACAGTTCTTTCAGCTGGTGGGGAGCATGGCTCAATCCCAACCCTGACAAAATTGTCGTTGCTCCCAGGAAGTGGTTTGCCATTGATGAAATAAATAACAAGGCAAGTGACCTTGTACCATCAAACTGGATTAGATGTTAAATTCCAGTTTAAAACCCGTTCAATCGTCATTTCAATTATCACCAAAATAGTATGAATTTCAGCAAGTTAAAACATCTGTGATATTCATATTTTATTGCAAAATCTGAATTAGTACTATACGGATCGATAACTCACTTCATGAACAAAGTAGCTTTAATAATAATATACAACCATCAATTCAATCGAAATATTGATATTTTAGAGACAATTTATCAAGATCGATTCACTCATATTTACCACCTTGTTCCCTTTTATAATGGGGACAAAAAAAACGTAATACCTGTTTACGAATCCTCGTTCTATTTTCAGGGATATATTGCTCAGGGATTTAAAGCGTTTTTCCAAGAGGATTTTACACACTATTTTTTTATTGCCGACGATTTAATTATCAACCCTTTAATTAATGAAAACAACTATACTGACCATTTGCATTTAAGCACAACCAGCTGTTTTATCCCTGAGTTACTTACATTACACCAAGTAACTGAATATTGGTGGCCAAGAGTAGGTGAAGCGTTTTTCTGGAATTTAAAACACCCCGGGGTGGAAGCTGTCAATCAACTTCCAGATTATCAGGAGGCCATGCAAAAGTTCAGGAAATTTGATTTAACTGTGCACCCTCTTCAGTTTTTTCAGATTTACAATAGGCCGGAAAGGTTTAAAGTGTTCGTCTACAGAATATTAAGGGAAAGAAATTATTTTACGCATTACATTAATTGCAAATTACGAAAGGCCTCCTTCTCACTTAATTATCCACTGGTCGGCGGTTATGCAGATATTGCTGTCATAAGTTCAAAAACAATAAAACTATTCTGTCATTATTGTGGTGTATTCTCGTCTACCAAATTACATGTGGAACTTGCTCTTCCGACAGCAGTAGTATTATCGGCGTCTGAAATTGTTACGGAAAAGGATTTGCGGTTAAAAGGTAAGCCCATGTGGTCTAGTGAAGAACTCCAGGAACTTAATAAATATGAATTCTCATTGATTAAGCTATTGAAGGAATTTCCTGCGAATTATCTTTACCTGCATCCGATTAAATTATCAATGTGGGACACACGGTTATGAAAAAGATTATGAAAAAGTTCATTGTCATAACATCAATATTTTATCCTACTCAAGCGGTTAAAGCTTATGCAGGATTTGAAGATTATCGCGTAATTGTAGTTGGAGACAAAAAAACTCCATCAGATTGGAACTGTGAAGGTGTTGATTATCTTTCGGTTGAAGATCAAAGAAAACTAAGCAATAAGTTAGTAAAGGTTCTTCCATACAATCATTATTGCCGCAAGATGTTGGGATATTTATTAGCCATAAAAGGTGGTGCTGAAAGTATTATTGATACAGATGATGATAATTTTCCAAATGATAATTGGGGTTTTCCAGCCTTTGAGCATAGCTATGACTGCATTGACGGACGCTTGGGTTTCGTGAATGTATATCAGTTGTTTACAAAGCAAAAAATTTGGGCCAGGGGATTACCTCTCAATTTAATTAACACTTGGTTTGAACTTGAAAAGAAAGTAACGATAGAAAACTGTAAAGTAGGAGTTTGGCAAGGATTAGCAGATGAGGATCCAGATGTAGATTCGATATATCGATTAACAAGTGATGCAAGGTGTAATTTTGACAATAGAGAACCTGTCGTCTTAGGTAAAGGGACCATCAGCCCATTTAACACGCAAAATACGATCATCAGTAAAGAGGTTTTCCCATTGTTGTATTTACCTACAACTGTTTCATTCAGGTTTACCGATATTTTAAGAGGCCTTGTTGCTCAACCAATAATGTGGTTGTATGATTTTCAACTTGGATTTATTACATCAACTGTTTTTCAGGAGCGAAATTATCATGATTATATGTCAGATTTTATTTCGGAAATACCTATGTTTAAAAACTGTACCAGGATTATAGATATTGTTTCAGATTCAATATCAAAGTCACAAAACATGGAGACAAACTTATTAAACGCGTATACATCATTGCATAAGAATAAAATTGTCGGAAAGAAAGAAGTTTATACAGTAGAAGCATGGCTGAATGATATCAAAAAATAATTTATTTATTACACCCATCGGCTGGAATTTAATGAGCATTTTGATTTTAGATTTTCATGATAAGACTGAAAGATGAAAAAAAATCCGAAGGTTACAGTTTTATTGCCAGTGCATAATGGAGAATTGTTTATATCAGAGGCCATTGAAAGTGTTCTAAACCAGACATTCACAGATTATGAATTTTTAATTATTGATGATAGTTCAACCGACAACACAATTAAAATAATTCAAGCAAAAAAGGACGACCGTATTAAAGTTTTTTGCAATGACAAGAATCTTGGAGTAATTGGATCGTTAAACATAGGGTTGGAACTGGCAAGAGGTGATTACATTGCCAGGATGGATGCTGATGATTTAATAAGGCCCGACAGATTAAAAATACAAGTTGATTTTATGGATAACAATCCTGGAACAGGCGCTTGTGGAAGTTATTACGAAACCTTTGGAAATGAAAACACTTTTAAGGTGGATTACCTGGAAACTTCAAATAAAGGTATTTTCCCCCAGTTTTTTTTATTCAGTCCGATACCACATCCTGGTGCAATGATACGAAAAGCTGTTATTGACAGCAACAACATCAGGTACGACGTAAAATATATTCATGCAGAGGATTATAAATTCTGGTTTGAAATTTATAAATGTTCGAGTCTGGCTAATATTCCGGAATTCTTATTGTTTTACCGGATATCTGAAAACCAGATCAGTAAAAAATACACTAAAATACAATCAGAAAAAAGCATAATTATCAGGCGGGAAATTATGGACTATTTTTTCTCATTGTTCCAAATGACATTTGAACTTAAGTCAACCATTGAACCTAAAGACATTGTAAGACTGAAAAACAGTTTTAATATAATTGCTGAAAAAAATATTGATTCAGGTGTATTCGAAAAAGAATATTTAACAAAAATATTCACAAATCTTTTGTATTGCTTCTATACCTCTGTTTCGGAAAACCCGATTAAAACAGTTATAAGATTTGCAATTTCTTTTGATCTCATGAGGTTTGGCTTATTTTCAGATCTTACAAGGAAGTTGATTAAAAGATGTTTTTACGTTCAAGAATTTAATTACCGGCTAATTTGAAGTCAGCATGATGTATAGGGCTACACCCCTGGTATCTGTCATTATACCCTGTTATAATCATGGAAAATATTTAAATGATGCGGTGGAGAGTGTCCTGAAACAATCCTACCGAAATTTTGAGATTATTATTGTAAATGATGGTTCAACAGATAGAACTACGAATGAATTATTATCAAATTATGTTAAACCCAATACCAAAGTGTTTAACATCGAAAATGTCGGATTAGCCAAAGCCAGGAACTTCGGTATCGTTCATTCCCAAGGTGAGTTTATTTTACCCCTGGATGCAGATGATGTTATTTCGACTCAATATTTGGAAGAAGCAGTTGATATTCTCACGACCAGACCCGAAATAAAAATTGTGTGCTGTGAAGTTAATTTTTTTGGCACTGTAAACAGGAAAATGTATCTGCCTGAATATTCCCTTGAAACAATTTTGGGTCAGAATACAATGGTATGTTCTTCATTTTATAGGCGTGCTGATTATGACAAAACCCATGGATACAATCCGAATATGAAGTATGGCCTTGAAGACTGGGATTTTTGGCTGTCAATCCTTGAACAAGGGGGTGAGGTTTGCAGGATTAATAAAGTACATTTTTATTATCGGGTAAAAATTGCATCAATGATCAGTGATGTCGCTTTTAATGCAGAAAAACGAGCCTATTCGAGAATGCAAATTTATGAAAATCACAAAGATCTGTTTTCAAAGCATTTTTTCAATCCATTGCAAAGCTTTGAATATTGTTCGATCGTAAAATCCAGGGAGTACAGGTTAGGAAAATCAATAATGAGACCAATAAGGCAGATGCATAAGATTGCAATAAAAATAATACAATATTTGAAATACAATTGATTTTGAAGCATCATGATAGATTATTGATAGATGAACTCACAATGTTTAAAAGACAATATATCATAAAAATATTTGCTGATTTTGAACGAATAATCGCTATTGGAGAAAAACAAGGTAGGGCGGAAATTGGATTTGTAGTCGTCGATGAAATATCCAGAGGTCGACACATTGGATTTGATTTGGTCAATCAAGCAGATTCTGTAGCATATGAATTGGGGTTTTCAAAAAAACAGGTTATGACTCAATTGAAAAACAGAATAGCATGTCAATTTTATCAGAAATGTCAGTTTAGTGTTGATAAAACGACAAATATTTATCATTATTGGAGATGAAAGATTTCTAAATATCTTTCCATATTTTCATTCAATGAATGTTTGAATAATTAATCGTGATTTCTGTAATTATTATCAACTGGAATGCAGGAAGCCAAATTTATCGATGTATTGAATCCGTGTTGCAAACAGATTCATCTATTGATAAACAAATTGTGGTAGTTGATAATGGGTCAATTGATGGATCTGATCTTATTGTCGAAGCAATTCCGGAAGTCAGTCTTATAAGGACAGGTCATAACATGGGTTTTGCAAAAGCATGTAATATCGGAGCCTCCTATGCTACTGGCGATTACCTTTTATTTCTTAATCCTGACACTTATCTAATGAATGGTGCATTGTCAACCTCAGTCGGTTTTTTAAAGGATGACATTAACAAGCGATTTGGTGTTTGCGGTGTACAGCTCATAAATGAGCAAGGACATGTTGCAAGAAGTTGTGTGCATTTTCCTACATTAAAATCCTTTACGGCTGTTTCAATCGGACTCAATCAATTATTTCCCAGGCTGGGATATCATATGACCGGTTGGGACCACAAAACTACCATTGAGGTCGATCATGTTATTGGCGCATTCTATTTGGTAAGACGAAGTGTATTTGAAGCACTTGCTGGTTTTGACGAGCGGTTCTTTGTTTATCTGGAGGATCTTGATTTTTCATACAGGGCCAGGAAACTCGGATGGTCAATTATCTATCTCGCTGGAGTGCAAACCTTTCATGCAGGTGGGGGTACTTCTGACCAGGTTAAGGATAAAAGGTTATATTATGCATTAAGAAGCCGCATCCTTTATGCTTTCAAGCATTTTAATATCTTCGCCGCTTTATTGGTATTGTTGGTTACTGTAATTATTGAACCTGTGTCAAGAACCATTTTATGTTGCGGTCGAATGTCGTGGAAATGTTTCAAAGAAACAGGTTCGGCATATTTGTTAATTTTTACATGGCTTCCTAAATGGATATTCAACGGGGTGACACGATGAAAGTTTTAGCACTGACCCGTTATAATTATCTCGGCCCTAGCAGCCGGTTGCGTTTCTATCAATATCTGCCTTACCTTAAGGAATATGGTATTGCTGTGACGATCGCACCATTGCTTGGGGATGATTACCTGACCAATTTATTTGCAGGAAAGACTCACCCTAGATCTCTGATAACCTTAAAATATTTACATCGGATCAGTGATTTGATGAAAAGCAGGAATTACGATTTATTATGGATTGAAAAAGAACTATTTCCCTGGATTCCGGGTTGGGCTGAACAGTTTCTGGGTCTGTTAAAAGTTCCATATGTCTTAGATTATGACGATGCGATTTTTCACAGCTACGACTTGAACAAAAGAAAATTTGTCCGGTTTTTTCTGGGCGATAAGATCAAGAAAATAATGGCCGGGGCGGCAATAGTGATTGTCGGCAACAATTATCTTGCTGATTATGCGCATCGTTCCGGAGCTGCTCATGTTGAAATAATTCCTACCGTGATCGATTTAAACAGGTACACCGATCCACCTTTCCATAGAAATAAATTGTTCACGATAGGCTGGATAGGAAGTCCTTCAACAGCAAAATTTTTATACTTGGTTCAGTCTGCATTAGCTGAGGTGTGTGATGAAGGCCATGCACAGGTAGTGTTGGTCGGTTCAGGCCCCATTTTAATGCAAAACGTACAACTGGATATACGATCATGGGAGGAAAATTCTGAAGTTAAACAGATCCAGTCATTTAATGTAGGAATAATGCCTTTGTTCGATGAACCATGGGAACGAGGTAAGTGTGGATATAAACTTATACAATATATGGCTTGTGGCGTGCCTGTGGTTGCCTCACCGGTTGGCATTAATAGTGAAATTATTGAACATGGAATAAATGGGTTTGTGGCCCGGGATAGTAAAGAATGGGTGCATTATTTAAACCTGCTAAAGAATCAACCTGATTTATGCATAAAACTTGGAGAAATGGGCCGCAAGAAAGTTGAGTCTCATTTTTGTGTTCAGGTTACTGCACCGCTATTAGCTAAGTTACTGCAGAAAGCTGCTTCCAAGTAGTCCTGAATTAAAATTTCGCACACTGATTTCAATACATGGTAAGATCATTAATTAAACAATTTGTCCCGAACCATCTTGTGAATTATTTCACTTCAGGTCATGAGCGAAGTGTCAAAACCAAGCGTAACATTCTGGCCTCTTTTTTTATTAAGGGTTTCAATATTATCATTTATTTAGCTTTAGTCCCAATTACCTTACAGTTTGTAAACACTACAAATTATGGAATATGGCTCACATTAAGCACAATCATCAGCTGGGCTTCATTCTTTGACCTGGGCTTTGGAAATGGCCTGAGAAATCGATATACAGAAGCAATATCAAAAGGGAAATACAGATTGGCCCGAATATATGTTAGTACAACCTATGCCATTCTTTCGCTAGTCATTATTATTGTTTTTTTGATATTCATTCTAATCAATTTTTTTTTAGACTGGTCTGAAATACTGAATTCGGATTCCAAGAGTGATCCAGTCCTTAGCATTTTAGCAGTTATAGTTTTTGCTTTCTTCTGTATTCAGTTTGTCTTTCAATTGATTTTAACCATTCTTCTTGCGGATCAAAGACCTGCGACTGCAGGATTTATTTCTATGTCTGGCAATTTACTTGCGCTTTTAATAATATTCTTTTTGTCAAAAATAACACAGGGGAGTCTCATTTATTTAAGCATCGTAATGGGCGGTGCGCCCGCACTGGTTCTAATAATTTTCAACATTTATTTATTTAAAAATGACTTTAAAAAATATCGACCTTCATTAAAATATGTAAAATTTTCGTTTGCAAAGGATCTGATGAGTTTAGGAGGGCAGTTTTTTATTATTCAGATAGTATACCTGATTATTTTTACCACTTCGAATCTGATCATATCACAACTATTTGGTCCCGCAAAAGTTGTCGTGTTCAACATTGTAATGAGATATTTTAATGTTACTATAACATTATTCAACATTCTCCTCCTTCCATTCTGGTCAGCCTTTACTGAGGCATATTGTAAGTTGGATTACCAATGGATAAGGAAATCGATTAATAATCTGATAAAAATTTGGATTATTTTTTTGATTATTACCATTGCAATGATTTTCTCTAGTCATTTTGTATATGAGATTTGGGTTGGTGGACAAATAGTTGTTCCATTCAGTTTAACAGTTCTAATGGGACTCTACGCAATAATAACAAACTGGAACAGCATTTTCGCCTACTTTCTAAATGGCATAGGAAAAATACGGATTCAATTATATTATTCAATACTACTAGGGTTAATTACAATTCCTCTTACCCTATACCTAGGAAGAAAGATAGGACTGGAAGGTGTTATTTTAAGTACCTGCATAATACTGTTCATAAACTCACTCTTTGCTCCGGTTCAGTATTTGAAAATCATTACTGGCAGTGCCAATGGAATTTGGCTCAAATGATAATTGTAAAAAACTACCAGATAAGGCAACAAAATGCAATGAATTTACTGGCTTTATCTACTAGCGGTGTTTTTCCACATATTTTGCCCTGACGACACTTTGCTAAGCCTGTCGCGGATACGATCCTGTTATTAAAAACCAAGTCAAATTTTATCATAGTGTTGTGATATGACAGTTTCAGCGTGTTTGATAAAGTATTAAAAGAAAAAGAGAAAAAGAATGAGAGTTTTATATGATTATCAGATTTTTTCAATGCAGAAATTTGGAGGGATCTCTAGGTATTTTTATGAATTGATCAGGACACTTCCTCCAGAGGTGTCATATAAACTCCCTTTAATAGTATCCAATAATCACTACATAAAAAACAAGGACATAGCTGAACATTGCCAATTATTTAACAATAATTCTTTTCGCGGCCAATATCGGGCGATGCAAACGATAAATCAAATATATTCAATAGGGAAATTAATTCAAAAAGAATATGATATATTTCATCCGACATATTATTCTCCTTATTTTATGAAGTATTTAGGTGATAAACCTTATGTAATTACCTGCTATGATTTGATAGATGAGCGGTTTGCATCAGAAAATCCAATGAGAAAATTCGACAGTGAAAAATTTGACATCAGAAAAAAACTGTTAAAAAACGCAACTAAGGTAATAGCGATATCAAAAAATACAAAAAGCGACATAATTGAAATTTATAAAATTCCGGAAAATAAAATAAAAGTCATTTATCTTGCGTCATCGTTCACCATGAAAAACCAGGAGGCGCTTATTCCGGATGATTATATTTTATTTGTTGGTTCGAGACTATTCTATAAAAATTTCATTTTTTTTCTCAGGGCTATTGCTGACAGCCTAATAAAAAATCCTAAAATTAAGTTGATTTGTGCTGGTGGAGGAAAATTTACTAATGATGAGTATGAAGTAATCAACCATTTTAATTTAAGTCAACAAGTATTGCAAGTAGCCGCAAATGATGAAGAGATTAGTAATCTTTATTCTCATGCCATGTTTTTTGTTTTCCCTTCTTTATACGAGGGTTTTGGAATCCCCATCCTAGAATCGTTTGCCTGCGGTTGTCCGGCGGTGCTAAGCAATAAAAGTTCACTCCCCGAATTGGGAGGAGATGCTGCAATTTATTTTGATCCAAATAACAGGGATTCAATTGCTGATGCAGTTAATAGAGCATTATCTTCTGAGGAACTCAGGAAACAGATGAAACATAAGGGTTTTATTCAACAAAAAAAGTTTTCCTGGAACAAAACTGTTGAGGAAACAATTAACCTGTACCGGTCAATTTAATGAAAACAGCTGTCATAACGGGCGTAACAGGGCAGGACGGAGCATATCTTTCCGAATTCCTGCTTCAGAAGAATTACAATGTAATTGGTCTCACAAGGAATAACCATGCTGAGAATGTAAAAGGTCTGAAAAAGTTAAATATTCTGGATAAAATCATTATCGTGGAATGTGATCTTTTAGATATTACCTCATGTATTAAAATTTTTAAAGAGTATAAACCCGATGAAATTTATAACCTGGCAGCCCAGAGTTCTGTCAGTCTTTCATATGTTCAGGCAATCGGAACAATTCAGTACAACATATTATCAGTTCTTAACATTCTTGAAACAATACGATTCCTTGAATTAGACACCAGGTTTTACCAGGCTTCAAGTAGTGAGATGTATGGACGTGTCGTTCAGTTGCCGGTTCAAATTGAAACACCAATGCATCCGGTAAGTCCTTATGCAATTTCAAAGGCCACGGGTTTCTGGTCGGTAGTAAATTACCGAGAATCATATGGGTTGTTTGCATGTAATGGTGTGCTCTTTAACCATGAATCTCCGTTGCGTGACAGTAATTTTTTTATGAAGAAAGTTGTCCTTGAAGCATTAAAAATTCTAAAAAATCCAAACCATATCCTTCACGTTGGAAATATTAACATTAAACGTGATTTCGGATTTTCACAAAAATATGTAGAAGCGATGTGGCTAATGTTACAAAATGAAAAACCAAAAGATTATATTATCTGCTCAGGGATCAGTACATCACTGAAGTCCATCATTGAATACGTCTTTACCAAGCTTGGCATCTCTCTGAATAATTATGTTATTGACCCAAAATTATTCAGACCAAATGAAATTGTGGATATTTATGGTGACAATCAATTAGCAAAGAATGAATTGGGCTGGAACTATAACATGAATGTCACATCAATTTTAGATTTATTGATCCAGGATGCACTGGACAGCCAGCTTAATACAAAAAAATGATTTTACCAATATAAATATTTTTCATTGAAAAACCAAAATACATACGATTTTCCTGAATGTAAAATTTGTTCTGGAAAATGTCGTGAATACGCTGAGGCCGTTGTGTTGCATAAATATAAAATTAAATATTTTATATGTGATTATTGTGATTTTATCCAAACAGAAGAGCCATACTGGTTGGACGAAGCCTATCTGACGCCTATAAATATTTATGACACTGGTAGCTTGCAACGATCCATACTCTTTTCTGAGATTACCAGCACCTTGATGGCTCTGGGTTTTAAAAATGGAGGCCGCTATCTTGACTATGGAGGAGGATTCGGTGAATTTGTTAGATTAATGAGAGATAAAGGATTTAACTTTTATATATATGACAAATATTGTGATAATTTATTTGCAAGGGGTTTCAACATGACAGACGAAAAATCGACCAGGTTTGAAATGGTTACTGCATTTGAATTATTTGAACATTTAGTCTCCCCCAAAAAGGAACTTGAAAAAATCATTCAATATTCTGACAATATTTTTTTTACAACAGAACTTGTTCCACCAAACCATCCAAAAATCGATGAGTGGAGCTATTATAATCCAGCACACGGACAGCACATAGCATTTTATTCCAAAAAATCACTAGAGGTTTTAGCCGAAACATTTGATATGTATTACTACAATAGAGGAAATTTTCATCTCTATTCAAAAATTAAATCCAAATCTCTTAATATGGCGTTTAAATTAGCAACAATACGAAAGATAAATAAATTAGTGAACAGCATGTGTTTTGATAATTCATATTATAAAATAGATATGTTGGAATTACAAAGACGGTATGCAGACTAAATTCTAGTACATAAAACTAAAATCAAAGTAAACGCGAAAGGTGAAATATCACCTGATGAATGTAATGATTTATAATTCTACTTTGGTAAATTGAATTGTTGTAATAAAAGTGATTATAAGTGAGGTTTCGAGGATTAATTGATAGTCAAACTAAGAAAATCAATTGGTATTTGACATTTTTTAATAAGCTGTATA
>Ga0247841_10008544_pt1 | contig 14708 bp, 10 predicted proteins | sample LaCruzMarch2015__2_FD_192410 | JGI IMG/M metagenome (GOLD analysis project Ga0247841, IMG submission 192410) | Freshwater microbial communities from meromictic Lake La Cruz, Castile-La Mancha, Spain - LaCruzMarch2015_18m | ecosystem: Environmental > Aquatic > Freshwater > Lake | place: Spain...
GAAAAATGAAAGAAGGAAGGGATATGATTAAAAAAAACGCACAGGTGTACGAAAATACGTGAATAGTGCAAAATGCAAAGTGAAAAGTGAAAAACTCCCGGATAAGGCACTTACATCCCACATTCCTTATCCGCCATCCGCCATAAAATATGCCTTTTACTCATCGTTTTTGATAACTGTAATATCGTATTTTTTCATTTTCCGGATAAGGGCATCGCGGGTTATCCCGAGCAAATCGGCAGCAGCTTTCTGATTGTATTTGCTGTTTTGAAGTGCCTTGCGTATCGTCCTGATCTCCTGGATTTTCAGATTGACTAAACCGTCTTTTTGCATTGCCATCGCCGATTTTGGTGGTTTTACAGGGAAATCATTTATCCCGAGCAGGTTGCCTTTGCAAAGGATGATGGCTCGTTCGGTCATATTGCGCAATTCCCTGACATTTCCCGGAAAATCATATTTCAGGAGAACGTCAAAAACCTCTTTTGAAATCTGGATGTTTGGTTTATTAAATCTCGTCGCATAAACATTTGTAAAATAGGTGAGAAGTGGCCTGATATCCTCTCGCCTCTCGCGGAGGGCGGGAATATGTATATGAAGGGTATTGAGCCGGTGAAGGAGGTCGAGCCTGAATTTTTTTTCTTCCACCCATCTCTCAATATCCTGGTTTGTGGCTGAAATAATTCTGAAGTCGGTACGAATCTGTTTTGTTTCACCAACCCTTGTGATCACTTTTTCTTCGGTGGCGCGCAGTATCTTGGCCTGCAGATTATAAGGCATGTCAGCAATTTCATCCAGGAATAAGGTTCCCTGGTGGCAAACTTCGAAGAAGCCCATCTTATCAGTGATGGCACCTGTAAAGGAACCCTTTTTATGGCCGAAAAATTCACTCTCCAAAAGCGAATCTGTTATCGCGCTGCTGTTGACGGCACAAAATATGTGATCTTTCCTGAGGCTCGAATAGTGTATTATCCTGGCAATATTCTCCTTGCCGGTCCCGCTTTCACCGGTTATCAACACGTTGGCATCGGGATATTTTGATGCCGTAACCACCATATCGAAAACCTCCAGGATCTGAGGGCTGACTCCGATGAACTGCCGGTCAATTTTTTCTTCAAGCGTTTTTGAAATCAATGAATTCCTTTCTTCCATCTGCTTCAGCCTTCGCTGCATCAGGAGGTATTTCTGGGTACGTTCGATAGCGATTTGTATGTCAATATGCCTGAATGGTTTGCGCAGGTAATCGAAGGCACCGAGCCGCATTGCTTTGATTACAGTATCCATATCACCATGTGCTGAAACGATAATCACTTCCATGGCAGGGCAACGAACCTTCACATCTTTTAAAATATCGAGGCCATTGACGCCTGGCAACCGCACATCGAGGATAAGAAGGTCAATTTCATGATCGGCCAGTATTTTTCGCGCTTCAAGCTCTGTATTGGCTTCAAATGCTTCAAATCCGGAATTTTGAAAAAATTCATACAATTCTTCGGTAAACTGTTTTTCATCATCAAGGATCAGGATTTCAATTTTGTCTTGTCGTGTCATGCTTGTTCTTTTTTTTGAATCTTTAAAACTATCTTAAATGTTGTTCCTAAAAACGCGTTGCCCTTAATTTCGATGGTGCCGTTCATTTCTTTAATAATCTGGTACGAAATGGACAATCCTAACCCGGTGCCTTTTCCGGTGTCCTTCGTAGTATAGAAGGGAAGCATGATATGTTCGATATCATCCTCGCTGATGCCTGTACCATTATCGGCAATTTCCACAATCAATCGCTGATCCTCTATAAATGACCGTATGGCGATAAACATTTCAAAGCCCGATGTTTGTTTGCTTTTCTTTTCGAGCAGTGCATCTTTGGCATTCGACAACATGTTAAGGATAACTTGTTCAAATTTAAAGGTATTGCCTATTATTGAAGGCAGGTTTTCTTCCAGTTGCAGGTTCAGGTTGATAGCCAGATATTTAAATTGTTCGGCTATCATGGATACTGCATTTTCGATGCTTGAATTGATGTCGAAGGCTGTCAAAATGTAATCATCGTTGCTTTTCGAAAATGCCCTGATATGATCAATAATATTCCTGACCCTGGTAATGTTTTCAAAGATTTTATCCGATTTTTTCTTCAGGTATTCTTTCCCGATATTCTCTTCCCTGGCTGCCTCGTACATGATATTATCCATCACATGCGAGATAATATTTAATGGCTGATTGATTTCGTGGGCAATTCCGGAGGCCATTTCTCCAAGGCTGGCCATCCGGTCGGCATGGATCTGCTTTGTTTCCATTTTCTTGCGTTGTGAGATATCGCGCACAATTATCATGAAGGATAAAGGTGATCCATCAGAACCTTGTATCAACGTTGTACTGGTTTCGCCAACAAATACTGATTTGTTTTTTCTCCTGATGTTCAGCGCGATATTCTGGGCAAGCCCCTCACTCATCGTTTTTTCAATAATTTCCCTGAGTGTGTTTTTTTCTTCAAATGGAACGAAATGGAAAATTTTTTTTCCAACGAGGTCGTCCCGTGTTTCGGCACCCAATAATTCAAGCCCGATTTCAGAAACCTCAGTAATGATTCCTTTCAGGTCAACCAATAAGATTCCATCGGGTGAAGCATTCAACATTGATTTGTATTTTTCTTCGCTCACTTTCATGGCTTGCTCGGCCTGCTTGCGTGAGGTGAAGTCATGTACTACCGTAAAACGGTATTTTTTATCCTGGATATAAATATTTTCTGCTGACAAAAGCACATCCTTGATATCACCGTTCTTGGCTCTTAAATTGGCTTCAAGGTTAAAAACTTTTTCATTGTTACCTATTTTCTGTAAAAGGGCATTGAGGCTTTCAGCGGTAAATATACCCAATTCCAATGCCGTTTTGCCTATGACTTCATCTTTATCAAATCCCAGCAAAGAATAAAATGCCTCATTTACCTCGATATATCTCCCGGTAGCCGGATCGTCCAAGCCACATGCGGATGGACTGAGATAAAACACCTTGGAGAATTTTTCTTCCGACAATTTGATTTGTGAAATATTTTTGCTGACTCCAAAAATGGCTTGTTTGCCATCCCAAATTCCTTGCGACACCCTGGTTTCAACAGGAATTTGCACACCGGATTTTGTAATAAGCGGAATGGGACAAAACTCAGCCATTTTGTTTAACATTTCACCGATAATCCGGCCGGCTTCATCGCGATATTCGGGTGGATGAACCTGGAGAACCGACTTTTCAAAAAGTTCTTCCCTGGAGTAACCAAGACGGTCAATCACTGCGGCATTTGTATGGATTATATCCCCTTGCTCATCAATGACAAAGAGAAATTCATCAATTGTATTAAAAAAGGTTTCATAATTTTGACGGGTTTGTTGTAACAAATCTTCCGCCTTCTTACGCTCGGTGATATCGCGTGCGATGCCATAAAATCCAATGGCCAATCCTGTTTTGTCCTTTAATGGGACAGCACTTGTGGTGTGCCAATGCCAGGTCCCATTCATATGTTTCACGCGGTACTTAACGCCTTCCTGATGTTGTCCGGTGCTTATTACCCTCAGCAGGAATTCCATGCATACCGGGATGTCATCCGGATGGACGAATTGCTGGAATGATTGCCCGGCCACCTGAGTTATCGGATGCCCTAACAAATTAGTCCATGCCGGCGAAACAAAAACAAATACACCTTCAGCATTGAGCAGATAGATGATGTCGTGACTATTTTCGACTATCAGTCGGAATTTTTCCTCGCTTTCCAGCAAGGCTTCCTCTGCCTGTTTGCGTTTGGTTATATCGCTAACATGAACTAAGTATCCATTGACAATATTATCCTTGTTTTTCAATGGTGCAATGATGGCATCTATCCAGATAGAGCCAGATTTTGTAGTGTTGTAAAGCTGTAGATCTTTGACTTTCCCAAAATCAAAAAGCGTTTGATAATGCACTATTTCATCCTGTTTCAGTTTTTTCTTATATTCTTCTGACAGGTTGGGATCAGCAAAAAGGTTAAATTTTTGAATTTCTTTGATATCCGAAACGCCGAACAGCCTCAGGCACGCAGGGTTAACATCTATGAGTACGCCCTCTTCGTCATAGCGCTCAATGGCAACCGGTGATTGTTCTGTAAGTATGCGGTAACGTTCTTCGCTCACCCGCAAAGCATCTTCTGCCTGCTTGATCTCGGTGATGTCTTCGGATATTCCCAACAGATATTCGGGTTCTCCCAGGCTATTGAGTAGGGGAACTTTCTTGGTGTGTAGTATCCTGATCCCCTGATGCCTGGTCTGGATGGGTTCTTCGGGGATATCCTTCACTTCCTTGCCATGTAATGTCTCCCTGTCTTTTTCGATAAAGAAATCAGCCTGTTCCTTCAGGAAGAAATCATGATCATTCTTACCCAATATCTCCCCTTGGGGAACTCCCAGCATTTCTTCTCCGGCCCGGTTGAGCCGGACAAAACGCAATTCCTTCGCATCCTTCAGGAATATCATATCCGGTATATTCTCTATAATTGATTCCAAAAAAAGGTTAGCCTTGCGAATATCTTCTTCCGCCTGCTTGCGCAAGGTGATATCCACCAATGCCCCATACAGGTTGGACTGTCCGGATCGCCCCTGATCCAAGATGCATTCAGCATAAGAAGCAACCCAAACAATCCGGCCGCTTTTGTGGTGAAGACGCAACTCGCAAGTACCGTTGGACCCGGGGCTGAGGCCTGTGACATTTTTTTTAAAGAGACCCAAATCCTCTTCTATCACCAGTTTACCCCAGCATTTTTTCACCATCATCTCATCCAAGGTATAACCAGTAATCCGGTGCACCGAACCCGTCATCCAGTCAACGGAGAAATTGCCATCCTGATCGCTTTGGCAGGAATAGGAAATGTCAGAAATAGTGGACGAAATATGCCGGAAGCGTTCCTCGTTTTTCCGCAACTCCTCTTCTGCCTGCTTACTTTCGGTGATATTTTCATGCATAATGACAAATCTTTCCGGTTTGGCGGAGTTGTCATTTAAAGGAAAAATAACCGCCCGTATCCAAAGCGGGACATCCGGATGTTCGGGCAAGGTATCTTTCATATTGTAATATAAATCAGGGAGATGCACTACTTCCCCGTTTTTGGCAAGCAAAATCAATTTCTCTAACTCAGGATGTCTTTTTTGAAGATCTTCAAAAATTGAAAAATTCTTTGGAGGGATGGCTTTAAAAAGTTCCGTATGTGCTGGGTTTACCTGAAGCGTGAAACCTTCCTTGTCCACAATCTGAATTGAAATCGGGTTATTTTCGATGATGTCGAGCAACAATCCTTCCGCTTGCTTGCGTTTGGTGATATCAACCATGGTTATCAGGCATTGCTCTTCATTTTCGGTAATAATCCCGCTTAAATGAACATATTTCAGCAAGTTAGCATCCGTTGTCATGGCCAGTTCACAGGCTTCTGTTTCTTTGCTGTTAAACAGTTTTTCGAGAAAGCAGCGGAAGGCTGGCCTGGCATCATTGGCAACAAAAAATCTGAACAAACTGTTTTTCAATCGTGAGCGCTCCAGGCCAAGCATAATTGCCCCGCTCAGGTTCAGTTCAATGATTTTACCATCTTTTGAAAGCGTAAAAAAGCCAGATGGTGCAAAATCGTATAATTCAGTATATTTTTCGGCAGCTTTCTGCGCGGCCGATCTGGCCTGGATGAGTTCCTTGTTCTGCAATTCCAGTTCAATACGGTGCGTCCTTAAAGATTCCTCCAATACCATACGCTTGGTGATGTCTCTGACAAAGCCAAGAAACCTTGTCTCAGTGAGCTTCACTGCATCCACAGTCCACCATCTTTTTGTCCCGTTTTTATGCCTGAATGACAAATCTGATTTTGCCGAACCTGAGTGGACCAACTTATTGAAATGAGCCAATCCTTCTACGACCGATTCTTCAGGCATAATATCTGAAATCGTCATGTTTAATAGCTCGTCTTTCGTATATCCGGTTATCCTGCATGCTGCTTTATTCACTTCGAGATATCTTCCTGTTTCATCTGCAACAAAAACCCCATCCGGGGCAGTATCAATGTAACTCTGGTATTTTCTTTCGCTTTTTACTAAGGCATCATTGGTCTTCGCCAATTCATAGGCAGATTTTTCCAACTTCGCTGCTTTCCTGATAATGGTCTGTTTCTTATTGAAAAGATCAATGAAGATATTGACTTTATGTAACAGAATTTCATTGATAATTGGTTTGAACATATAATCAACAGCCCCTGAATCATATCCTTTGAACAATTCCATTTCGCTGAAAAAGTTGGTAGTCAGAAAGATAACCGGCACTTTGTCGTCATATCTTTCTTCGTTCATCTTCACTGCCAGTTCATAGCCGTTCATTTCAGGCATCCTGACATCTATGATCGCCAGAGCCAACTCTATCCCCTGTGTTTTCTCCAGGGCTTCAATACCAGAGAGTGCCTGGATAAGGTTTACATTGATTTTCTTAATGATAGCCTCAAGAAAAATCAGATTTTCCTCGGTATCGTCAACAATGAGTATGTTTGGCAGATCTTTCATAATTAATGTCATTGTTTCAGGTTTGCGCGTATAATTCACTCCTCTTCCCCCTGTGTCACCTTATTTTTCTGATTTTTCCGGGTTTTTCAGTAAAATTCTTTGAGATGAAAAGCCCCAGGCCGGAAATGGGTTTTCCTTTAGTTCTTATTCAATCAACTTATTACCTGAGCTGTGATAATATGTTCATTCGTCCCGTTTCATGGCAAAATGTCTTTCATGAACGGCTATGACCTTTTTGTTTCCTCTGGACTTTTTATAAGGAATATTCAATAAAATCTATTTTCTGCATAAAGTATTAGATATTATCTTTAGCTTCAATGGGTCAAAATAGTTTAACAAAATTACACTTAATACAAGGAGAACGAGCAAAACTACGAAAAAAGTCATTCTCGTCTGTATTAAACAGTAGCGTTGACACTCTTTGAATCAATTGATAATTGTTCCAGGCAATTATACTTTCTGTAACAACAGGTGCGCTTTGAAAAAGCATAGAGCCGCGAAGTAATTTAGCCTTATAAATTCTGGTTCTGCCGCTATTTTCGTTGAACAACTTATCTGCTTGGAGGGTAAACGGAAAAATTCCATTGCAAATCAGAAGGTTGGGCATCAAACAGATCTGAGCAAATGAATGTTTGGTTTCTGATTGTTTCAGGTAAAAAGTTGCTGAACCCTGGCAAGGCATTCATTTTTCCGGGTTTTGGGTTGATATTTACTGGTTCAAGCAAAATCAGTTATTTTACCAAGGTTTAAACATGAAAAAAGACTGCCTTTTCTAGCGGCACATCCCCTTTTTATCAAGAAACAGTGTTATTTGATTAACAAAGGTTTCATAACATATGGTTTAGGATAATAATTTTTCTACTTTTGCCAGTACTGATTTAAAAACCACCGTCCATGAATTATTTATCCGACAGGATCAACCTGCTAGCCGAATCGGAAACGTTGGCCATGACCCGCCGGAGCCGCGAGTTGCGTGCCCTGGGGTTTGACGTAATTAATCTGAGTATCGGCGAGCCTGATTTCGACACGCCTGAGCATGTTAAGCTAGCCGCCAAAGAAGCAATTGATCAGAACTATTCGCATTATTCACCTGTTCCGGGCTATCCCGAACTTAGGAAAGCCATCGCTAAAAAGCTGAAACGCGATAACGGCCTGGATTATTCAGCAGACCAAATCGTGGTTTCTACCGGAGCCAAACAATCGTTGGCTAATGCAATACTTTGCCTCGTTAATCCGGGGCAGGAGGTAATTATCCCTTCCCCCTATTGGGTTTCGTATAAAGAAATCATCAAACTGGCAGGTGCAGAAGGCGTTTTTATCGAGAGCAACATCCACTCCGATTTTAAAGTAACTCCTGCTCAGATTGAAAATGCAATTACTCCGGCAACAAAACTTTTCCTGTTCAGCAGCCCTTGCAACCCTTCGGGCTCCGTTTATTCTTATGATGAATTAAAAGCATTTGCCGATGTTTTTACACGCCATCCGCAAGTATTTATAATCTCTGATGAAATTTACGAACACATTAATTTTGGCGGCAAGCACCACAGTATCGCCTCCTTTGAAAATATCCGCGAAAGGGTGATCCTCATCAACGGGCTTTCAAAAGGTTTTGCCATGACCGGGTGGAGGCTCGGATATATGGCTTCAAACAAGGAAATAGCCAAAGCTTGTGAAAAACTTCAGGGCCAGATTACTTCGGGTACCAACTCAGTTACCCAGCGAGCCGCTATAGTTGCCATGGAAACTGATCCTGCCGAAAGTTCCGACATTAAAATGATGGTCGAAGCCTTTAAATACCGCCGCGATCTGGCTATCAGTTTATTGCGTGAAATCCAAGGTTTAAGACTAAATATTCCCGAGGGGGCATTTTACCTCTTTCCTGAAGTAACTTATTATTATGGAAAATCTATCGGTGACAGGGTTATACTTTCGGGATCTGATTTGTGCGATTACCTGCTCGACACCGCATTTGTTGCCATCGTGCCGGGAGCAGCGTTTGGCTCGCCTGACTGCATACGCATATCCTACGCCACTTCCGAAGAAAACCTGCGCGAAGCAGTCAACCGGATAAGCAAAGCACTGTCCGAATTGAAATAGCTAACTGAATAACCATATCTTCCCAATATATTCGCCTAATAAATAAGGCAAAATGAATATTTCTGAAATTGAATTGCAGCAAATCTTCGACAAGTTCAGTACTTGTAAGGTCCTTGTTGTAGGCGATGTGATGATTGATGCTTATCTTCATGGCAGGGTTGACCGTATTTCGCCTGAAGCCCCGGTTCCGGTAGTAACGCTAAAACAGAGAGAAAACATGCTTGGCGGGGCTGCCAATGTTGCGCTCAACATAAAATCGCTTGGTGCCGAAGCATTACTTTGTTCAGTTATCGGAAACGACAAACAAGGCGATGAGCTTATCAGGCTGATGCAGAAAGAAAGCCTGAAAACCGATGGGATCATCAGAAGCGAACAGAGGATAACCACAACCAAGTTTAGAATTATAGGCAACCGTATGCAAATGCTTCGCGTTGACGAAGAGATGGACTCTGACATAACGGAAAAGGAATCTGTGGATTTGCTGAACCTTATCAGCCGGCTGATTTCAGAACAAAGACCTGATGTCATCATTTTACAGGATTATAATAAAGGTGTTCTCAACACGCAAGTAATTGAAACGGTTGTTACCCAGGCTGCTGCCAACAACATTCCTGTTGCGGTTGACCCAAAGAAAAAGAATTTTACAGCCTACAAAGGGATCACTCTGTTTAAACCCAATCTGAAAGAGATAAGCGAGGGGTTGAAAATTGAAATAGATGCAGGTTCGATGGAGAGTTTAAAAAATGCTGCCATGCTCCTTCATGTAAACCAGGGTATTGAGATGGTAATGATCACGCTGTCCGAACGCGGGGTATTTCTCAGTTACCATGAAAAGGATAAATATTCTGCTATCCTGGCTCCCACAGTAATGCGAAGCATAGCTGACGTTTCGGGTGCCGGCGACACAGTAATCAGTGTTGCCTCGCTTTCTTTAGCCATAAAAGTAAATCCGGCACTGCTGGTCAACCTGTCAAACATTGCAGGAGGTTTGGTTTGCGAACAATCAGGTGTGGTTCCGGTTGATAAAACCCTGTTGATCAGTGAAGCCCTTATCGAATTACGTTAATCCTGTTGTATTTAACTCACTGACCCCATTCCCCATAACATGGCCAAACCTTCTGTAGTTCAATCACCTGGCCGGAAGCAGGAAGTTCAGGCCATGTTCGACATTATTGCCTACCGCTACGACTTGCTGAACCACTTGTTGTCGCTTGGTATTGACCGCGGTTGGAGGCGCAGGTTAGTAAAAATTATGGCCAATGATAAACCTGAGCATATCCTTGATTTAGCCTGCGGGACTGCCGATCTTTCTATTGCTGCATCTAAAATCAAACCCCATAGCATTACGGGCACCGATATTGCCGAAAACATGCTTGCGATAGGCCGCGAAAAAGTGAATCAAAAAGGTTTATCGGACATGATTACCTTGCAGAAAGCTGATTCGGAAAATCTCCCTTTTGCTGATGCCCGGTTTGATGCTGCCATGGTGGCATTCGGTGTGCGCAATTACGAAAACCTTCCCAAAGGGCTTGCTGAAATGTATAGGGTCTTGAAACCCGGTGCAAAGGCTTTCATCCTTGAATTCTCAAAACCAAAGAAGTTTCCTGTCAAACAAGTTTTCAGATTCTATTTCAAGTTCATCTTACCGCTCATCGGCAGAATGGTATCGAAACACAGCAGTGCATACTCTTACCTGCCTGAATCGGTGTCTGCCTTTCCGGAGGATCAGGAATTCGTCGGCCTGATGCTTTCGGCAGGATTCAAAAAAGCTGAGTTTATCAGTTTGAGTTTCGGGATCACTAACCTATATATCGGGATAAAATAATACCGAACCACTTATATTTTGCCTGGGACAAGATTTCGCATTCAAACGTACCAAGCCCTGAAACCAAAATTTCAAAAACCATCATCTTCATACCATCACCCTTGCGTTTGTAAAAACGGTATCTGGAATTTGGGATTCAGAAATAAGGCTACAATTTATCCTGTTTTCAATAAAACAAAGTACTACAGCCAAAAGATATTTTCAGATATACTAAACTCTTAATAGCTGCGTTTTTTTGAACAAAGTAGATTCTTCATGCTTCGGACTAAGCGGTTTATCATCATTTTTCTCATTCTTTGCTTGTCAGGTAAGGCCTTTCCCCAGAAAAGGCAGGTACCTAACCTCATCAATTTCGACCTTGCACCTTACCATTTTGGCTTTCTATTAGGTGTAAACCAGATGCTTTTCACGCTTAAAACCCAGCCCGGTTTTCAGAACAAGATGTATTACAATACATCTTCAAGCAGTTCATTGCCTGACATTAACAGCGATTCAGCTTATTTATTCAATATGGAAACTACGCCAACCTATGGCTTTGTGATCGGAATAATCGGCAATCTGAGGCTTGGCAACTATTTTGACTTCCGGTTTACCCCATCGCTTACTTTTGGGGAACGAAACCTGCATTACAATATTTATAATTATTATAGTAATTCAGCCACCCCCCTGTTGCTTGTAACTTCCAAAAACATACAGTCAACTTTCGTTGAGTTTCCTTTGTGGATCCGCTTTAAAGGATCGCGCATGCATAATATGCGCCCTTACATTATGGCAGGGGCCAAATATGCCATTGACCTGGCCTCGAATGCCAAGAAGAAAGAAGACAGCAGCGTTTCGTATGTATTTATCAACCGTAGCGATTACTATGCGATGGGAGGTGTTGGGTTCGATTTCTACACCGCATACTTCAAATTCGGGACCGAAATTACCATGTCGTATGGGTTGTCCGATATCCTGAAACGTGATAACACCATCTACACCCAATCGGTTGACCGCCTGAGTTCTAAGATTTTTCAGGTTTCGTTTACCTTCGAATAATACAATCCTTGCATTCCTGAACTTTTACAAGGATAAAATGTTGGTTATCCATGACATTTCATTTGGCATTTCAAAGTAACCTTCAACAATTAACAAATTCTTCTCCTTAAAAATGCGCAAAGAAATCGAGATAGCGATGACCCCGAAACAGTCTTCAGAGCCAGCGGGTTGGAAAAGCGCATTTGCCAATGCAATTCATGTCCCTCTAAGCAGGATCAAACAGATTAATCCTCTGCAACGCTCAATAGATGCCCGTTCCACTAACGTGAAAATCCGCCTCCGGGCCGAAGTGATCATTGACGAGCAGCCACTGGAAACAGAAAAGGTAACCCGCAAAAGTTATCCGGATGTGAGCAGGAAAAAAGCTGTGATTATCGCAGGTGCTGGTCCTGCCGGGCTATTTGCCGCGCTTTCGCTGATTGAAAACGGATTTAAACCCCTCATACTCGAACGCGGCAAAGATGTGAAAGCCCGTAAGTTCGACATCGCCCAACTCAACCGCGAACATATCGTAAACCCTGATTCAAACTACTGTTTCGGTGAAGGCGGGGCAGGCACTTTCAGCGATGGGAAACTCTATACACGTTCGACAAAACGCGGTAACGTAAACGAAATCCTGTCGGTACTCGTGGCGCATGGTGCCGATAAAGATATCCTGATTGACAGCCATCCGCATATAGGTACCGATAAACTACCGGCAATTGTAAGTGCTATACGAAGAACAATACTTGATTCGGGTGGCGAGATTTACTTTAATCACAGGATAAACGACTTTATTCTTAGGAAGGGCAGGGCTGTTGGCTTTGAAGTGAAAAACGGTGATCGTTATGAGGGTGTCGGGGTAATTTTAGCTACCGGTCATTCAGCGACTGATATTTACCAACTTCTCGATTCCAAAGGGCTTGCGCTCGAGGCGAAAAGTTTTGCACTTGGAGTGAGGGCCGAACATCCCCAGGCGCTGATTGATTCCATCCAATATCACCATTCGCCACGGGATCCCTACCTTCCGGCGGCAACTTACAGCCTTGTAAAACAGGTTGATGACAGGGGCGTTTTTTCATTCTGTATGTGCCCCGGAGGCAATATTGTTCCTGCCGCGACCGAAAGCGGCCAGGTAGTGGTGAATGGCATGTCGAACAGCCAACGCAATTCACCTTTTGCCAATTCGGGCATCGTGGTGCAGGTTCATCCTGCCGACCTGCTTCATTTATCGGAATTTGGAGTTTTTGCAGGAATCGAATTTCAACGACAGGTCGAAGCTGCCTGCTGGCGTGCGGCAGGAATGAGACAATCGGCTCCGGCACAGCGGATTACCGATTTTACGAAAGGGGTACTATCCCCTACCCTGCCTGAATGCTCGTATTTTCCTGGCATAATTTCTGCCCCCCTCCACGAAATTTTGCCCCCATTTATTACCAACAGGTTGCAGAAAGCATTTGTACTATTCGATCAGCAGATGAAAGGCTATCATACTTCTGAAGGTATAATCCTTGGGACCGAATCGCGCACCTCATCTCCCATAAGAATACCCCGAAACGAAGAAACACTGGAACACATCAACCTGAAAGGGCTTTATCCTTGTGGTGAAGGTGCTGGTTATGCGGGCGGGATAGTTTCCTCGGCAATGGATGGCGTGAGGTGTGCACAAGCTTTGGCTAAAGGGGTTAGGGGTTAGTGGTTAGGGGTTGGGGATTTGGAATTTTTTAATTTATGAAGACGAAGTACGAATAATGCGATCACGCTGAAAAATAATCTTTCAAAACGCATGATTAAACAGGATTAGATTAATTTTATCTCCGATTTTAAAACATTCAACCCATGATGAACATACTACCCGGTGATGACCTTTTTGCCGGTCTGATAAAAAAGGCTTCTTTCAAACAGGAGGTGTATCATACTACTTTTGAAGTTTTCAGTCTTTTCAAGGCAATTTTAAACGAAATGGCTGAGGAATACCGTCTTAAGTACAATACCATTGCTCAGAAACCTATTCCCTTTGAATATCTCGACAAGGGGGAATTTGAAGCCGAATTGAAATTTGGCAGCGACATCCTCATCTTTACCATGCATACCAATATTTTCGAATTTCCACGCGACCACGAAGTGATGAAAACCAGATATATTTATGAAAATACCGACCGTTCATATTGTGGTATCATCATGATTTTCAACTTTCTGGCCGATTCCTTTAAATACAGCAGGATCAACGATCTTGGTTATCTGATAGGGCGGATTTTTATCAATATGGAAAAACATTATTTTGTGGAAGGGAAACGGGAAGTCGGCCAGTTGTTCAATAATTTTCAATCTTCCCTGATCACCCGCGAAACGGTGAAGGAAATCATCACTTCCGCAATCAGATATACCGTGAATTTCGACCTGCTCACTCCTCCATACGAATCCATGAAAATGATCACGGTGGCGGATATACAGACTACGCTTGACAATATGAAAATAGCTACAGGCAAACGTTTGGGTTTCCGTTTCCAGGGCGACCACACTGAAATGGGTTGATAGCTAGCGGAATTCGGGAATTTGTGCCTTTCAGAAAATGAATGCAATGAAATTAGAAAGCAGGCTCCAATATGTTAGGCAATATCGTATTTTTGCAATTAATCAAAAATGAGTACCTGAAATTCAACAGATTATCCAATACATTGAAACATGGCAACATCTAACAAATTAAAAAAAGCATTTACTGTTGATGATATTTATTCGTCTTTCAAATATCAACCTTTACAAATTGATGAACTTGACGAATTTTTTATAGAAACTGAATCAGCCCGCGGTGGAAGCCCTATGCGTAAAAGGTTAGCCCGGCTGCTCGAAAAGGAAATCGGCGATTACCTGCACATCCTGTTTGTTGGTTATAAAGGCAGCGGCAAAAGCACGGAACTCAACCAGTTACAAAAAAACATTCAGGACAAATTCCTTGTCGTGAACTATTCGGTTTTTAGCGAGCTTGACCCTGTTCACCTGAATTACATCGAACTGTTCATCGTTACATTAGAGCGCCTGTTCACCCTGGCAAAAGACAACAATCTGGAAATCAGCCCAGAATATATCGCAAATATTACCAATTGGCTGCAAACAAAAGAAATACAAGAAATTCGCGACAAATATATTGGTGCAGATGTAGAAGCCGGGGCAGAAGGGAAATATGGGATCCCCTTCCTCCAAAACTTCTTTTATAAATTCAGGTT